>Ga0116141_10002182_pt1 | contig 16881 bp, 15 predicted proteins | sample AD_UKC097_MetaG_FD_89744 | JGI IMG/M metagenome (GOLD analysis project Ga0116141, IMG submission 89744) | Active sludge microbial communities of municipal wastewater-treating anaerobic digesters from USA - AD_UKC097_MetaG | ecosystem: Engineered > Bioreactor > Anaerobic > Digestate | place: USA...
CCTCGATCCGGAAAAAAATTGATCGTTTTTCAAAGGTCTCTGATCGATATTTATTTTTTTGAATCGGTTTTAATAGCCATCAGTATAAAGAAATATAATTTTATGTCAAGCAAAACATCCGATGGCAAACCATCCGGAATCGGTCAAGACCGGATGATATCGATCGGCTGGATTGCGATCGCTTTCTGAGACGGATAGATGCCGGCGAGAATCCCAACGGTCACCGATGCGATAAATGCAATCGCTATTCCTTCCGGAGAAAGGTTGTAGGGGAGACCGGAAAGCTGGAAAATCAACGCGCTGGCGATCAGGCCCAGAACAGCACCCACCGACCCGCCCAAAAAAGAGATAAAGGACGATTCCAGAAGAAACAGATAAACGATATCACGTTTTCTGGACCCGACCGCTCTTCGGATTCCGATTTCAACCTTTCTTTCGCTGACAATAAGAATCATGATGGAAAGGATGCCGATGCCGCCGATGAAAAAAGCGATGATCGCCGAAGTGCGCCCTAAAACCACAATCATATCGGTGGCTTCGGTTTTCAGCGCCAGCACATCCTTCAAGTCAATTACGGTAAAGTCGTCATCTTCTCCCGGCTTGATTTTGTGACGGTTTCTTAAAATCGATTCGATTTCCTCCTTGGCAAGCGGAATCGCCGATTCATTGATCACCTTGACATAAATGCCGTCGATATAGTCGACATTCAGGAATCTTCTCGTAAAGGTCTGAAGCGGAATAAATATTTGATTATCCTGATCGGCACCGGAAATATCCGATCCCTTCTCCTCCATGATCCCGATCACCCGGCAGGGAGCACGACGCAGCAAAATGTATTTTCCGATGGGGTTTTGATTAACGAAAAGCTTTTCAACCACCTTTGTCCCGAGCACAACCACTTTTTCGAGACGGTTGTTGTCGTTTTCCGAGAAAAAAGAGCCTGATTTGACCCTGAAATTCCGGACAGCGGGAAAATTCGGCGCGGCTCCCACGATGAGAATGGAGGAAAGGACCGTATTCCCATATCTAACCGGAAAGGTTTTACTCATCGAAGGCGAAATTTCTTCAACGAATTTCGAGCCGGCTCGAATTGCGGATGCATCCTCAAGGGTCAGATTCGTCGCCTCGCTGAGTAAATGCGTTCTTGGTCCGAAGCTTCTGACAACCCCGCTCCGGACGATCAGGAGGTTTTCTCCGAAATCCTTGATCTCCGTTTCGGTCTTCTCGGCTAAAGAAGCCGACAGGTTGGAAACGACAATCAGGGAAAAAGTTCCTAGAAAAACCCCCAGAACGGCAAGCACGGACCTCAACTTGAAACTATAGAGAGATCTCAGGGCGATCTTCAGGTTCAGTAACACTCTTCTCATTTTCGGATTGCCTCGATCGGGTTCAATCGCGCAGCCCGGTAAGCAGGCTGCAGTCCAAAAACGAGTCCGACGAGGATGGATAAAACCAAACCGACGGCAAACGCTTTCCAGGAAAAATGGATGGGAAATTCCGCAATCAGCATAAGGAGCCTGGAAGATAGAATTCCAAGCACAAAGCCGAGCAACCCGCCGGAAGTGGTGAGAATAACGGATTCGCTCAAAAACTGGATCAGGACATCTCTTTGCTTGGCCCCCACGGCTCTTCGGATTCCAATCTCCTTGCTGCGTTCTCTTACGGAAAGCAAAAAAAGATTGGCCAGAACGAAACCGGCCACAACGAGGGATATGATACCGGAAACCCCCAGGAACAGAACCAGAGATCCCGTCAGGGCCACGAGAAACGTTATGATTTCCTTCGGCGAGACGATCATGAAATCTTCAGGCTCCCCCTCGGGAATCCGGTGGCGCTGTCTCAGAAACCGCTTGAGTTCTTCCACCTGATAATCGAGACGAGCCTGGTCCATAAACCGGACGCGGATCACCGTAACGTATGTTCTTTCATTCTGCAGTTTTCTCATGACCGTGGTAATCGGCAGGATCATGCGATTATCCAGATTGCCGCCTCTCGGCGTGGTACCTCTTTCCTGAAGAACGCCGACTACCTGAACGGGGATCCCTTTAACCAGAAGGTGTCTGCCGATCGGGTTCTTTTCTCCAAAAAGCTTGACGGCCAGGTATCGGCCGATCAGCGCAATATTTTTAAAGCCCTTGACATCCTCCTCGCTGATATCCGATCCTTCAACAACCGGCCAGGACCATGCAAGGCTGTAATTGCTTCCCGATCCGGTGATCTGGGTCTGATATTTCCTGTCACGGTAAGAAACCGTCACATCGCTGATCCCTGTCATGGGAACGGCCAGGTATGCGGTTGGAAAGGAATCTTTGATTGCATCCACATCATCCAGCGTAAGGGTCTTTTCCCGATTCCCGATGGCTCTCGCCTCTTCCGTGCCGCCGATAACCAGAATTGCATCCGGGCCGAATCTTTCGACCATTTCGAAAGCTTTCTGGTACGCACCTTCCGTTGCCGCCACAATGATGGTAATGGAAGCGATGCCCATTGCCACGCTGATCAGGCAAAAAACGGTCCTCAGCTTAAAAGCGACAATCGCCCTGGTGGATTGAAAAAGAATTCCAGCAATTCGGTTCATCGTATTATTCGACAATTAATCCGTCTTCGATTCGAATCCGTCTGTCCGCATAGGCGGCCACGTCGGAATCATGCGTCACAATGATCACGGTTTTTCCTCTCTGATGCATCTCGGTTATCAGACTCATGATTTCACGGGAAGTGCTGCTGTCCAGCTGCCCGGTTGGCTCATCGGCCAGAAGCAGTTCGGGATCGTTGATCAAAGCCCTGGCGATCGCCACGCGCTGCTGCTGGCCCCCCGACAGTTGCGAAGGTTTGAACCGGGTTCGGTCTTTGAGACCTACCATGCTGAGAATTTCCAACGCGTCGCCTTTCGCGTCTTTCTTTTTCTTTCGCACATACAGGGAGGGCAGGAGAACGTTTTCAAGAACGGTGGCATACGGAAGCAGGTAAAAATTTTGAAAAACAAAACCGATGTGTTCGTTACGAATCACGGAAAGTTCATCGTCCGTGAGACCGGAAACCTCCCGGTCGGAAAATATGAACCGACCGGAGGTGGGGGTGTCCAGGCAACCGATCACATTCATCAAAGTGGTCTTTCCCGAACCGGAAGTTCCCATGATCGCCGCGAATTCCCCCCGTTCGATTTGCAGGTTGATCCCTTTTAATACCTCGACCTCCTGATCAAAAATCCGGTAACTCTTTTTAACGTTTTCCATCAAACAAAAGGGCATATCCGATTCTCTTCCACTTTCCGAACCGCGAAACAAGCGCATTTCCCACAGGGATCGGGTTCCGCGGGAGCGAGACAAGAAGCTTCGATTCTTTTATGATCTTATCGGAGGAATGACTTATGATTTTCCGGACAGCGGTAAAATCAATTTAGTGGCCACCTCGTTTCCAACGGAAAGTCCCGATAAAATTTCGGTTTTTTCCTCACCCCGAATACCGGTCGTGAGCCCAACCTTTTCCACATTCTTCGGACCGATAACCTTGTAGCCAATTTGTTTGCCTGCTTCAAATTTAACGGCCGCATTCGGCACTACCAAAACCCCTCGTTTTTCGTCGGTGACGACCCGGACATAACTGGTCATCTCCGGTTTCAGAAACGCAGCGTCATCCACGGATACGTTAACAATCGCAAGATAATACGTGATATTATCCTTGACGACCGGTTGCGGATAAACCTTATCAATAATCCCCTGGAACATTTTATTGGGATAGGTGTCCACATAATATTCCAGAGACTGTCCGATCCGAACGCTTCCGATGTCCGTTTCATCGACATAAATCCACATTTCAAGAAGGGTAGGATCCAGAACGGTTACGAGATTGGCCACCTGGAGCCCGGTGACAACGGTTTCTCCCTCCTGGGCCGTCACCTCCGAGACAACACCGTTGATCGGCGCATAAATCTTCGTATAGCCCAGTCGGATTTGCTGTTGTTTCAACTGCGCTTCCAGGGCTTTCAAATCGGCTTGCGCAATCTTCATCTGCGTATCGTATTCATTCTGAAGCCGTTCCAGGTTCGCTTTGCCGGCTTCAAACTGGCTTTTGGCCAGATCCACCGAATCCTGGTTCGTGTATTCGTATTTAATCAGTTCCTTTTCTCTTTCATATTTCAGCCGGTTATATTCATGATTCGCCTTTGCTTCCCGAATGCGATCCGGAAAGGTTGCCCCCACCTGAACCAGGTTCTGCCGCGCCGATTCAATGGAAGCCCGGGTCTGTTCAATGGCTTTGACAAGCTCCCGGTCGTCGATGAGAGCGATCAATTCTCCTTTCTTTACAGGATCTCCGACCTTGACCCTCATTTCCGTGATCTCGCCCGTTGCTCTTGCACCAATCTTAACCTGAGCTCCCACCTGCGGTTTGATAATGCCGGTCTCGACCAGGACGGCCCGAATGTCGCCGATCTCGACCCGGGCCGTCTCCAGTATTTCGATTTCGGGCTTTGCCGTATACTTTTTATAACCGTAATACCCGCCACCTGCCAGAATTCCGATGAAAACCATCAGAAAGAGAAGTTTTTTCAATGAAATGCCTCCTTACGGGACCGTCACTTTTTTCAGGGTTTCCAGCTTCTCGATGCCCGCAACCCTTTCCAGAGATGATCTGGCAACGACCAGATTGAACTTGGAAAGGGTCACCTGCAGTCTGGCATTGGCCAGCAGACTTTCCGCCGAAACAAGGGAGAGGATATCCCCTTTCCCGGTTTTATATTCCCCGAAAGCCTGTTCATAGTTGAACCGGGATTCCTCCAGTTGCTGCCGGGCGAGGCTCAGGCTTTCCGCGGCGGTCATAAAATCCTCGTATTGCTTTTGAACTTCCAGCAGGATCTGTCTTTCCACTTCGCCGAGCTGCCGCTGCGATACCTTGATTTCCAGCTTCGAGGATTTCCGTTCGTAGAACTTTCCAAACTCAAAAATATTCCAGGTGGCAGCAACCCCGACCGTCCTGCTTTCTTCGGGTGTTTGAAAAAAATCCGGATCGGATTCAACCCTTGAATATGAGAAATCCAGAGATAGATCCGGGTAAAAAAGACTTTCGGTCAACGACTTGTTATAATCGGCAATTTCAATTGCGTTGATCGCCTGCTTGACCTCCGGCCTTTCGAGCGCGGCCTGGTTCAACACCTCCTTACCGGGAAGTCGATCCTCAATATCCAGAAAACCCTCCAGGTCATAAGAAGTGTCCAGAATTCTACCGATCAGGGAATTCAGATCCGACATCGCATTCTTCAAATCTCCTTCCGCCTGTCTTAAATCAAACCGGGCCTGTTCCAGTCGTACCGAGGACTGAAGAACGTCGGAACGCTTGGCTACGCCGAACCGAAATCTTCCTTCCGCAATTTCATAGTCTTTCTGTGCATCTTTCAGTTGCTGATTCCGATGTTCCAGAACCTCTTTTCCGGCAAGGGCCGTGTAAAAGGCAACCTTGACGTCGAATTGCAGAGACAGCAGGTTCTTCCTTAACTCTTGCCTGTTGTCCTCCAGATTGAGCTTTGCGATGTTTCGGTTGGCCGTTCTTCGGCCCCCATCAAACAGGATTTGGGATGCCGTCGCATCAAACAGGGTTCTTTCAAAAGAGTCCGGTTGAATGCTGTTGTTCGTATGCTCCCGCGCCCCTCCGATATCGATGGTCGGCAAATAGGGAGACAGAGAGGCCTCGTAAAGATATTCCGTGGATTGAACTCTGATTTTCGAAGCCTGATAAGACGGAAGATTTTTCCTTCCCATTGATATGGCATCGTCGAGGGTCAGCGGAAAACAAAGGGACGGTAACAGTAAAAAGATCTGGAAAACCACAAACCATAAGCCTCTGTGGATGATTTTGACGGACATGAATAACATCAACGACACCTGTACCGAAGTTTCAGAATTCCCGGGCGGTAATCGAGTCTCAACAATTTTTATCCCCGGTTATGAAGTAAGAACCATTCCAAGTCGGCCATCCGCGGGCTATTCTAGACGATAATTTTTCTTTTCCGGGCCCGGTTTCTCTCCCGGAACCAGGCTGTATTGTATTGAAAAGCCGACGACCGTCAGAAGCAGGAATACAATCGTTTTAATCTCGTGGTTACAATTGAGGACCTGCACGATCAGGGAGGTGCCGGCCATGGAAGAAAGCAGGATCAGAGTGTAATCGAACATAAGAAATAAAAGAAGTGTCCCGAGGATTCCACCGACCAGAAAACTGATCTGAAATATTTGATCGGATCCGAAACCCAGCAGGTGCAGAAGGCTTACCGTAACATATCCACCGGCAAGGAAACCGGATAAAGCGATCGCCACTTTCTGGAGATAAACAGCCAGAAGGGCGCCGATGATTCCTGTAAACAGGGCTACGAGGAAAATCGCCCAATCCGCCTGCACACCCTGTATCAGGCCGGCATAATGAAATCCGAAAAGAAAACCGATGCTGCCGACAAACAGCCAGAACAGCCTGCGGCTGAAGATCAGCAAAACCAGGCCGAACATCCAATGAAATGATAACATGATTATTATTTCCTGTATTTACCGGGAGAGAATAGAATCCATCGATGATATTCGCAACGAATGCCGGTTATATGCGTTTCATTTTTTCGTCCCCCTTCCCTCTCGACGATCCCGATTCGTATCCTGTGCGTCTTCCTCCGTCTTCCCTGCAACGTGTCGAATCGTATTGTAGAGGAAAGAACAGACCCCCATAACAACATAGGTGCCCGCCTCAGCGGCGATTTCGGTTTTCGTTCGCCGACTTTTTCCGGATCGGGCCTTCGTTTTTCCTCCGACCTCCGCTTTTGAAGACAGGTAGGAAACCACCCGCGCATAAGCGACGTTGATTTCTTTCAATTTCTTTTCCGCCTTTTCTTTCAAGCGGGGGCTGTGGGAAAAACGGTCCGGATGCCAGACATTCACAATATCCTTATATGCCTGTTTGGCTTCTTCAAGGGAAGCGTTATCATCCAGTTCGAGAATTTCAAAACATTGCCTGAGATTCATTGCGTTTTCCATTCAGCCAAGGTGATTCGTCGGGAAGGATTCAGGTGAGATCCGAAACCTATCCAAAACGTTACTTTCTGTCGGGTTTTCTCATCGTATCGTTTTTAAACGGTTTATACAACGGATCGCCGATTAAAACCATTTTCCATGAAAGATAGGGAAGGCTTATCATATAGCATTCGGCCAGACCCAAATATCCATCCACAAGAAATCCGAAAAATATTTCCGGCACCGGAAATGCATTGACATAAGGTTCATCGACCGGTCCGATGGTGGCGGCAACCCCTTTTTCAAGCATCATTTTACACCAGGCCCGGCTGTTTTTTCTTCGTAACGTTACGCATTCTCCACTTGCAATGTGATAGCCGACGGCTCCGGGCTGCCACGTAAACGCATCCACATAATTTGACAGGCTGTACCAACCGCAATAAAGAGCGGCATGAGGACATTCGCCGGGCTTGAACAGGTCGTTTGTTTGCTCAATGGATACTTCCATGCGTCGGGAGGCCTTGACCCTGCCAGCTGCCAGATGGATCGACCGGTCATAAACGGCGTACGCGGAATCCTCCGGAACGTCCCTGTCCGGCCACCTGGCATCAAAATAAGCGGAACCTTCGAGACCCCTTTTTTCCGCTTGCAGCGTGTCGTCGATCATTCTTTTAACAATTTTTTCGGATGGGCCGTCCAACCGGCTGACCATTAAAACGTTTTCTCTGCCAATCAATCCTTCTTTTTCCTTAAAACCCCAAAAATACGGGTTGGGTATCCAGCCGTCAAGTCCGTAATTGTTTTCAAGTACCAGGGAAATTTCGGAATCGAGGGAAGCCAGACAATCCGATCGTTTCAGTCGCTTGATTTCGCTTTGTATTTCTTCCCGTTCGTTCCGGAGACCGCCTTCAACTTCTACCTTTTTCCCCTTGTTCAGCCGTTCCGTAACATCCCGCTCTTTCTCTTTCAGCACATGCAGTCGGTCATTTTCCTGCTTCGTCGTCATCGGGGGATCGATCTTCAGGGGAAGCCCATACATAATGAGAAGACACCGAATACGAGCTCGCCGATCCTTTTGTCCTAAACGATCCCGTATCGGCCCTGCCACCTTCTTCTCATAATCGATACGGGAAATCGTTTCCCGGCCCGTAACCCGCAGTTTGATGAGATCTTTTTCTTCAATTCCTCTTTTTTTCATGTAATATCGGGCCAGATCCGTGCTTCCGGCAACATTTTCGTTGGCGACCACAAGTATTTCACCGGATTCAAGCGCGTCACCGGGCAAGGGAAAAATCCATGCGGCTACGGATAGCGCAAAAAACAGCACGAGCCATTTAAATATGTCCCGGACCCCCGTCATCGAAAATTCCTCGCCGCCAATCGCCTTCAAATAAATGGTAACTCCCCGCGGGAAGCATTGGGGAAAGCTTCGAACGCAAAGACGTTCAATCGGTTTTTTTCAATTGGCTTACCGACCCCGCTGCGAGCTAACGGGGTGTTGAAAAACAAGAATCAGGCCGTCAGGCAAGGCGCGCGGCGATACGACAAGCGCAGCATATTCAAGCATATGTGAGCATTGGCGAGAGCCCCGCAACACTGAATGGCGGCCTCAGGTGCAGTTTTTCAACACCCTGCTAAAGGAAATGCGCTTGATCTCACGTTGCAGTCTTATATAAAATTTGAGGAAAATCAATATGCTTCATGAAAATCATGATAAATTATCATTGTGTGATTTTGATATCTTTTGTAATATTTCAAAAAGGGATGCCTATAGAAAGATTTCCCCGCTTTCGTTTTATCTCTTTTAATCCGGTTCGTGAAAAAAGAATAAGAGAAAATACGGCCTGTGCCTTGGCATGGCCGAAACCGGCGGCAAAACTTAACGTAACGGTTTAAGTAATTGAACATTAGACGATCGACCATGCATGCCCATGTAGCAAGCCGGCCGAAAGCAGTTTTCAAAATGGTTGTCTGGTTTCCTTTTCATAAATGAACCATTTTTATGAAACTCCCGCAGAACACCCCGCCATTTATGGCGGGGATGAATGCGGTGCAGGGGTAAGGGGGATGCAATCCTCCTCCTTGCCCTTTTCAAGAAGCCCAGCCTTTTAAGGCGGGGAGTTTCACTCGAATCAGGACTCACCGGCTTTTTTTAAGGCGTGCTGCCTGTATGACGCAGCCGAAGAACACGGAATGCCAAAAAGGGTCATTTATGGACGAAATCGATCCGGCCCGATATCGGTTAAAAGGAGAGATCGAAATGATAGAAAAGGAAAATGAAATTGAAAACCTGTTTGACAGGGGGGTCGGCAATTTCAATTATGATCGGTACGACGAGGCAATCAGGGATTTTACCGAGGTTCTGGAACGGAATCCTGATCATCCGGATGCGTTGTATTACCGGGGCATGGCCTGGGCACATAAAAAAAATTTCGGCCGGGCGATCGAAGATTTCAGCGAGGCGGTCAGGAAAAACCCAAATGATACCGACAGCTTCCTGGCCCGGGGAGAAGCCTGGAAGAGCAAAGGAAATATCCATAAAGCGCTGAATGATTTTAAGCAGGCCCTGCAAATCGATCCGGACAACCCGGATTATAAGAAACTGGTGCGGGATATGAAAGAGAAACTGCAACAGGCGTCCTGGTAACGGGTTTTCCTTCCGGGAAAATCCTCTTTTTTAAAATCTGAATGACGTCGGCCCGCGGCTCCCGCAAGCTCCGCTCGTGATATATACGGTATAAGCCTCGAAAAAAAGAACAAGAAACGAAAAGGCAACCGAAATTCGGCGGGTATCCGGAAACCAGCCGCCCCGTCAACGCCAGTCTGGACTCAATCTGCCCCCGGCATCCTTACGATAGGGTATCCATACCAGCCCGAATAACCTCTGTGTTATTTCCGTGCGCTTCGGCTGGATGCTGATTTTTTCCAGTTCTTCGTTTCCGGGGTCATGTGAAGCCTCAATCCCATCAATATCCTTCCGAAGGCGCATCTCAAGTTCGGCGATCTGATCCTTCAAAGACTCGGCGGTTTCACGTGCGCGGTCGATGTCCATCTGTTCCTTACGCATTCGCCCGGCCGATTTCATGGCGGTTCCGACACGCGATGCGGAAGTCGCGCTGATCGCCTTCCGGCCCAGGAGGGCTCCGATAATCGCGGTTCCGAAAGAAACGGCGGTTTGTATCTTGCTGGATTGGGCCTGATCCTTTTCGCGGGCAACGGCCTGTTCAGCCCGCAGCATCCGGTTTTTCAACGCGGTGAATTGAGTACTGTATTTCCTTCGGAGCTTTTCCACTTCCAGATCGCGTTTTTCTCGGAGAACCTGAGAAAGGCGGGCACGAAATTCTCCCTCGGATTCACCCGGTCCGGCGGTCATATTCAATCGTGCGGAACGATACAGCAGCAATGGCTGATCCCGGCTCACCCAACTTAAAAAATCCTTGTTCCATTTCCGGAAAGCACCGGTCTTCATCGCCGCGGACGGCAGTCCGGCATAGTCCGCACCCGGGAGAGGCGAATTTTCAAGGTTTACCGGATCGAATTCGAAAGCTTGATTCCAGTCCAGCGCCCATGGGGTGTCCTGGAACTCGACCGCAAAGGTCAGGCTTTTGGTAAGATCAATTTGATGACCGGAACTGAAGTAATGAATGTCCACCTTCCCGGCTACACCGGGACAATAGACCAACCCGTGACCCGCTCCAGATCCGGCCAGGTAAAATATTTCTACACCCGGAGGCATCACCGGCGGAACCACCTCGGTTCGGGCAGGTTTGGAAGAAATCGCCTCTCGCTCGGTTTTTCCGGCAGCGCGGATCGGTTCGGCGGATATTTTCGCCGCTTTTTTGGAGGCCATCAGAATCCGGATCTGCTCACGGGTCATCGGACCGCGCAGATACGACAGGGTCCACCGGGTCTGAAAGATGACGGGTTCGTTTTCATGAACATTATGCAGAAGAAATACCCTTTTCCCCAGTCCGGCAAGAATCTCCTCCATTCGACTCCGGTCAAATCCACTTCCTCCCGCGACCCCTTCGAGTCCGGCAAGGAGCCGCTCTTTGTCACGTTCGGTCTGAAGCCTGCCGATGAACCATGTTCCCGTGTTGGAAAGGCCCTTGTAGTCCAAATCCACCGGATTCTGGGTGGATAAAACCACCCCCAGTCCGAAAGCGCGTGCCTGTTTCATCAAAGTCAGAAGCGGCGCTTTCGAAGGCGGGTTGCTGACCGGCGGCAAGTAGCCGAAAACCTCGTCCATATACAATATAGCCCGAAGACTGGAGGTTCCCGACTGACTCCGCATCCAGCCGATAATTTCGTTGAGAAGCATGGATACGAAAAACATCCGCTGGGCATCGGAAAGATGGCTGATGGTAAATATCGAGATTCTCGGCATGCCCTGTTCGGAATAAAGCATCCGGCCGATATCGAGAGTTTCGCCTGTCATCCAGGACTCAAAACCGGGTGCTGCCAGGAGGTTATTGATCCTCATGGACAGGGCGAAACGCTGGCTGGGAGGAAAAAAAAGATCTAAATCCATCACTCCGATTTGATGAAAAGGAGGAGCCTGTATGGCATGGATTAATCCTGCAAGATCAAGACTTCTGCCTTCCGACCAGAAAAGTTCAAAAATGTTGGAAAGCAGGATATGTTCCCTGCTGGTGATGGGATCGGCCTCTATGCCGATCAGTACAAGCAGGCTGGTGACCGTGGTCTCAATTCGTTCACGAAGCAGATCGGGTTCATCCAGGATCCTTCGGGACGGCGGCGCAAAGTTTCTCAGTACGCTCACCGGCAGACCGATGCGGCTTCCAGGGGTGTACACATTGAAATCGGCCGCGGCCCTCAATCGCGCGATCCGATCCGGTTGCTGGCCCCAGCCAGCCAGACCTTTTCGCCACATCCCGGCCTGGTTTTCGGCGTATTGGTCAGGCGTAAGTCCACTATTCAAAGCATCCTGCTCGCTTATCCAGGGACGGAAATCTTCCGGGCGAAGCTCGGGAAAATTCAGCAGCAGGTTAGGCAAATCTCCCTTGGGATCAATGGCAATGACGGGAATATTGTCAATCAGCGCCTCTTCTATCAGGCCGATCCCCAAACCGGTCTTGCCGCTTCCGGTCATTCCGATAATGACGGCATGAGTGGTGAGATCTTTCGAATCATAAAGAATCAGGTCTTCTTTGATTTTGCGCGATGCCGGGTCATAGACTCTGCCGAGATAAAAGGCTCCCAGCTTTTCATACATCTGTTCCATCGCTGAACCTCCAGGAAAATGGTTGTGGATGTTATTCAGTCCGAAATACCGATTCGCCTGTTACACGGTTAAACAAAAGCTATAGGGAAACCGAAAACACCGATTCTTGTCTTTCGCCGCCGACCGACCCAAAGAAGCCAAAGACCGAATCGCCTTTATCAAAAATCGATCCGCTCACGAATCAACTGTCCGGTCCACTCCGATAATAAAAGAAAAGACTACTTAACCACGGATGATGCCTCGCCGTCCAATCGATTCATCCTTGTGGAATGACGCATTCATCATCGAGGAAAGCGGAGCAGTTTGCCCTTAAAACCCAAAATCCCTTGGCAGGCCTGTTTATTTCCAGATCAACAGCCTTGCGCCGACGAGAAAGAGAAAAACTCCGACGAAGGTGCGAAAAAATTTCTGCTGAAGTCCGGTCAGAAAACTTTTTGCTATGTAAGCACCGGCGAGGGAGACCGGGATGCTTAGAATGAGCGCGATCAGAAGCTCCTGCTGTAATCGGGTACCCCCCCAGATATAACGGGAGATCCGAGTGATATCGATAAACATTGCAATCAGGCCGGAGGTGAATATGTATACTTCTTTCGGCAGATTGAAAGCGGCAAGAAAGGCTCCGCGAACTGCTCCCCCGACACCGAAGAATCCGGCAAACAGCCCGGAAAAAAAGCCCCCGCAAAGAGCCGTACCGTTTATCTTCGGCAATGACCAATCGGGCCTCAGGAAAAGATACAGAACATACAGAATGAGGAAGGCTCCGAGGATCCGTTCCAGTGGAAGCCACTGTGCGCGAAGGGAAAGAGTCGCTCCCAGAAAACTGGCCGCAATCCCTGAGAGACCGAAACCAAGAATCAGTTTCCAGTCAAGCCCTCTCTTGAATAAGAGAACTTTCCAGATATCCCCGCACAGGTGAATGATGCCGACAAAAAGCAGTGCCGTCGGCAGCGGCACAAACAGAGCCATCACCGGAATCATTACCGTGGATGTCCCAAACCCCGTTGCCGTTCCAATTCCGGAAGCCACCAGTGTCAACAGGCAAAGCAGGATTACTTGTGTCATGCGATTTTTTCCGGAGTTTATCGGTCAGCTTCCCGGCGGGGCGAGAAGATCCCGGTCGGAACCGAAAATGCCGCCTTGCCGACAAAGCGACAAATATCATACCCATGGTTTGATAGAAACAGCGGCGTTCATATGGTTTCCGAAAGCTTTTCAAAGGCAGTTGAATGCAAATTTCAGAATCCATCTCCAAGCGGTTGTTTATATTCTCTTGAATCATACAATCAAAAGCCAGACAAGCAAAATCAGCAATGACACGAAAGTTACCGGAATTCCAACGGCTGCATGTTGCGAAAATGTCATTTTGATATTAAAATTCGAGGCCTGTTCCACTACGATCAGATTGGCGATGCTGCCCAGCAAAAACAGATTACCCGCGAAAGTGCTTGACACGGCCAGCGTATACCATTGAGCCGGTTCCATGGGATCGAGAAAAGGAATCAGCAACATGGTTGCCGGCACGTTACTGAAAAAATTGCTCAATACAGCCGATATTCCGGTTAATACGGGCAGGTTGTGCAGATCCACCCCCGCGTCGGCAAGCCGATTCATTACAAGGTTCAGATAATCACCCTGCGAAATTCCATGGATAATTACAAATAGAGCGCAGAACAATGTAATCAGATGCCAGTCCACCAGTCCGATAATATCTCTGGTTTTCATTTTTCGACTGCATAGCAGTATACCGGCGATCCCGATGGCCGATATTTCTCTCGGTATGGAAGAGAAAAACAATGTAATGAGTATCAGGATCGCAAAGATGCCTTTTGAAGTCTGCCATTCGTTAAAAGCTTGCATCGGCTGATCCCGACGAATATACGCCGGTTTTCCCTGATCAAAAATCCTTTTCCGGTATATCCACAGGATGATCAGATACCCGGCAAAAAGAGCGAGAACCGACGGGGGGCTGCACCAAAAAAAGAATTTTGCGAAATCAAGATGGCCGGTCTGTCCGATCAGCATATTCTGAGGGTTCCCGATGATTGTCGCCGCCGATCCGATGTTGCTTGAAACCGCGAGCCCGATGAGAAAGGGGAGAGGATTCAGTTCCGCTTCGATCAAAGAGAGGGCCAATACCGGAGTAAAAGCAAAACACACGATATCATTTGCCAATATCGCGGACAACAAAGCGCTCACAAGCATGATAATCAGTAAAAAAATCCGCGGATGGGTATAGAAAGGCACGATTTTGAATGCGATCCATGTGTAAAACCCTCCGAGCCGGAGTTGCGCCGAAATAATCATTAAAGAATAAAGCAGCAGAATCGTCGGCAGATCGATCGAACCAACGGCCCTCTCCGGTGTGACAACTCCGAAAACCACCATGCCGATGGCCCCGAGAAGTGCAACTCCGACCCTGTCGATAATGAGACCCGGTATTTTACCAAGTGCGATTCCAAAATAGGCAAGGGAAAAAATCGTTAACGCTATCCAATCCATGTCATACCGCCCTGCTGGATGGTTATATCAAAGGAATCGTTTGTTTGAACGAGTTTGTATCCGAACAGACTTTTAACAAATATTCAAGTTCGTGCCATCGATTTCCCCGGTTTACCGATTGAACCGACGTCGAATAAAATTTTGAGAGACAAAATACCGATACCCCGGGAGTTCGTCAACACCGATTACATAGGCCTCGGCCGGAGCATATGGATTTTCCGGAAAAATCAGCGAATCGCCATAATAGGAATCGGTTATCATGCCCGGCGGATTTTGAGAGTTCACAGGCATGGGACCTTCCAAAGATTCATTTATATTTTGCGATCCGGAGGTGCGGTTTCGTAGCGGGTGACGAGTCGTCGAAACTTTGTTTCGGCAGGGCATAAGACGCCGATCAATCTCGAACGTCCGAAAGGTATGAGAAAATTCAACGGCCCCCGTTACGGGTCATCCGAAATTTTTAATCACCGGGGCCGCCTATGGCATTTTCGGGCAGGTCCTCTATCCCATATTTCTCTTATTCTAAAAAATCCCGCAAACGGGCATTATTAGGATCTGAATATAATGGTATCGCCTGCGCACAATTTTTGAATTCCAAAAGCTCGGTGAAATTCAGACAAGGAAGCCAAATCCGTACAGTGCATGGGATATAAATGATCAACGGGGTTTTGCTTGAAATATTCGATGGTTTTCAGCAATTGAACCCGATCACCCAGCAGATGAAATCCCCCCATGACCGCAAACACTTTGCTTTGATGGGTTGCCTGTCTGGCATATTCTACAATATTGCAAATCCCCGCATGGGAACATCCCGTAATGATCACAAGCCCCTTTTGGGTTTCGATGGCGAGCGCCGTATCATCCAGGATAAAATCCGGAAATTTGTCGCCTTCATTCAAGTAAAAGAATTCCGTCTTTTGAGCTTCAAAATCATTGATTCTGGGGATTTCTCCAAGAAAATAAATGCGATCCGTCAGTTGGTAAGGATTTTTTGACAGGACCAGATCGAATTTTTGCGCCATTATTTCCTGACTGTAAAACATGCCGTTGTATCGTCCGGATGCATTTCTCCGGTCTACAAACGCATTGGGGTGAACGATCAGTTCCACCTTCGCCACGCTTTCTTCGGGAAAGGCTCTCAATCCGTCGGCATGATCCCAATGCCCGTGACTCAAAACAATCCAATCCGCGGTGCATACATCAATACCCAGCAAACCGGCATTATGAATGAAAACATCTGTAGCTCCCGTATCAAACAAAATCCTCCGGTCAGCCTCCACAAATATGGATAATCCATGCTGGGCTAAAAAAATTTTATCACGGAAACCCATTTTTGCCTGGTCTTCGCATAAAATGGAAACTTTTATTTCTCTATTCATCTGCTCGCCTCTTGTTATTCTCTCGACAGCCTATATCAGGATGCGGCTCAAGAACTGACGGGTCCTTTCATTTTTCGGATGATTAAAAAAATCATGCCCGGATCCTTTCTCTATAATACGCCCCTTATCCATAAAAATGATCTCATGGGCCACTTCCCTGGCAAATCCCATTTCATGAGTAACCACAACCATGGTCATTCCTTCCCCGGCAAGGTCAATCATGACATCAAGAACTTCTTTGATCATTTCCGGGTCCAAGGCCGACGTCGGTTCATCAAAAAGCATGATTTTGGGTTCCATTGCCAAGGCCCTTGCAATGGCTACCCGCTGCTTCTGACCTCCGGAAAGTTCTGCGGGGTATTTAAGCGCCTGTTCCGGTATCCCCACCCGTTCGAGTATTTCCATTGCCTTTTTCTCGGCTTCGTTTTTTGATTTCTTACGAACCCGGAGAGGGGCAAGTGTGATATTTTCCATGGCCGTCATATGAGGATAGAGTTCAAAATGCTGGAATACCATCCCGATGTTCGAACGCAGCTGATGAATGTTCGTGTCGGGATCTTGTACGAACACGCCATTGACGATGATATCGCCTTTTTGGAAATATTCCAATCCGTTGATACACCTCAGCAGTGAACTCTTCCCCGAGCCACTGGGACCGCATATGACGACGGTTTGGCCCCTTTGTATGGTTTCGCTGATATCATTCAGCACTTGATGGTTTTTGTCATACCAGAGGCTGACATTTTTAATTTCAATCAAACCCGATTCC
>Ga0116141_10002184_pt1 | contig 16877 bp, 22 predicted proteins | sample AD_UKC097_MetaG_FD_89744 | JGI IMG/M metagenome (GOLD analysis project Ga0116141, IMG submission 89744) | Active sludge microbial communities of municipal wastewater-treating anaerobic digesters from USA - AD_UKC097_MetaG | ecosystem: Engineered > Bioreactor > Anaerobic > Digestate | place: USA...
ACATTAATGTCTACCAATCTTAAGATAGAAGTCGTACTAGTAACATAATTGCAGCAATAACAAGCAATACATGAATAAATTTTCCTCCAATGTGTCCAAAATAACCTCCTAACCATAAAACAACCAAAACAACTATGATTATATCTAAAACTGACATGTTTTTAACCTCCTTTCCGTTTTCAACAAGAAATTAAATAATTAAAATATTATTCCTTGTAAAAACTTAACTCACTAATATAGTCCAGAGCATCATAAATATCATCAGCCACTATCTTACTAACAACCTTAGGAGCATATTTAGTATACATAACATTTGCACAGTATTCAGACAAGTCTTCTTCCCCTACTCTTCCATTTCTATATTCAATACACATCTTCTTTAATTGACTATATATTTCTTTTGCAATTATTAGATCCTTTTCATCATGTTCTATTACTCCAGGATATTCTTTTTTTAATAACTCATTATCTTTAAAATTACTGGTAATGATAAAATCAATATATTCTTCTACTTTCTCCAAATTCTTTTTGTTTTTCATAGGATCAGTAAAAGGAATTATCTAATGTATTATTATATTAGTATACACTTGTAAAAGTCTTTCGTAAAGACGATTTGTGGCTTATGAGGGAAAATGAAAACAAATCTTTGGGGCATAGAACTTAAATACAGAATCCCTATATCCTCATATATTTGCTTTTAACCATTCCCCTACTTTGTTCCACAAATCACTTTGAGGAATTCTCATTATACCTTCATTCTCACATTGTGCTGTAGTTTTACCATCTTCTCTAAAAGAGATTACCTGATCTATTGGTGTTGCTTTACCTGCTTCTTTTTCAACAAAATACCCATTTGTATCAGCAGTAAAACTTTTTGTTTGGTTATTATCAATGTATGTAACACATTCTCTAATGATGATCTCCCTATTCTCTTTGTCTTTCATTAAATTAAGGAAATCCTGAGATGTAAACCACTTATTAACAAATGCCATATATGGACCGGGAAAACCATTTAAAGCAGGAATTATCCAACTTGCATCGCTAACAACTAAAGGTTTTTGTACTTTCTCATATGCTTGTTGTGCCTTAATCTTAGATATTTCTAAAATATCTTCTGTTTGAGGTTCAATTATTCCATCTATCTTTAAACCTTCTACACTAATACCAAAAGGTTTCAAGAATCTATTTGCTGTTACTACTTTATTATGGTTTGCAGTTATGTAAAGAAGCATTAGAGGGGAAGATAAAGTTAATAGGATATATTAACATAAAACAGAAAAATGGTGAGGCGCCGGAGACTCGAACTCCGCACCAACTGCTTAAAAGGCAGTTGCTCTACCTGATGAGCTAGCGCCCCATAAATAACTTGCCATTATACTATCCAATCATATAATATTACAAGGCTTTTCTAATAGGAGCATAACTCCTCCTATGTATATCACAAATACCATATCTATTGATTGCTTCAATATGTTCCTTTGTACCATATCCTGCATTTTTTTCAAAAAGGTATTCAGGATATTCTTTAGCATACATATCCATTATCCTATCCCTTGTAACCTTAGCTACAATTGAAGCTGCAGAAATACTGTAATGATTCAAATCCCCATGATCAATACTCAACATCTCTCTACCCTCTATCAAATACACTCCTCCATCAGAAACAATAAAATCAGTGGGATGTCCTATCTTCTTTTCTAATGAATCTATAGCCTCAATCATACCTTTCCTTACCGCTTCCTTTATCCCTATACTATCAATCTCTCTCGCTTCAACTATACCTACACTCCAAAAATATTCTTCAGTAATTCCTTTGTAAAGAATCTCCCTCTGTTTCCTACTCAGTGTCTTACTATCTCTTACCCCTTCTAAAAGTTTAGACTCAGGTTCTAACATAACTGCTCCAACTACAACAGGACCAGCCAATGGTCCTCTCCCAGCTTCATCAACTCCTACCACAAACTTAAAACCTCTCCTCCACAACTTCTGTTCTAATTTTCTATCTGGAAATATCATATCTATATATGTTAACATATATTTATAATGAAAAAATCATTTCTTCTTCTCCTTCCATTTGTAATATTTCCACTCCTTTTTAATTCAGTAACCCTAGCACAAGAAAATCAACCAATTACATACGAACAAGAATCACCAGATAAAGAGACAACACCTGAAGAAAACAAATCTGTTGTTACTAATTTAATACAGATGGAAAGGGAATATTCTCCTACCTATTCCTTTACTACCATACTTCTTGCTATACTATTTCCATGCCTATTCTTGCTATTAGGCTATCTGATATTAAAGCTAGTTAAGTTTTAAGTTATTTAAATTAATTCATATATATATATGGAAGACAAAAAAACAAATGTAGCAGGGAAAGTAGCAAAAAGTTTAACACTTGGAGCTATCATTGGAGCAATTGCAGGAGTACTCTTTGCACCAAAATCTGGGAAAGAAACCAGAGAGGATATTAAGAAGTTCGCCGAAGATACTAAAGAGAAAGGAGAAGAACTTTTTGAGAGAGGAAAGAAAGAAGTTGAAGTAAAGATAGAGAATATTAAAAAGGCTGGAGGAAAAATTGATGGAGAAGTTTACAAGAAGATAGTAGATGAGATAGTTGGAAACTTCAAGGGAAATGGAGAAATTACAGCAGAAGCTGCAAAGAAATTAGGAGAGCAATTAAGAGAAGACTGGGAGAAAGTAAAAAAGCAGGTAGCTGCATAAGTAGAGAAATTAAAAGGGGGAGTAGGAATACTCCCCTTTTTTTAGTAGAATATATCTAGTGCGAGAGTAGTTCAGTTGGTAGAATGTCTCCTTCCCAAGGAGAAGGTCACGGGTTCGAATCCCGCCTCTCGCTTTTTAATTTTACTTAATTACAAATGGAACAGGAACTTAAAAACAAATCAAAATTTAAATTACCTAAAGGTCTAACAATTGCAGGAAGTGTTACAATTGCATTCCTTTCTGCTGCAATAATTTTTGGAATAATTGGTTTTAAATTTGCTGAAAAATATGCTCTTCCTTGCCCCACACAAATACAATGTGTACCTTGTGATGTAGAAAAGGATGATGAACCTAATGATACATGTTCAACAGGTAACATTGTAAATGATTCTATAGAGATAACTGAACAGGATGTAGAAAATCCCCAATAAGGTACATCACTTAGAAGCAAAAGAAAACCTTGTATATATTCCAACTCTTTGTTACAATCCTTGTTACGATTGCTGATGTAGCTCAGTTGGTAGAGCATTCCCTTCGTAAGGGACAGGTCGATGGTTCGATGCCATCCATCAGCTTAGTTTAAAAAATATGAAAGCACCAAAATATACATTAACAAACCTTATGCTCAACTACATAGTTAAATATGAGTTGGCTATGAATGATCTAAAATACAATCCACTTCCAGACAAGTATAAATTAGCTCTTGATGAAAGGTTCTCTGCTGAGGATATTTACAAAATGGGAGACTTAGTTGGCTTTCCCATTGGGTATAATAAAGCATTAAACATTCAAAGAGGACAAGAAATGTCCTCTGAAAAAAAGAAATATCGTATTTTCCTTAATTTTAGAAGTGCTAAAGATTTTGTAAAATCATACACAAATACAAATTCCTTAAAACCATCTATCGAATTAGCAGTTCATATAAATAGGATACTCATGAGAAATATCGTAGATGATTGGGATATAGGTAAAATTAGAGGTTTCTCAGAAAAACCAAATGAAATATATGATACCTGGTACAAAAACAGAGATTTCTATCCTAATTTAGATATGGCTTCTCACTTTAATGAACTCTTTGACTGGATTCAAAATGGTACTGACAACAATCACAAGCTTGTAAAGATAGGTATTCTTCTTTATGAATTTTTGGACAAGGCTCCATTTACTGTAGGAAATCAAATCACTGCTATACTAGTTGCTGAGATTCTCTCCAAAAAATACGGCTACAATCCTAACAATTCGATTCCTTACTTTAAATCTATTGAATATATCTCAGATGATATATTGGCAGCTCACAAGATGACGAAAGCTAAAATGGATCTAACTCCATTTCTGGAAGCATTCCTTTACACTGTCTCCCTTAGTGCTATTGAGATTTCAAAAGAATATATAAGTACATATGTAAAGAAAGTAAAAAAACAGGGAACTTTGGAATATGAGCTAAATCCAAGACAGATTCAAATAATTGATTACCTAACTCTTAACCAAAAAATTGATAGAAAGGTCTTAACTAAAATGATGGGTGTCTCCTTTATGACTTCATACAGAGATTTACAAGACATGGTACAAAAGGGATACATCAAATCAAAAGGTAAGGGAAGAGGAACATTCTACATTTTAGAAAAGTCAAAATTTGAAACAGATGACGAATTAATCTTCAAGGCAGACCAATAGCAACTTTTCTTACAACATATAGAAAACATCTACTAAAATTGATAATATACACAAATGGAATTAAATGAAAAATATGATGTAATCGTTGGCTTAGAAATCCATATTCAAACCAATACAAAATCAAAAATGTTCTGCTCCTGCCCTACTGATTACTTTCAGAAAGAACCAAATACTCATGTGTGTCCAGTTTGCTTAGGATTACCAGGTGCATTACCAGTTCCAAATAAAAGAGCTATAGAACTCTGTATTCTAATGGGTCTAGCCACTAAATGTAGCATTGCCAATGAAATATTCTTTGATCGAAAGCACTACTTCTATCCGGATTTACCAAAAGGTTACCAGATTAGTCAATACAAAAAGCCAATTTGCTCAAATGGGTTTGTTGAAGTCCCTAGTGGACTAAAAGTTGAAATAGAAAGAATCCATCAAGAAGAGGATGTGGCCAAATCAACTCATCATACAGAAAGTTCTACTGGAAAAGAGTATACATTAGTTGATTACAACAAATCAGGAGTACCATTAATTGAAATTGTAACTAAACCATCTATCAGAAGTGCTAAAGATGCTAAAGATTTTGCTACAAAGATTAGACAAATAGCAAGATATCTAAATATCTCTAATGCTGACATGGAAAAGGGTCAGATGAGATGTGAGCCAAATATTTCAATTCAAGAGAAAGGGAAATGGGAATACAAGGATGGTAAAATCATTCCACTAGGAGATTACAAATTAAATCCAAAAGCAGAAGTAAAGAATATTGGATCAATAACGGCAGTAGAAAAAGCAATAGAATACGAGGTAAAAAGAATGGCAGATGAATTAGAGGAAGGAAAACCTTTAAAGCAACAAACTCGAGGATGGAATGCTTCCAAAAATATTACTGAATTCCAAAGATACAAAGAAACAGCTGATGACTACAGATATATGCCAGAACCAGACATTCCAGTTATTGAGATCTCAAATGAAGATATTAAGAACATATCAAAAGAATTAGTTGAACTACCAAATGAGAAAATTAAAAGATATATTAGCGATTGGGGAATTACTGAGTACTCTGCAGAAGTGATATCTTCTACAAAAAAGAGCGCAGATTTCTTTGAAAATCTACAACTTATTCTCTCAAAAAAGATTGGTGAAAAGGAAGCTGCTAAAGAAGCTTCAAACTGGATTATGGGTCCCCTATACGCAATAGCAAACAAAAAGGGAAAAGATTTTTCAGAGATTGGAGTAAACAGTGAGGATTTCGCAGAATTAATTATTGCTTTCAAAGATGGAATGTTTACAAAAAACAAAGCAGAAGAAATTCTTAATGAAAGTATTGATAAAGGAATAAATGTCTCTGAAGAAATTCAAAAATTGAAATCAGTGAAAGATAGTAATGGCTCCCTAACAGAAGTTGTAAAACGGGTAATAGAAGAAAACATCCAAGCAGTAACAGATTACAAAAATGGAAAAGAAGCTAGTATTGGATTTCTTGTAGGAAAAGTAATGCAAATAACAAAAGGAACATCAAATCCGAATGATGTAAGAAATACTTTAGTTGAGGAATTGAAGAAATGAAAATTGATGTAAAACATATTGCACAACTATCTAGAATCTCTCTTACTGATGATGAATTGAAAAAGTTCACACCTCAGATGGAGACAATTCTCGAGTCAGTTGAAGTACTAAAAGAGATAGATACAAAGAATATTGAACCTATGAAAGGTCATGTTAAACTCCAAGATTTAAGAGAGGACACACCTAGCGAAAGCCTTTCTCAAGAGGAAGTTTTAAAAAATGCAAAATACAAAGAGAATGGCTGTGTTAAAGTTTTTGGAAAAATATTTGGAGAGAGTCAAGAGAGTTAATTCCAATTTAATGTTTGAAATTACCTTAAGAAAGCAGCCCTATTATCAAGAGTAGTTGTTTCTTTAAATGTACCATTAAAAGATGGGTAATTTCTGAACCATACACCAGGACGCCTTGTAACAGCTTTGTCTGTATATGCACCACTATCAGAATTCTGAAGCATAAAAGCCATGTAATAGATAGCTCTCTTTTCATCAGACTTTATTGCTTGATTTCCATTTCTAAAACTTTCCAACAAGTTCTTACTAAACTCCATGAGTTCACTGCTTCGTCTCTTCTTTTCAACAAAAATTTCTGATGTAAATTCTTGTCCCTCTCCAATTATTCCTAAAATCAATGTCTGTAAATTTTTCTCAATACCTAATTCATTAAGAAACCTCCCACCCTCTTTTAAATTAAATTCTTTCTGATCATTCTTCTTCCCATGTCTCACAGCTTCTGGTTTCCCTAAATCATGAGTAAGGATAATTAGACGCATAACAGGTAGAAGCTTAGCTGGTAGTACATCAGCAAAAGTTTCATCAAACATCCTAAGTACGGTTTCTGTGTGCTCTCCTAATGTAAATCTCTCCCAGTTCCCAGCATCTGTATTAAAAAGATTTTCAAAACCTTTAACCTTTTTAGCTTCTTCAATGATTTGTTGGGGAGTAGCATAGTAGTTCTCAGTTAGAAGTTTTACCAACGGATGAGATTTAGAGGATTCTAATGATTTATCAATTTCTTCACTAAAATTTCCAAATACAAGTTTAAAACTTTTCTCCATATCTTTAACTTTGTCTACAGTATTAACCTTTTTAAGATCAAAAAGTATTGTATTGCTAATATCTTTATCAAGTGTGGCACTATTAACCTTTGTTTTCAGACCAACTATATGATTACTTCTGAGGAATCTGGCAATGTAATCTCTATTAATTGGCAATTTGCCTTCTACATTTCCATTCTCAGTTTCAATCGTACATTCAAAAGTGTTGCTTTCTGAAAAAGCAAATTTGTTGATTATACTGACAGGAGTAAGTCTCATCAAAAATCTAGAATTTACCGCCCCAGCTATATGAGTAACTAATTGCTCGTCAACAAATGCTTGAGGGTTGTTTGATTTAAGAATCCTCGTTTTAATTTTCTGCAGTATCAAAGGTATCTCTTCTTCGTTAATATATCCTTTGTTTTTAAGATTAAAATCCTCTTCAATTGTATTACGAAAAAGTGGGATTGTATCTCTGTATTCAAAACCTACAGGTGAACCTTCAAGTATTTTAGGGAGAAGCGGAAGAATTTCCTGAGCAATTTTTTGTTGCTCTCTTCTAGAGAAATCAGAATTAATTATTATTGCATTTGGGTCAGAAGATATTATTCTATGAACTTGTAACGGTATCTCTCCAGTCTCAATTCGACGTCTAGTTTCTAATTCTTTTGCTTTCCAAGTTCTTTGGTCTGATACAAAACTATTTTGCGCAAGTCTTACAGTACGTTCAATTGAGAATTCTCTCGCTGTATTATAATCTCCTGTATTTAGTGCACTAATCTTATTTACATTCCAATTCCCTGTATTATTACCAGAGTTTGAAAAGTCGCTTTTAACACTCCATTCTCCCTCTTCTCCATTTGGTACTCGCCCATGATACAACTCAAGTTCGTTCATGGGTAAAAAAATACCAATTCTTTCTAAACTTTCAATGGCTTCTATTTTTCGTGGGTCTTCTTGAACCGAAAAGTACTCAGATCTTGTTGTACAATCACTACTTGTTGGTCCAACATTTATTGCTTGTGATGTGTTATAGCTTGATTCTTTCTCCATTATTGTTTTATGGAATTATTGATAATATTTATAATAGCACAGCTTGAAAGTATGTAAAAACTTTTTGCTACTATAAAACTATCATAATATTTAGTAAAATATACCCTGTTAAGCCGAGGTGGTGAAACTGGCAGACACGTATGCCTTAGGAGCATATGGGGTAAAACCCTTGGAGGTTCGAGTCCTCTCCTCGGCATATTTCTTTTAGTGAGTGATATCAAAAGAGATTATTCTCCTTTTTCTTGTTTCTTACTTACCTCTACCCCTCTATGTAACAATATTGAAAGATCTTTAATTTCTTCAGTTTCCAAACCTTCGGGAATATATACCTTCGCATATGGTGCAATTTGTATAGAAGAGCCTTGCTCTTGCTCAATTATGAGATCAATACAATCTCTTATGCTTAAGTATTCAAATTCTGGATTACCTTGATCTTCTGATAAATACTCACAATAGACCCCCTTAAGTATAAGATTGTATAACTTCTCTACATCTTCAACTTCTAAACCAGCTGGCATAAAGACACTGATATTATTATCAATTTCGACTAGAACTCTTGTACTTCCCAACTTATGTCCTTGAGAAGCTATTACTAAATCTTCTAGAGGATTACCTACAGAAATTAATGGTAACTGTGCTGTCTCTACACTATCAGGTTCGTAATTAAATATATTATGCCTACTTATTGGGACTTCTTTTTCTTGTTGTGGCAATTCAATGGTACTGTTTTCCATATTAATCATCTTTAATTTATCAATATCATTATATCATCTCATAGATATCTTTAAAAAAAGGAAAAAGCACCAGTAATGTGATATATATTGTTCTTTATAGAACAGGATATATGTCACCACTTGGTGCTAGTTATTCTTACTTTCAGTTAACCGAATTTAAACTTATCGGTAGATACCGAGAATATTCCCAGTATCTGTTCAAAAACAGAAGTACATTTTCAAAAAAAGTGTCAGTGTCAGAGACTTTCGTCCTTAATCTATACTCTCTCAGAGTATAGTCAACAACCGATCCGTAGTCAACCCATAAGTTACACCACACTCTAAACCTGTATTGCATATACCTCCCAAGGATAATCGCAACTTCAGCGACCTTATCGTTCCTGTTAGGAATTTCCCCCTGGAATTTGATTCCTGAACATACATTCTGGGCACGGATATAGTATTCTTTTTCTGCATTACTACAATTGAATTTGTACATTTCTATTCTCCTTTAAGTTTTTGTTTTTTCCCTATTGAAAGGGATACTTAATACAAAATATATATATATTAAATATCCCAATCAATAAGGAATATAGAGAGAATGTATTTTTTAAAGAACAGTAAGAATAATATAGAAACAGATATTAAATAATATACTGATATCTCTATATCTAACTTCATTATATCAAAACTTACCCTCCTAATCAATACTATGGGCTGTTGCCAGGGGGAGTATCTGTGATAGAATGAAGCTTATGCTGAAAAATATAACAAGACCTTTCCAAAATGTACTACTAGAAAGAAAACTCTGTGTTGGATGTACTGCTCATTTAGCAAATGCAAAGAAACTTGGGAATCTATCCGACAACAGGATAATGGTTGAATGCAAATGTAAAAGAAGATATGTATATGAAAAAGAATTAGCTGCTTTCAAGAGAGCAACATTTGCTGAAGAACAACAGATACTAAGTATGATTGCCAAAGGCCAGATAAAGTAATCTTCACAAAGCCCTTTAATTATAGTAGAATCTCACAGTTATGCCGCTATCGTCTAGGGGTTTAGGACAACAGGTTTTCATCCTGTAAACCGGGGTTCGATTCCCCGTAGCGGTACCATAACACTATTAATTGACAAAGCATACTCATTCTAATAGACTGAATACTAGTTATATTAATCAACTATTTTATCTGCCAAATCAAATGTATGATTCCGAACCTGAAGAGTTAACTCAAACTGAAAAAATTTCTTCTGTTCTTGGGTCTATAGGTAAATTCATTCTTTCTTTTCTCGAGACAGTTGTAGTAGCACTTGTAATTTCCGTAGTACTCTACCTCTTTATCATGACTCCACATGAGGTGGTTGGAAACTCTATGCATCCAACTTACAAAAATGGAGAAATGCTTATGGCAAACAAAGTCCTTTACAAATTTAAAGAGCCAACAAGAGGTGATGTCATTATTTTTAAATATTCAGATACTCAAGATTTTATTAAAAGGATAATAGGCTTACCAGGAGAAACTGTAATGCTAAAAGATGGAAAACTTTACATTAATGGAAATCTTTTAGATGAATCCACCTACCTTAGCTCTAGTATATATACAAATGGAGGTGACTATCTAAAAGAGGGTGAAACTATTACAATTCCGGAGGGAAGATATTTTGTCTGTGGAGATAATCGACCTCACAGTTCAGATTCTAGAATGTTTGGTCCAATTGATAGCAAGGATATAAAGGGGAAAGCCTGGATTGTATATTTCCCGTTCGATCAGTTCAGATTGGTCAAGCACGAAAGTTACTCAGGTATATAGATTTCTTGTGTGAAACATGTTAACATTAACGGTATGAAGATTTTCGTAATTGCAAATCAAAAGGGAGGAGTTGGAAAAACAACAACTGTAATGAATCTAGGAGCAGCTCTTGCCAAAAAGAGAAAGAAAGTCCTTTTAATTGACTTGGATCCACAAGCTAATCTATCTTCTGGAATAGGTTTTACTCAACAATTTGATAAAAAAAGTTGGACTTCTACTGATAGAGCTCCATACAAAAACATATATGATGTCCTTGTCTCAGATGATTCAATATCATCAGCATTCGTAGCTACCTCAACTCCAAATCTCTTTCTTGTTCCATCACATCTTTCATTAGCTGGCGCAGAGATTGAGATGGTAAACATGATATCAAGAGAAACATTACTGAAAAAAAAGATTGATGAAATTAAAGAAGATTACGACTATGTATTTATAGATTGCCCACCCTCATTAGGTTTGCTAACAATAAATGCACTTTGTGCTGCACAGAAATTAATCATTCCGATTCAGTGTGAATATTTTGCATTGGAAGGACTAGGTCAACTAATTGAGACTACTAAATTAATAAAAGGGGTAAACCCTTCTTTAAAAATCGGAGGAGTGATACTTACAATGTTTGACAGTAGAACAAAACTCTCAGAAAGCGTTGTAAAGGATGTTAAGGATTTTTTTCAAGATGTTGCTTTCAAATCAGTAATCCCAAGAAATGTAAGACTCTCAGAATCTCCATCGCATGGAAAAACAATTTTTCAATATGATGACAAATCTACTGGAGCTCTTGCATATGCGAAATTAGCATCAGAATTTATTTCGAGATTTGATGATTAAATTTAGTTATTAGCACTATGGAAACAGAAAGGTTAGGAAAAGGATTAGCAGCATTAATAAGCTCAAATCAAGTAGATAACTCTAGTAGTTCTTTTGTACCAGAATTTAGTATTGAATTAATTGAACCTAATCCATACCAACCTAGAATGCATATTGATCCTAATGAATTAATTCAAATTGCTGATTCTATACGTGAGCATGGGATAGTACAACCTTTAATTATCACACGAAAAAAAGATACAGATAAATACTACTTAATTGCAGGGGAAAGAAGACTTAGGGCTTCTCAGCTTGCAGGACTTAAAACAGTTCCTGTTGTAATAAAGGATAGCTCACCACAGGAAATGCTTGAATTGGCTATCATAGAGAACGTCCAGAGACAAGATTTAAATCCCATTGAAGAAGCATCAGCATATAAACAGATGAGAGATGAATTTGGAATGTCTCATGAAGAGATTGCAAAGAGAGTTGGTTTTAACAGAGTAACCATAACAAACAAATTGAGACTCTTAAATCTCCCTGAGCCAGTGAAAGAAGATATTTTAAATGGGAAATTAAGTGAAGGTCATGCGAGAGCATTACTTGGAATAAAGGATAGGACATCATTAATAGCTGCTGCTGATTTAGTCGTTAAAAGGGATATGAGCGTGAGAGAAACTGAGGCCTTAGCTAGAAAAATATCATTTGGAAGGGGTTCTTCTACAAGAATCTGGAAGACAACAGATGAGGAAACAAATAAATACTCCGAGATGCTTAGTAGAAAACTTGGATATACAGCACATATCACTAAAATGACAAAAGGTGGGAAAGTAATTATTAGGTACAACAATTTGGAAGAATTAAACGATTTGATGAAAAAACTGCTTTAACTGGGAGTGACTTCTTGTCTAAGTTTTTCATAAAGCAATATAGCTGCAGTTGAGCTAACATTAAGTGAGCCAATACCTTCTCTCATAGGAATAGATAAAGATCCATCTACCCTTTCCATTATTCCTGTCGAAATTCCAACATCTTCAGCACCCAATACAAAAGCAATTGGTCCTCTTAGATTTTGTTCATAATAGGTACTTCCTTCCATATGGATTGCATAAGTTTTAATATCGTTTTCTTTCAATATCTTTAAAGCAGAAAAAAGGTTCGTTTCTACAAGTGGGACACGCTCAGCAGCTCCCATTGAGATTCTTATCGTCTCATCGGAAATTAAGCTCTTCTTTTGTGGATTAACAATAATACCATTCACACCAACTGCGAAAGCCGTTCTCATTATTGCAGCAACATTTTGAGCATATTTGACATCATCTAAAATGAGAAAGAATGGCTGTTTTTTCTCTTTATAGATTGTATCTAATAATTCTTCTAAATCCCAACTATTCTGAGAATACATTACACCTATAATGCTCTCAGAAGACGAAGATCTTAATCTCCTGTTGATTGTTCTTCTTGATACCTTTATGATAGGAATTCTCTTTTGACCTGCTAATTTGTAAATTTCTTTACTTTTTTCATCTTTAAAAGAATTTCCAACAGCATAAATACTCTCAAAATCCCTTCCTTCTTTGAGAAGTTCTAAAAGCGCATTTTTACTTTCAATCTGTATGAATTTGGATTTAGCCATAGATATATGACTATTCTACCACATCAACTAGGAATCTTCCCCTCTTGAAGCCACTCATTCTTCTAAATTTCACTACACCATTGGTTTTGGCATGTATGGAATAATTCTTACTCATGTAAGTATTTTTCCCTGGATGATACACAGAGCCATTTTGCTTAAGAATAATATTTCCAGCTTTTACTACTTCTCCAGCATATTTCTTAACTCCTAATCTTTTACCTGCAACATTTCCATGGTTTGATGTTGTACTTCCTGCTGCAACGTGTGACATTTCATCAACTTCTCAATTTATATATTAATACTAGGTTCTTTCTAGTATAAAAATGTTCCTAGTGATAATACTATTTTTTCTTGACCACTTCAAGTCCCTATTTTTAATATAATCACCATTCTTTACTATCCACCTCTTATTTATTAGCTCCCTAATTCCAAATGTCATCCATCCATTTCTGGTTTTGTAAGATGGAATAATAATTATTACTTTAATATGTCGTTTTTCCAGTTTGTTATCAATTAAATCAAAGAGCTTGAAATACAGATTTTTTACATCTAAAAGTAATTCAGAAGCTTTTTGATCTGAAAGCAAAGTAGTCTGAGGAGGTCCCATATATGGCTCACAAACTATTGCAGAAATATCAGTATTTTTAAGTTTTTTAATAACTTCTTTATTTGCTTTAGTAACATCAAATCTAAAACTTTCATATAATGCATCAGGTGCAAAACCTTCTCTACTTAGCCACTCTATGTTAGATGCTGTCGAGTTAACTGCAACTGGATTAACATCAGAAGCTAGGGTGTTAAAACCAAGTATAACTGCTTCCATTGAAATCGTTCCCGAGCCACAGAAAGGATCCCAAAGTACTCCAGAATTCTGGGCTGTAAAATTTACCATCATCCTTGCAAGTTTCGGAGGTAATGTCCCCATTTGGATATCAGTATTAGGTTTGTACATATCCCTTTGAGCAAAACCTTCAAAATCTTGAATATTGAGAGTTCTCCCATATATCTCAGTATCTAAATTCTTAATAATATCTAGTTCAAAACCTTTTTGAAGAATTTGATTGTTAATAATTTGTGCTGCATTAAGAGATGAATCCTTTCCTTTAGGTATGATAAACCTAGATGATACAGAATTATCTTTTAGAGTTCTCTTTAAAGAATTTGCTAGTTTTTTGATATATACAGATTCGTTTTTAGTACTATCTCCAAGGATACTTATTCCAAAAACAATTTTACTTACCGTTTCGGATTCAGATTGAAATGTGAAATGATCAATATCATCAACTATATAACCTACCCTTTTACTTCCACCTAATCTTTGAAATATATTAACTACAAACTTTTCATCAATTTTTTCATCTTTGACAAGAAAAATACTCTTCCCAAATCTTGTAACTACATTCTTTGGGAAATTAAACGATTCAAGTACAGCTAATAGCTCAACATATGATAAATCTGGGAAAACTCCTGCCTCAAAGAAAAATTGTTTGGACATGTTTTTAAAGACTCTTAACTATTACTTTCGTAATACTCTCTCTAAATCCGTAATTCCTTCTATGTCTAGATTTCGCACTATATGTAAACCCTTCAACCTTTGGACCTTTTTTCTGAGAAGTTATTTCCAATTTTACAGAAGCATCTTTAATATATGGTTTTCCTATTTTTACATCCTTACCATCAGATAACAAAAGTACTTCCTTTATATCGATAATATCACCATTCTTTCCTTCTAACTTTTTAACCTCATACTCTTTTCCCAAGAATACTTTTAATTGAACACCTGAGATTGATATGACTGCAAATTTATCATTACTTGCAACAACTTCTTTTTTAGGTTTTGCTATCTCCTTTTTAGGAGAAGTTTTTACTTTTTTTGTAGCTTTGAGTTCTGTTTCTTTTTTGTCTGCCATAGGTATGGATTTTATGTTATTACCAACAAAAAGTCAATAAAAAATATTTTGGAGAAGAAACTTAAGTTAAGTAAGTTCCTTCTAATCTTCATATATATCAATAATATCAGCCTTTTTAGTTCTAAGCTTTTGAGAATTTCTTAAACTAATATTATGAACTAGTCCCAAGCACATAAATGTAACAATCGTAATTGTTCCTCCTGCACTCATCAATGGTAAAGGTATTCCCGTTGCAGGTATACTTCCTGTATTAGTCCCAATGTTTATAAATACTTCAAAAAGTATCTTTATACCAACACCAATACAAATCATAGAACTCATTGTATCCTCTTTACAATCTAGGGCTGTAACAAAACAGTACACAATAATTGAACCGTAGAGAAACATTAAAAACAAACTTCCAACCAGCCCAAACTCTTCTGCATACGAAGCGAAGATGAAGTCTGTACGAAACTCTGGAAGGAAATTTCTTTTACTTTGAGTACCATTCCCAAATCCTTTACCTAAAAGTTTGCCTGACCCAATTGCAATTTTTGATTGAGTAACATTAAAAACATAGTCTGAAGATGTTTCTTCAGGGTTAATAAAAGCAACAATCCTAACTTTCTGGTAATCTTTTAATACATGCTCCCATGTTACAGTAGATAAGGCTCCAAAGAGGATTCCGATAACCAGAGAAATTAAGATAAAAATTTTCCAATCTCTTTTAGCATTAAATCCAAATATCGCAAAAACAACTGACGGAATGAATAATAGATACCAAAGATTGTTACCTGTAATGGCAGGAAGAAGGAATGCTCCTACTGTGAAGAGAATAATTGAGACGATAACACCATTTCTTAGAGGTTCATTCAAACCCATAAATATTAAAACAAACCAAATTCCAATCGTAAGAAGCATCATACTTCCACTTGGCTGAAGATAAATTAAAGATACTAAAGGAATTAAAAGAAGGAATGATACAGCAAGAAGGAGCCATTCACTATACTTTTTCTTTAGGGAGAAAATTACTGCTGTAAGAATAATTACTGTAAATTTAGCTAACTCCGACGGTTGCAATTGAAAACCACCTACTACTAACCATCTCTTAACTCCTTTAATGAGTGGTCCAAAAAGTAAAGTGGCTACTAAGAGAGCTACCGTTAAAAAGTAAATTGCTAATGATAATTGCCAGTGTTTTAGATATGAAATTTCAAAATAGCTGAACGCAAAAAAAAGTATGAACCCTATGAATACAAATATTAGCTGTTTATTTAAAATATCAATATCTTCTAATCCACCTGTTGATTTGATAAGAGTTGAGTAAAGGGTAATCAAACCAACTATTGAGAGGAGAATTAGTGGTATTAAAAGAGGTAAGGAAAAATATTTTTTACCTCCAAACGCTTTCTTTTGGATATTCATATTCAATTATAACAAAGATTCACTTTTACCTCTTTCGCATAAATGCTGGTACATCTAACGGATCATCAGTTTGTACTTCAGGAGGAGTTGGAACTTTTGGAGTTGCAATTTCTTCATCTTCTATAGCCTCATCCTCTTTCTCGTCATCGAATGAATCTAATGTCTCATCTGAAGAATCATCGCTTTCGAAACCAAAAGTCCTAATTGTAGAAACAGGTTCGCTTTGAGTTTGCTCTCTCTGTTGCTGTCTGTAAACCTGCTTACTTTCATCAAAACCTGTCGCAACTATTGTAATTATTAACTCATCACCAGCATTTGGATCTATTTGAGCTCCAAATTTAATATTCGCAGATGGATCAACAGCCTCTTTTATCAAATCTGACACTTGACTTACCTCAGTTAGTGTCAAATCTGAAGCAACAATATTGTAGAGAACTCCAGTAGCTCCCTCAATAGACATGTCTAGGAGTGGACTTGTAGTAGCTGCTCTAGCAGCTTCCTCCGCTCTATTTTCACCAGAAGCTCTTCCAATTCCCATTAGTGCTGTCCCA
>Ga0116141_10002192_pt1 | contig 16842 bp, 20 predicted proteins | sample AD_UKC097_MetaG_FD_89744 | JGI IMG/M metagenome (GOLD analysis project Ga0116141, IMG submission 89744) | Active sludge microbial communities of municipal wastewater-treating anaerobic digesters from USA - AD_UKC097_MetaG | ecosystem: Engineered > Bioreactor > Anaerobic > Digestate | place: USA...
GCTCTTTCTGAGAAGAAAGAGGAGCCTGAGTGGATGCTTGAATGGCGCCTAAAGGCTTACCGCCAGTGGCTGAAGATGGTTGAACCACAATGGCCGAATGTTGATTACCCACCTGTCGACTTCCAGGAGATCAGTTACTATTCCGCTCCCAAGCAGAAAAAGAAACTCAACAGTCTTGACGAAGTGGATCCTGAGATTCTCAGTGCTTTTAACAAACTGGGAATTCCTCTTGAAGAGCAGAAAATGCTCGCCAATGTTGCGGTTGATGCCGTTTTCGATTCAGTTTCGGTAGCCACTACTTACAAAGAAAAACTTCGTGAGTTGGGTATCATCTTTTGCCCCATGTCTGAAGCGATCAAGGAACATCCCGAACTGGTAAAGAAATACCTTGGTTCAGTGGTACCTGCCGCAGATAACTTCTACTCAGCGCTTAATTCAGCAGTTTTCAGCGACGGCTCATTTGTTTACATCCCGAAGGGTGTTCGCTGCCCGATGGAGCTTTCAACCTACTTCAGGATCAACGCGGCTAATACAGGCCAGTTTGAAAGAACCCTGATCGTGGCAGACGAATACTCTTATGTCAGCTACCTTGAAGGCTGTACCGCCCCACAGAGGGACGAAAATCAGCTTCATGCAGCCGTGGTTGAACTGGTAGCAATGGATAACGCTCAGATAAAGTATTCAACCATCCAGAACTGGTACGCCGGCGACAAAGAAGGCAAAGGCGGAATCTACAATTTTGTTACCAAGCGCGGGCTCTGCAAAGGTGTTAACTCGAAGATCTCATGGACACAGGTAGAGACCGGCTCGGCCATCACATGGAAGTATCCAAGCTGTGTGCTCTCCGGCGACAATTCGATCGGTGAGTTCTACTCAGTAGCGGTTACGAACAATATGCAACAGGCCGATACAGGCACAAAGATGATCCACATCGGCAAAAACACCAAGAGCACGATCGTTAGCAAGGGTATCTCCGCCGGGCTTAGTAACAACACCTATCGCGGTCTTGTGAGAATCGGTAAAAAAGCCGCTCACGCCAGAAACTACTCGCAGTGCGACTCCCTTCTTATCGGAGACAAGTGTGGAGCCCACACTTTCCCTTATCTGGAAGTAAGCAATCCTTCAGCCACAGTTGAGCACGAAGCCACCACCTCAAAGATCGGTGCCGATCAGATATTCTATCTGAATCAGAGGGGTCTCTCCACAGAGGACGCGGTGAGCATGATCGTGAACGGTTACTGTAAGGAAGTGTTCAAAGAGCTCCCGATGGAGTTCGCCGTTGAAGCAACGAAACTTTTAAGCATCAGCCTCGAAGGCAGTGTAGGTTAATAAATATTTAGAAGGAATAAGAAAAGATGATCGAGATAAAGAATTTAAGAGCTGCCATCGACGGCAAAGAGATTTTGAAGGGGATTAACCTGACGGTAAAACCGGGTGAAGTTCATGCCATAATGGGGCCAAATGGCTCCGGTAAAAGCACACTCGCTCAGGTGCTCGCCGGCAGGGAAGAGTATGAAGTGCTCGAAGGCTCCGTTACCTTTAATGGTAAAGACCTGCTTGATATGGCGCCTGAAGACAGGGCTAGAGAGGGGATGTTCCTCGCGTTCCAGTACCCGATCGAAATACCCGGCGTTTCAAATGTCAACCTGCTGAAAAACGCGGTTAACGAGATAAAGAAATACAGAGGCGAAGAACAGCTTGACGCCATGGACTTCTTGAAGATGATGAAGGAAAAGATGAAACTCGTTGAAATGCCACAGGACCTCCTGAACCGTTCGGTTAACGAAGGTTTTTCGGGTGGTGAGAAAAAAAGAAATGAAGTGTTCCAGATGGCCGTACTCGATCCAAAGCTCGCCGTTCTCGATGAGACAGATTCAGGCTTGGATATCGATGCCCTCAGAATAGTTGCCAATGGAGTAAACTCACTGCGGAAGCCTGACAACTCATTCATTGTGGTTACCCACTATCAGAGACTTCTCGACTATATAGTGCCGGATTTTGTGCATGTGCTCTACAAAGGCAGAATTATAAAGTCAGGTGACAAATCACTCGCCCTCTTCCTCGAAGAAAAGGGATACGACTGGGTGAAGGATCATGTTGAAGAATTCATGGCTGTGTAAGGCGGATACGAAATGAGCAACACTGCAGAATTTAAAAAATGGTATGCTGAGAACTTCAAGAAGTTTGAGGCAAATCTTAACGGAGAGAGCAAACTTCCGATCCACCAGACAAGGAAGGTCGCGCTTGAGAAGTTTCTCGAACTTAAATTCCCGACACTTAAGGATGAGGAATGGAAGTACACTAATGTCACACCGATACTCGCGCACAAGTTCGACGACATTCTGGTTACAGCCCCCGCGGCTGCCAAGGTTGAACTGGAGAAATACCTTTTCAACAGGGAGAATTTTTACACGATAGTTTTCATCAACGGCGTTTACGATGCCGCCAATTCAGATGAAGTTGATGCCCCCGGCATCACCCTCTGCAACCTGAAGACCGCGATCGTGAAGTATCCCGAAGAAGTGAACAACTATATTGGCAAGTTCGCGAAGATTGAGAACAGCATTTTTACTGCACTCTCAACCGCCTACATTAACGATGGCGTTTTCCTGAAAGTTAAATCAGGCAAGGCACTCGATAAACCTGTTCAGGTTCTCTATGTGAACTCGGGTGGCAACAACCTCCTGATACAACCGAGAAACCTCTTCGTTATCGGCAAAAACGCTATAGCCAAAGTGGTTGAGTCATACTATGCCGAGGGTGAAAGTGTTTACTTCACCAACTCGGTTACCGAGACTTATGTTGATGAGCACGGTATCCTCGAGCATGTGAAGATCCAGGAAGAGAGTGAGAAAGCGTTCCACATTTCAACCACTGAGATAGATGTTGAAAGGGAGAGTAAATATTCGTCATACAACATCAATTTCGGCGGAACACTTGTTAGAAACGATCTTAACGCCCGCTTCAACGGGGAGTATGGGCATGTTACCCTTAACGGGCTTTACCTTGGCCAGGGTCAGCAGCACATCGATAACCACACGCTGATCGATCATGCAATGCCGAACTGCGAGAGCCATGAGATGTATAAAGGCGTTCTTGACGACGCAAGCCGCGCAGTGTTCAACGGCAAGGTTTATGTGAAGAAAGATGCCCAGAAGACCAACGCCTTCCAGGAGAACAAGAATGTTATCCTTTCGGACGACGCCCGGGTTGACACCAAACCACAACTTGAGATCTTCGCCGACGATGTGAAATGTTCGCACGGTGCCACGATCGGGAGACTCAGCGGAGAGTCACTCTTCTACTTGAGAGCCCGTGGAATCGGAGAAGAACTTGCTAAAGCAATGATAATAAACGCCTTTGCCAACGATGCTGTTCATACCATCTCGATCGATGAGGTCAGGGGTCGTATCGAAGACAGAGTCGCGGTAAAGTTGAGCAAATAAAGAAGAAAATTAAATGACCGAAGAAAAAGTCACGACGGTTAATACACAATTCGATGTTGAGAGGATCAGGAAAGATTTCCCGGTCCTCCATCAGTCGGTACACGGAAAATCGCTCGTATATCTCGATAACGCGGCTACGACGCAGAAGCCTCAGCAGGTGATCGATGTACTTTCAGATTACTACAAGGGCTACAATTCGAACATTCACCGCGGTGTACACATCCTTAGCCAGAAGGCCACGGATGAGTATGAAAAAGCCCGTGTGAAAGTTCAGCACTTCCTGAACGCCCCGAAAACCAAAGAGGTGATATTTGTCAGAGGAACAACTGAGGGGATAAACCTCGTGGCAAACTCGTACGGCAGGAAGTTCATTAACGAAGGGGATGAGATAATCGTCTCTGAAATGGAGCACCACTCCAACATCGTACCCTGGCAGATGCTTTGCGAGGTCACCGGCGCGAAACTAAGAGTGATACCCGTTAACGATAACGGTGAACTTATCATGGATGAGTACAGGAACCTCCTCAACGAAAAAACCAAATTCGTTTCCGTTGTTCATGCCTCCAACACCCTCGGTACGGAGAATCCTGTTGAGGAGATTACGAGACTGGCTCACGAGGTCGGTGCTAAAGTGCTGATCGATGGCGCGCAGGCTGTTCAACACTTCAAAGTTGATGTGCAGGCGATAGGTTGCGACTTCTATGTCTTCTCGGGCCATAAACTTTACGGACCGACCGGGATCGGCGCCCTCTGGGGAAGGGAAGAACTCCTTCTGCAGATGCCACCATGGCAGGGGGGCGGCGACATGATAGTTTCGGTAACATTCGACCGGACCATTTACAACGAGTTGCCCTACAAGTTTGAAGGCGGAACACCGAATATCGCCGACACGATCGGCTTGGGGTACGCGATCGATTATGTGAACGGAATCGGACTTGACGCGATTAGAGCTTACGAGAGTGAACTTTACCGCTATATGGAGCAGTCATTCAACGCTATCGAGGGTGTCACCCTGATTGGTAACGCGGCTCACAAGAGTAGCGTATTCTCATTCAAGCTTGAAGGGGTGCACCCGCACGATGTCGGGACAATAATGGATATGGAAGGTGTTGCCATCAGAACAGGGCACATGTGCACCCAGCCGATAATGAAGCGGTTCGGCGTGCCGGCTCTCTCGAGGGCTTCCATCGGATTTTACAATACAAAGGAAGATATCGACCGCGCGGCGGCCGCGATAAAGAAAGTTATTGAGGTTTTTGCCTGATGAACGACGAATTAAAAGAGATCTATCAGCAGGTGATTCTAGACCATAACAAGAGTCCCAGAAATTTTAGAAAAATCGAAATACCCTCCCACCATTCAGAAGGTCTGAATCCCCTCTGCGGAGACCATGTCTGGGTGTACCTTGATGTGGCAGACGGTGTTATAAATGACATCTCATTCGAAGGGAACGGATGCGCAATCTCGAAGTCGTCTGCCTCGATAATGACCGCGGAATTGAAGGGTAAAACCGTCATGGAGGCGGAAAAACTATTCCACCAATTTCACGATCTTGTGACAGGTAAACTTACCGATGAAGAGGTGATCGAAGAGATGGGAAAACTGGGGATTTTTCAGGGCGTGAGGGATTTCCCCGTAAGAGTTAAGTGTGCAAGTCTCCCTTGGCACACGATGCACGCGGCTCTTCACAACCAAGATACAGCAGTCAGTACGGAGTGACCTGTGACCAGAGAAAATATCGAAATTTTGCAAGATAAAGTAATAGCCACACTTAAAACCATCTACGATCCCGAGATACCGGTGGATATCTGGGAACTCGGTCTGATCTACCACCTTAAGTTCGACCTTGAGGGAAACCTGGTGGTGGAAATGACCCTCACAAGCCCCATGTGCCCCGTCGCGGAGAGTTTGCCCGCGGAGGTTGAAACAAAACTAAAGGGTATCGAGGGGATTAACGATGTGAAGATAAAACTCGTCTTTGAGCCGCCATGGGACAAGGACATGATGAGCGAAGTGGCGCAGCTGGAACTCGGGTTCCTTTGATTTTTAACCTGCCTTGAGGCAGAGATTCAAGAATAAGCAATAGCTTGGAAGGATATAGACATGCTAAACACTTTTAAACCCCCGATGTACGATCAAGACGCGGTTCAACCCTTCAGGGATGAACTGGTAGCCGTGGGCTTTGAAGAAGTATTAACCCCGGATCAGGTTGAGGACGCGATCCTTAACAATCCGGGAAAGACAGTTCTCTTTATGATAAACTCAGTTTGTGGTTGTGCCGCCGGTTCGGCGAGACCCGGTGTATCACTCGCGCTTCAGCACAGGGTGATCCCCGATAAACTCTACACCGTTTTTGCGGGACAGGAGAGAGACGCCGTTGACAAGTTGAGATCATTCGTGAAGGGTTTCCCCCCCTCTTCTCCTTCAGTAGCGCTTTTCAAAGATGGTGAATTGATCCATTTCACACCGAGACTGGACATCGAAGGCTTTTCAGCCGGGCAGATCGCTCAGGATCTGATGGTCACATTTGAGAAGCACTGTTCAGCTCAGGGCCCGTCAATTCCGCCTGACGCATTCGAGAAAGTTCTACACGCGAAGATGTGCGGCTCAAAGATACCGGTGTATAAAGGATAGTAACGACGAAAATAAGAGTATGATCCGTTAGCACCCATTGCTTACGGATCATACTCAATATTAATTTTAATAAAGATGAAATTCAGCTCACAAGAAGAATACGGTCTAAGACTTCTCCTCAGAGTAGCGAAGAACTCGCTCGGAGAGGGTATGACCATCCCAGAACTCGCTGAAGCTGAAGGTCTTAGCACGGCCAACACTGCCAAGTTACTTAGAATTCTTAGAATGGGTGGATACATTGATTCCGAGAGGGGACAGAAAGGTGGTTACAAACTCTCCGGGTCTCCAGATAAGATCCTGGTTGCCGATGTAATGACTGATTTAGGAGGTAAACTTTTCGACAATACCTTCTGCACTGATCACTCGGGCATGGATGTTGCCTGCACTCATGAGATCGACTGCTCGGTACGCTCCCTCTGGAGCATGATACAAAGGGTGGTTGACGGCGTGCTGAAACAGACCACACTCGCTGACCTGATGGTTAACGAGCAACACATCAACTCTAAACTTAACCCGATCGCCACTGACGCGATCGACGCGTTCACCGCGGTTAAAGAAATAAAACTCTCCCTCTAAAAGAGAAAAGGATGTTAAAACCGCCAGTGGCAGTTCCAACATCCCTCTCAAACAACCGATACTAGCCTTTAATCATTATCAGCATCATCTTGGTCTTTTCCAGAGCTACAAGTCCGTGGGGTACATTAGCCGGAAGTTTGATGATCATGCCTGTTTCAACGATGTAAGGCTCACCACCAATTTTAATCTCCATTTTCCCCTCGACAATATTTACGAGGGCTTCATATGGAGATGTGTGTTCCGTAAGGTTTTCATCTTTATCGAACGCGAAGAGGGTAACATTACCCGACGCGTTCTTGATTAGTTGACGACTTACTATCGCGCTGTCTGAGTAATTTACCAGTTCAGCCAGGTTGCCGTTCAAGTCTGTAGTTGCCATTTTATTTTCCTTTCGATTTAAGAGAACTCAAGAACTTCAGAACTCAAGAACTTCAGAACTCGAGAACTACAGTTGAGATTTAATAATTCTCAAGTTCTCTTGTTCTCAGGTTCTCTTGTTCTCAGGTTCTCAAGTTCTCATTCAAACATGTGATCAAGTTTATTCTTTGCTTCAGGTGACATCATGTGGGGGTTCCACGCGGGTTCCCAGACCAGATCTATAAAAATACGATACTCGGTAAACGATTGCTTCAGATAGCGCTCGACCCATTCGAGAATACTGTCGTGCATCGGGCATCCGGGAGTCGTAAGAGTCATCTTCACTAATATAACATCTTCTCTGATAATAGCTGAATAAACCAGCCCGAGTTCCACTATATTCAATCCCAGTTCGGGATCGATTACTTTTGAGAGTACATTAAAAACATCATCCTGTGACGGTATCATCGGATCTCCGGTTGTAAGTTGACAAGATATTGTAACTGAAAAGAATCGCGCCCGCAAAATAGACGATCAGTCCTGAAAGGAGAACCGTTTCGTGGTTGAGAAGCATGCCCCCGGTTGTTACAAATATTGCTAAATTTGTTATGTAATACTGTGCCTTGGAAATGTCGCGGTTATAGAGGTCTTTAAGAAGCGGCACTTTCTTAAGCCCAACCTTGCTGCTGTAATAGTGGAACCAGATCAGAAAGGGGATTATCTTGTACATCTGACCCATTATCAACTGGCTGATAAAGCCGAAGATAACCACGAAACCATAAACGAGAGTGAGGTTCATCTCCTCTGATGCATCTCCGTTGGAAATGAAGAGAAATGAAACTCCCCCGAGAAGAGCAGTGACCAATGCGGTATAGGCAAAAACTGAGAATTTTATTCCGAGATCGAGATTCTTCTTCATTCTTTTCTTCAGTATCAGAAGAATCTGGTAGAAGAAGATCAGGAACGCGAGAGCGATCAGTGGCACGAAAATGTAGTCGCCGGCATCAGAGAAACCGGCAATTCTTGCCAGCGAAAACCCGAGGATACCGCTGTTCAGGAATATGAAAACCAGCCACGCGGGTTTCACCGAATATCCGTGTGAGAGGGTGAACATTGGAATCAGTTTCATCGAAACTCCCGCTATCACCATACCGATCCATCCCGCGATACCAAGATGCGCGTGAACGGTGAGCAGTTTCAGGTGATCCCCCGGCAGAAAAGGGTGGCCGAGATTGATTGCAAGCAGGAGACCCAGCAGCACGGTAAAAAACAGATAAACATTCGATGCCACGAGAAAGATACCCGTGAGGTTTCTTTTCTCACCCTGGGCGAGTGTAACTCCCAGATTTACAAGAAATATGAGCACGGCCACCATCAGGAAACTTCCGGCAACCACCATGATAGCAGTGAAATTGAAGTTATAGAATGAATATACCAGGAGTATCATTCCCGCCATGTGGAAGGCATATTGGATAAAAGCAAGCTTTTCAGACCATAACTTTACTTTAAGAATTATGGCAATAAGTTGAAACAGGGCACCGAAAATAGTAAGAGCTATCCACCCCAACACCATCAAATGAGTTACAGCCAGTGCCACAGGTGAAAAGTGGTGACCCTTGAGAGATGTGTGATCCACTATCATCATCACAACGGCAGCAAGGAGTGAGAATATCGCCGATATAAAATAGGTTGAGACCAGTTTGAACGAGGGTGACATTTTGGTAGCGAGACCCGGTACCATTTTAGTTTACCTTTCTGGTGATCACCACTTTGTAATAATTTTCATCAATTCTATTGGCGACTGCTTCCCATCCGAGTTCTTCAAGTTTTTCATAAAGCATCATTGGTTCACGGTGGTGGTGAACGAGGAGTACTGTATCCTCATCGATCTCATGGATCTTCTCAAGAATTACCATCATCGGTTCGGGTGGTTCCATTCCGCGGACATCGATTTCCACAACTTTATCGGGGAGGGGAGCGAATTCGTTGCGCGTTGCCTGTTCCCCGTTGCGCGCCTGCCCCTTCGGGGTTGCCCCTTCGGGGTTGCCCGGAGCGAGTGAGCCTGCTTTGAAGAAATAGACATTGTAAACATTGTCAGTTTCTTCGGTATAATGTTCATAACCACGGCTGCCGAGGACATTGTAAAGTGGTTTGGGCTCAAATCCAACGATCAAATGGAGGACATCTCCATCCTGAAGTTTCGCGATTTCACCCATTATCAGGTGAAATGGGTCGACTCCCTGAGCAAGTGAGGGTCTTACATCAAGCACAACCTGATTGGCGCTTTCTATCATCGATTTTATTTCATTATCATTCATAATCATTTCCTTTTAATCGCTTAATTAGCTTTTTTGTGAAAATATTGGGGAATTGAACCGTCACCTGCCTGCAGTTTCATGGCGTCGTAGAAGAGGTTCTCGATCTTTTTTATCGATTTTTCTTTTACATCTTCGAGACTTGTGTCAGCAAAGAGTTTGTAAATATTATCCCGGAGTCCATCCCACTCATGGTGTACAGGACAGGGGTTATCGGGGTTACACCTTTTGAACCCCAAAACACAGAAATTGAAAATGTCGAGTCCATCGAGGGCGTTTATTATGTCGAGCAGCTTTATTTTCGATGGCGGTATAAGAAGACCAAAACCGCCGCCATTTCCTCTTCTTGAATCGACATATCCAGAAGCGATAAGTTCCTGCATTATTTTTCCGGTAAAATCTTTTGGTATCGAAAGAATATCGGATATTTCACCGGCTGAAAGTGTTGAACCGTACGGCAGGGTAGAAAGAAGAAGAACTGTCTGAAGCCCGTACTCACATTTTTTGGAAAATATCATCAGTTGCCTACAGGTCTTTCTTATTAAATCTCATTAAGCTGATCGTCAGTGGAACCGCAGTCCATACCATCAATGCGGAAAGTGATAGAATGGAACCTGTTACTGACTGAAAATAGCTTTGGAAAACCGCGCCTGTGTAACCCATAAGTGCCGAGGCATCAAGATGGATCAGACAGAAAATTCGCGCCAGATCAATTGGGTTCAGTGAACTTATAACCAGCAACGGCAGCTCCAGTGGATAATCAGCAAAAAATACTGAGATCCCAAGTATCATTCCATCGTATAACAATGCCATCGCGAACCATACCGTTATCGCGAGGCCGAATCCTTTCGCCTTGTCATCCTGCAAGACGGCTATGAAAAACGCGAGCGCCAGAAAAACAAGCACAATGAATGAGCCAGTCACAAGAAGTGAGATGAGGGGTATCAGACTTGCTGCCTGCAAATCAGAGAAAATGATAAATGGGATAAGAATACCCGCTATTTCCGAGATCACCAACGGAATAGCAACACCAGCCCAGATTCCGATGAAAAGATCTGTCCGTTTAACGGGTTGTGTCAGCATGAATAGGATGTACCCCTTGCTGTTGTAATAGAATGTTGTGCCGTAAAGCAAGGTTAGAAGTGGAATGAACGACACATTAATGTTCAACAGGTTTGTGATAACCCCTGAAGCTTCACCTGAGAAGTGGAACATCAGTGATGTAAAAGCCAGAAAGAATATGAAATAGAAGATCACAAGCTTAGATCGGAATGCATCGCGCAATTGATAGTTAAAGATTTTCTTCATGCTGTGCATAATTTGAACTCCCTTCCCATAATCCCCGCGACGGCCTTTTCGAGAGTGGGGGAGTCGTGCTCTGTTTTCAGGGCATCTACCCCGCCATGGAAACGAACCTTGCCCTCGAGCATAAAGATCACCTCATCGGCTAGTTCTTCAACTTCGGGCATAATGTGTGAGGTCAGCAATACGGTAACGCCATTTCTATTCTCTTCTCTCACCTTCTCTTTGAGTATATCGGCAGCCCATGGGTCGAGCGAAGCAGTTGGTTCATCGAGAATCAGGAATTGAGGTTTGAACATGAAGGCTATCGCCGCGGAAAGTTTTTGCAGGGTTCCTCCTGAAAGGTGTTTTATCTGTTTCCTTTCATGTTCCGGTAGACCAAATCGATAATACAGCTCGAGGTCGTGCTCTTTTGCGTCTGATCTGAGATGTTTAAGGAGATCAACCGATTCTTTCACAGTCAGGTTTGAAGGAAAGCCGTGATATTGCGGCAGATATCCTGTAATTTTTTTAAAGTCGTTGTTGTTGAAGATACTTTTTCCGTTAATATCTATCGAACCGTTCTCAGGGATCACCAGGCCAAGAATCGATTTCAACAGGGTCGTCTTCCCGGAGCCATTCGGCCCAACGATGGCTGTAACAGCGCCCTCGCGCAGTTCGATGGAGACATCATCGAGGGCCCTGAGTTTTTTATAGTTTTTTGCGAGTCCGGCTATTTTGATCATACGATCCTCCGCATCGCGGGTTTAGCGTCAATAAGTTGTTTAGGTGTGAGAGATGGAAACACCCTCTCTGCAAGGTCGAGCATTCTGGTGAAAAGTCCGCGCATAAGGATCAGTGAAGGTTTGTATTCAGTGATGATCACAGAGAACAGGGAAACAGGGTGATATGGAACATCGCCGTAGCCGTCCTTGTTCAGGTCGTAACCCGCGTAATTATCCCAGAAATTGCTACTGAAAGTGTTAAAATTTTGTTTTGAATTGGTGGCAATATCGAAGTTGTTCCCCGTGAAGGAGTTTCTTTCGAAAGTGTTATCCATCGAATTGGCCATCAGATCTAGCGCCCAACCGTTGTTTTCGAAAAGATTATGATCCAGCGAGCAATTACCGGATGCTTCCATGTAGATGCCTTTGGTGTTGCCCGTAAACCGGTTTCTGCTGATCACTGAGCGGTTAATGTCTTTCAAGAGCAATCCGTATGAAGCGGAGCCTTTATTGTTGAGGAAGAGGTTTTCTTCCATGTCTATGTAAGAGGAATACATTACAGCGACACCCGCACCATTTTCGAAGAATTTATTTCCTGTATAACGGCTGCTGTCGGAGAACATGAAGTGGAGTCCGTATCTCAGGTTTCTTTTTGCCGCATTTCCTGTCATCAGGTTGTGCTTGCTAAACTCAAGGTATATCCCGTCACGGTGTCCTGAGATAGTGTTGCCATTTATCGTTGTGTTGGTGCAGTACCAGAGGTGAATTCCGTTGCCTGAATTGGTCTCCGTTTTGGCAAATGAGTGGATGGTGTTCGAGGTGATCGTGATCTTGTCGGTCTTCTGCAGGTAGATTCCGAAGAAGTTGTTGAATAGATCGTTCTTCTCTATCACACAATCAGCAACACCCTCGATCCGTATTCCGGCATTCTCGAATTTATAGCTGAACTCTGAGTTAATGATTCTCAATCCGCTGATCTTCACTCCTGAGGCTCTGATGATGATCACAGACCCTTTTCCTCCCGCGTTCAATTCCGGGAGATTCTCGCCGGTAATGGTGAGGGGTTTATCAATCACAAGATCCCGAATGAGGTATTTCCCCGGTTTAACAACTATAGTTGATCCCGGTGCGGCAGCTCGCACAGCAGTGGCAAGCGATTTATATTCGCCATTGGGGGATACAATTATCTCCCCGGCACTCAAATCTCCCGTTGCCAGGCTCAGAATCAGAAGCAAAAGGGGGAGTGATCTGTTCATTTCAGTCGAGCTTCGTACTTAAAAGTTTTTCCCAGTTGTAGTGCACCGCCGCGGTGTCGCTTATGGTTTTCTTGGCTGCTTCGTGTGATCTGAAAGCGGCGAGATTCGCGCCCATGGGGGAGTCGATCGTCTTGCTGATAACGAACATGGCACTTTTGGCATCAAATAGCACATCCGGCTCTAGCATCGAGGTTACATAAACGGCCGATGCTTTAGGGTCGTAGTTGCCCGGCATCTGTGAGTAAGCCACGAGGCACTCGATCGAGTCAAACTTGAAGACTTTACCTTTGGGGGTTATCAGTTCACTTCCGAACTCATGGTCAGTGATAAGCATCTGGCAGAAGGTACAGTTGTCTTTACCGTATTCTATCGGTTGGGGATCCTGTCCCGCGCAACCCGCAAAAACAAGCAGGATTGATAAAAGGAGAGTTGATCTGAGGATCATTTCGCGCTCCTTGCAGCTTTTAATTCTAGAAAATAAGTGATTGCCATTATCATCAAGCTTGCTCCGATGAAAAGACTTCCAATCCAAGGGAGTGAAGTGGCGTTAATGTTCAGAAGCTGCTTGCTTCCGAGAAGCGGTGGTTGATAACTCATCCCCGGTACTTTTATGGGAGCATTCGGATTGAGGTTGTGCCCGTAGTCGTACTCCCACATATAGAAGTCATAGATGCCTGCTATTCCCAGGAGAACAATCACTATGATCATCGCGAGAACGAGTTTTTTATTTCCTTTCCAGGCAATCAGTAGACCTGCTGCTGCCAGTACCATAATGATCAAAGGCATGTAAGTAAGTTCAGGGATCGAGTTTTCATCGATGGTCTTCATCCCGATGTAGTGGTTCAATCCGTTGAGGGTGTTAAGGTCGTTGGGACCCTCTCCGGTAATCTTGTTTATCCATATGTAGAGGCCCATCCCTTCGGGATATTGGGGGGCTTCAATGTCGATCTTCCAAATCGGGGAAATGAAAGTTCCCAAGAGGAGGATCGAAGCAAAGGCAATAAGATATCTAGATCGTGTGGTCATTTTATTTTGTCCGTTTTTATCTGGGGGCGTGATAACACGCCCCCGGAAAATTTATTTACTGGTACCGTACGAAAGTTGCACGGTCGATCCGGCAGGTGATACTCTGGCGTAGCCCGACATCTCCTGATGGAGTGCTGAACAGAAGTCAGAGCAATAGAACGGGTAGATACCCGGTTGTTTGGGCTCCCAGAGTATGGTTCTGGTCTCGCCCGGCATTATCAGGAGTTCCGAATTGGTCATGCCTTTGATCGCGAAACCATGCGGTACATCCCAGTCTTGCTCGAGGTTTGTGAGGTGGAAGTAAACCTTGTCGCCCACTTTTATGCCTTCAATATTGTCAGGCGCGAAGTGGCTTCTGGCGGCGGTCATATAGACGCGTACGGTGTTTCCTTCTCTAACCACTTTGGCATCCTTCTCACCTTTGGTCGCGTAGGGATTGCCGTTCTTCGAGTTCTCATAGATCTTCATGAAGTCTTTTTTGAGGATCGAAGCTTCAATACCTTGCGCGTAGTGGGGTTCGCCGATAGTCGGGAAATCGAGAAGCAGTTTCATTTTGTCACCTGAAATGTCGATCAACTGTGCTGATTGCGTAAGCATCGGACCTGTAGGGAGGTATCTGTCTTTTGTTATTTTGTTCAACGCTACAAGATACTTACCAAAAGGTTTCTTGGTGTCTCCACCCATTACCATCAGGTGACCTATCGAGTAATAAACCGGGATTCTGTCGACAACTTCCCAGGTTCCGAGCTTCCACTTTACCACCTCCGAAGAGATGAAAGCTGAAGTGTAGGCATAACCTTTATCATCAAATTCTGTATGCAAGGGGCCTAGACCCGGATTCTGAACTTCACCGGCGTTGATTTCAGCATATTTAAGAACAGGGATACCCTGCACATCGCCGTCAAATTTCTTTTCTTCGATCGCTTTTAGCATCTTTGAGAAAGAGTGAACAGGTATTACGGTTGCAAGTTTGCCGCCCGCCACGATATATTCACCTGTTGGATCAACATCAACACCGTGCGGTGATTTCGGAGTCGGCAGGAAGTAGATCATGCCGGGACAATCTTTTGGATCGAGAACTTTTACAGTTTTCAGGTTCTCGGATTTCGCCACGCGGGTTTTCTCATCCACATAGTTATGGTAATAGTCGGCGGGCATATCCTTTGCTTTTCCTGCTTTAAGGTACTCCTCGGCTTTTTTCCAGTTTATCGCAGCGATGAAGTCCTTGTCATTCTTCGATGCATTGATCTCGAGTAGTGTGTTTGCCTGTTCCGAATTGTAGCTTGTGAAGAACGCCCATCCGTGTGAAGGACCCTTCCCCGCGCGCGCTAGGTCATAGTTTAAGCCGGGGGCAATTATCTGGAATTCGAGGTTCATTTTGCCGCTTTCGGGATTAACTTTCACGAAAGAGATCGTTCCTTTGAAATTCTCTTTATACGATTTTATATCCACATCGGCGTTAGGTATCGGAACCGAGAATCTCGTTGATGCAACCACATATTCTGAATTTTCAGTTGTGAAAGGGGAGCCATGGTTACCGGCTGAGTTCGGTATCTCGATGATCTCCGCTGTCTCAAAATCCTTCAGATCTATTCTCGCGATCCTGGGAGTGTTGTTCGCGTTAATGAAAAGCCACTTGCCATTAGACAGACCGTCGGTTTGGGAGAGTGAAGGATGGTGTGCATCATCCCAGGGGATAAAGCCGTGTGAAGTGTTCAGCATGGCTTTGGTTTCCTCTGAATAGCCATAGCCTGTTTCAGGATTCTGTGAAAATACGGGGATAACCTTAAATAATCTGCCTGAAGGGATTCCATAGACCGAAACCTGTCCACTGAACCCGCCCGACATGAATGAATAGAATTCATCATATTCACCCGGGTTCACATACACTTTCTGCGCGGCGTCGCCGGTATCAAGGGCAGATGAACTCTTTCCGCATCCTGTAAGGAATATGACCGGTAAAGTCAGGAGCGAGACAGCAAAGAATAAAATTCTCTTTTTCATGAGATTCTCTTTCGATTAATGTTATTTGGGTTTATTTACGGATCTGAAGTATTCAAGAATGTCGAGGGCTTCCTCTTTTGTCACATTCTGGAAAGGCATCGCTGTCATATACTCAGCAAGCATTTTCTTGGCTTCGGGGTGTTTTTTTGTCATTTCATCCGGATTCATGATCATGTTTACTATGTATTCGGGAGTTCTTCTATTGAGGACATCGCGCTGCGCGGGTCCTACATATCGCTCATCAAGTTTGTGGCATGAAGCGCATTTTTCGTTGAATGATTTTTCGCCTTTCGACGCGCGTGCGAGATCGATCTCACCGAGGGTGAGTTTTTCTGTGACAGGTCCGATACCGTTCTCGAGCTGGAAATCGGAGAGTCCCGAGGTATTTTCAACTCCTGAGCCCTGGCCCTGAGCGTTAGATTTCTTCTTACCTTCGCCGCTGTCACCGCCGCAACCTGCGCTGTTAAAAAGGAAGAGTCCCGCGGTAAGGAAGATCATCGAATAGATTAATTTGGTTTTCACTTTGTACCTCCAGTTAACCAGACAAAAAAGTCTGATTATGTGTTAAAAAAAACAGCACCGGCCATGCTGGGGAAGTGGTGCCGGGTGGCATCACCTCTGTCGCGCTGAAGCAATTCAGACGGTGCTTTGTGTCCCATTTGTAATCAGATAAAAAAGTCTGATTCAAATATAACCTTTTATTTTCTGATTGTCAAGTAATTTGTAAAATATTTTTTTGGGGAGGGTAGGGAAGGGTGAAGGGTGAGGGGTGAAAATATTAACCGCCAAGAACGCAAAGTTCGCAAAGGGTCTTAAGGACGCGGCTACACGCGGATCCCAAAGGATCAAACGGATAACACAAAAGGATAAGAATTATATTTTTTTTATATTTGGATTATATTTTATTGAATCAGGAACTTTATCATGCCCGTAATTTCGACATTTTTTGGAATAATTGTTAGAATGTACTACGATGAACATAATCCCCCACATGTTCATATAGAGTATCAGAACCGGTTGGCTGTTTTCGATTTTCGGGGAAATGTGTTGAAAGGTGATCTGCAATCCAAGACTGCCACGAAACTTGTTCGGGAATGGATCGATCTAAATAACAGTGAATTGCATGATAACTGGAACCGGGCCATTAAGGGAGAACAGTTACTGTCTATCAAACCATTGGACTAAGAGGTTATTATGTGGAACTTAAACAGAGTTACGAGAA
>Ga0116141_10002206_pt1 | contig 16783 bp, 18 predicted proteins | sample AD_UKC097_MetaG_FD_89744 | JGI IMG/M metagenome (GOLD analysis project Ga0116141, IMG submission 89744) | Active sludge microbial communities of municipal wastewater-treating anaerobic digesters from USA - AD_UKC097_MetaG | ecosystem: Engineered > Bioreactor > Anaerobic > Digestate | place: USA...
TTCCGGTATGTCTCAATCCAAGTCGGGTATCTCAAGTTAATTAAAGTCAAATTCAACCCCGTAACACCCACAAGAACCCAACGGACGATTTGGTAATAGTGCTGCGGTCTACGCAGACATGCCTTCGTCGCGATAACGAACATGGCAATAGCGGCAGCCAGGATGAAAAAGGAAGACGGCCAATCTCCGGTCATCACCGAAAAGCACAGGAGCCAGGCCACGCAGCCGAAAATGGTGCCACCGAAGGAACCGTATACGTTGTTTTTGGAGAGATCCATTCTGCACCTCATGGAAGACCCTCACCCCAACCCTCTCCCGGAGGGAGAGGGGGAATCTTTGAGGGCAGGCACAGGGGCCTGCCCCTACGTCGGCATGATCGAATCGTAGGGGCAACCCACCGTGGTTGCCCTGAAATACTTTATCATATATACCATCGGAATCCCACGATATTCATGTCCGTCGGAAAGATTTGCGCAAGGCTTCCGGGGAAAGACACACGACGCTGGGCCGTCCGTGCGGGCAGAAATCGCGTCTTGGAATCGAGCGCAAGCCATCCGCGATGGCCTCCATTGAGTCCCGGTCCAGCGGATCGCCGAATTTCACGGCGGCACGGCAGGCGAGAGTATGCAACGCCCGCTCGACTTTTTCCTCGGTGTTCCCTTCCCCCTGAAGCGCCGTAACCATGTCTTTCACCAGCTCGGATGCCGCCTCCAAGTTCAGGTCTCCCGGTATGGCGCGAATGGCATACGTTGATGGCCCGAACGGTTCCAGGTCGAATCCCAGGCGATGAAAGACAGGAGTCGAATCCGAAAGGACCTGCATTTCCGCCGGAGAAAGGTCAATGGTCGCCGGGAACAGGAGGATCTGCGAGGCCAGCGGACCTCGTGCAGAGTGTATGAGAAACCGTTCAAAGAGAATGCGCTCGTGGGCGGCATGCTGGTCGATGATGAACAGAGCGCCGTTGCTTTCCGCGAGAATGTAGCTGTTTGCCAATTGGCCGAGGACACGCAGTTCCGGGGCTTCATCTACGGAAGAGGCGCGGAGGAGATCGGGGGGGATAGAAGATTCAACCCCCTCTGTATCTCCCCCAAACTTTGGGGGAGAGATCTTTGAGACTGCGTCTGCCCGTTCCACAGGCTTAGCGGTGGGGCCGATGGACTCAACCCCCTCTGTATCTCCCCCAATCTTTGGGGGAGAGGGTTTCAGGACTGCATCTCCCCATTCGACAGGCTTGGTGACGGGGACTACCGATTCAACCCCCTCTGTGTCTCCCCCAATCCTTGGGGGAGAGGACTTTGAGGCTGTGTCTCCCCATTCGACAGGCTTGGTGACGGGGACTACCGATTCAACCCTCTCTGTGTCTCCCCCAATCTTGGGGGAGAAGTTCGTGATCTCAACGGCGCTGCGGGGAATGGGTGTTTGGGGTGGTTGCCGGGGTGGAAAATGATATTGGGGTGCGGGTTCGGCAGGGTGTTTTTCCTCGGCGGGTTGTTCCCAGGCCTGGCGAACGGCACCGTACACCGCGGTGAAGACCTCGTTCTCCCGCGCGAATTTCACCTCCTGCTTGGTCGGGTGAACGTTGATGTCGATGGTTCGCGGGTCCAGCTCGAGGTACAGAAACACGAGGGGATATCGACCAGTCGGCAGGATGTTCCGGTAGCCATCCATCAGGGCGCGTTGGACGGTTCGATTACGGATGTAGCGGTCATTCACAAAGGTGAAGATGTGCTGTGCTCCGTTGCGTGTGAGAGTTGGACGGGAGATGAATCCCGATACCGAGAGTGTGGGGGTGTCCATGGAGACGGGCAGCAAATCCCCCATGATTCCCCGCCCGTAGATGTTCATGATTCGTTCGGCACGACTCGCGACAGCGGGGAGTTCCATCACCGAGCGTCCGTTATGCACGAGGGTGAAATGAACCCTCTCATGGGCCAGCGCCAGCCAGGTGACGGTGGAGCAGACGTGCTCCATTTCCGTTGTGGGGCGTTTGAGAAATTTTTTGCGTGCGGGCAGGTTAAAGAAGAGATCGGAAACCAGGATGGTCGTTCCCGGTGGCCCTGCTGCCGGGCCGCTGTTGACGGTTGTGCCGCCGTCGATCTGCACCATCACGGCCTCGGTGTCCTCATCGCGGCGGGTGATCAATTTGAAGCGGGACACGGAAGCAATGGAAGCGAGCGCCTCGCCGCGAAAACCCTTGGTGGTGATGTTCTCCAGGTCCTCCGAGCGGAGGATTTTGCTGGTAGCATGACGCCGGGTGCACAACAGGGCATCCTCCGGCGACATGCCGCAGCCGTTGTCGGTCACGCGGAGGTTTTTCAGACCGCCGTCTTCCACCTCCACGGAAATCCGGGTTGCGCCTGCGTCAACGGCGTTATCCAGGAGTTCGCGAATTACGGAAGCCGGACGTTCCACCACCTCGCCCGCGGCAATCTGGTTGGCGACCTCAGGCGGCAGAACACGGATGGTCGGCATGAAAGATTCCCCGTCTCGATCAGGTGTCGGTGCCGGGATTCTCCCCGGACTCCGTTTTGAGGAGCAGACTCACAAACAGGGTAATCAGCCCGCCGATAATACAGATCGGCGAGACTGTCCCGGCCCAGTTGTCCGCCATGGAATTGACGAAAGTCAGCAGATACAAGCCGATCAGGTAAACGGCGAGACCTGCGGAAAAGATGATTTTCTTTGTGCGCCGGGAGATGCCCCGGTCCGAATTGGTGCTGTCGTTGATCATGGGGGCATTATGGCAAGAAGTCCGGCGATCCGTCCAGGATGGACCTTGTTCAATTGAGAATTAGGAATTAAGAATTAAGAATTGAAGAATAGAGAAAGAGGGGAACGGACGAACACGGACGAGCACGGACAGGCACGGATGGGCACAGACAAACACAGACGAACACAGATAGGCACGGATAAACAGAGAGAGACAAAGACAAGCATAGACAGAAGAGAAGAAAGAAGATGATTGTTGGGACGTTGATTAACATGGTTACGGTCACGGTGGGCAGCCTGACGGGGACGGTGGTCGGGAACCGTCTGTCGGTGAGCATTCAGAAGAGCGTTCTGCACGTGCTGGGCCTGTTCACGTTGTATATCGGATTTAAATACGCGTTGAAATCCGAGAATGTATTGATCCCGCTTGGCGCGCTTCTCCTGGGGACCATTGTGGGGGAGATGATCGGGATACAGAGACGCCTGGATGGGATTGGTATCTGGTTTGAAAAGCGCTTCAGACTTGAACAGAGCCGAGGGAACGTAAGTCGTGGATTTATAGTGGCTTCTCTGGTGTTCTGTGTGGGGCCGCTGACGATACTTGGGTGCATTCAGGACGGACTCTCCGGGGACTATCAGCTATTGGCTTTGAAATCGACGCTGGATGCCTTTTCGAGCATGGCGCTGGCTGCCGGACTGGGAATCGGTGTGTTTTTTGCGGGATTGACTGTCCTGGTTTACCAGGGGCTTCTGTCGCTGTTCGCCTCGACGCTTTCGGGAGTGTTGACCGATCCGATGATTGCCGAAATGACCAGTGCGGGCGGGATTATGCTGATCGGGAACGGATTGCTGTTGCTGGAGATCAAGGAACTGCCAATCGCGAATTATCTTCCCGCGTTGGTGATTGCGCCGGTGATAGTGGCGGTGGTGGGGTGAGAGGGTATTGATTTGATACCTTTTTCAGGTATAATCATGGAAGAAAAGAATTGGACTGTAACAATCAGCACCAAGTTGATGAAGAGGGCACGTCGCCTGCCGAGGCGAGTCCTGGATTCTCTGGATCTCCTTGTGAAGGAAATCCGGTCCTATGGACCAGTTCGCGGGAATTGGCCGAATTATGGCAAGTTGAATGTGACGCGACATCACTGTCATTTATGTAAGGGCAAACCTACTTATGTGGCTGTATGGGAAGTGAGGAATAAGAACGTTCGGCTGGTGGAGGTGATCTATGTCGGTACACACGAGGCAGCACCCTACTGATACCACAACAGTCATGCAGATTGTCGGGCCTGCTCAGAATTGCCGAAAGGTCGTGAAGGCAATCGAGCGGCTCGGTTTTGCGGTTCACGAGGAATCTGTTCCATGGGAGCGGATTTATCCCGAATCCAGTCCCGGGACGGCTCTTCGAGGGGCCAGGTATCGGGAAGGTTTGACACAACGACAGCTGGCTGAAATGACCGGAATTCCACAACGTCACATTTCGGAAATGGAAAACAACAAACGTTCTATCGGGAGAAAGCGCGCCCGGATTCTGGCGGAAGCATTGAATCTGGCCGGATATAAGGTCCTTCTATGAGCGCACTCTCGCGCCGGTGATAGTGGCGGTGGTGGGGTGAGAATCAATCTTCCAGGAACGATTCGATTTCGCCGCGTGTGGGGATGGAGGTTTGTGCGCCGAGTTTGCTGACGGAGAGCGTGGCAGCGGCGCAGCCGAATCGGGCGGCCTTCACCAGGGATTTTCCTTCCGCCAATGCCACGGAGAACGCGCCAATGAAGGTATCTCCCGCAGCGGTGGCATCGACCACTTCGATCTTCTTTGCAGGAACATGGGTTACGGCGGTTCCGTCATGGACCAGAGCACCCTGCGATCCCAGAGTCACGATGACCTGTTTGCAACCTTGCCGCAAGAGATTCTCTGCTGCCTGTGTTGCGGATTGCAGGTCTTGCACTTTAATGCCGGTCAGCCGTTCGGCTTCGGTTTCGTTCGGGATGAGATAATCCACTTTTTTCAGTAAGTCGGCGGGCGGTGTTTCCGCGGGGGCCGGATTGATCAGGATTTTCCGGCCCAGTCGGGAAGCCAGATCGACCACACCACAGACTGTTTCCATGGGCAGTTCGAATTGGAGGATGACCATGTCCGCGCGGGAGATGGCCTCTGTTGCGTGCTCGGCATCCTGCGGGATGACTTTGCCATTGGCTCCCGGAGTGTAGATCAGCTCATTCTGGCCTTCGGCATCGACAGCGATCATGGCATTGCCGGTTGGCGCGTCGGGGTCGATCCGAATCCCTGAAACGTCTGCGCCCTTGGAGCGGAGATTATCGAGGCAGGCCGATCCGAAAATGTCATTCCCAACCCGACCGATCATGCTGACCGATCCACCCGACAGCGACACCGCCGCTGCCTGGTTGGCCCCTTTGCCGCCGGGTACGGTGATGAAGCTGCGGCCTCGAACGGTTTCGCCCGGAACAGGGAAGCGCTCGACGCGAACCACCAAGTCCATGTTAATGCTGCCTACGACGATGATTGCGGGTTGGGTGTCGGACATGAATGACCTCACTGACAGGGACGCCTGTCCTACTGCTACGAAGAAGGCCGGTTCATCGAGAATCTGAGGAACCGGCCGTTTGATCAATCACCACAAGGATCGATTCGGAATCAGAATTCTTCGTCATCCTCCTCGTAATCGTCTTCAAAATCATCATCGAGATCTTCCGATTCTTCTTCGCCCTCTTCGTAATCGTCGCCGAATTCGTCCTCTTCGGTCAGATCTTCTTCCTCCTCAAGATCCTCCTCGTCGCCCTCCTCGGGATCTTCATATTCCTCATAGTCCTCCTCGAATTCTTCCTCCTCCTCATAGTTCCCGTAATCCTCCTCATCTTCCAGCCCGCCGTAATCGTTGTATAGCTCCTCAGGGTTGTAGGACGGATCATCGTCATCTTCCCAGCCACATTTGGGAACCGGCAGAGCGTCGATGGAGACACAAATCAGGATGGGAAGGCGACGGGGAGCGGGACACCCCGAAATGCCCGGCCCCTTCATCTCGGCGACCAGAAATGACCAGACACAGTCGTTCTCAGCAGCATGGTTTACAAACATTGATTCAACTCCATTGGCTCCATGAAGAGTTTTATTTGAGCCGGACAGGCCGACATCCCATCCGGGATCTTCCTTATATCGACTGAATGCGCCCAAACCTTATCGATTCGAACACCCGTAACAATCCTAGTCCTGCCATAATTTGAGAACAGATTCAAGAGTAGATAATGCACAGCACAAAGACCAGCCACAGAGCGAAATTAACCATCAGGGGCTTGTCACGCAAGAGCAGATCCGTGGGATTCCCGCCCTCCTGTCGCCGGTGGACCAGGAATTGATACCGGAGCAGGCCATAAATGACAAATGGAATGGTCAATTTCAGCCCTCCGCCGAACCGAAGAGGCTGCGTCACCTCCCGATCCAACGTATAAAGCGAATAGCAGACGAGGGTGGCGGCTGTCAAGATGGAGATGAGCTGATCGAGGAATTGAATCGGGTAATCCTCCAGAATTCCGCGATGGTTGGCGGCGGCCTCTTCGAGGAGCGCGAGTTCGTGGCGTCGCTTGCAGAAGGCCAGAAACAGCGAGATGAGCAGGGCGCACAGATACAGCCAATCCGACATCATCGCGCCGATGGCGAATGCGCCTGCAAAGGCACGAAGCACGAATCCGGCGGCAATCGACATTCCATCCAGCAATACGACCGACTTCAGCCGGAACGAATAGGCCACATTGATCGCGATATAGGTCAGTCCGATGGCCAGGAATCGAATATCGAACACCACCAGGGAGAGCAGAATCGCCAGGCATAGGAGCGTGCAAGAGGCAACCAGCGCCGCCCGGATGGAAAGCCGTCCGGAAGGCAAGGGCCGACGGCATTTCTGAGGATGCAGCCGATCCCGCTCGATATCCACCACATCGTTGAGAAAGTAAACGCTGGAGGAAAAAAGGCAGAAAATGAAAAACGCGGCGAAGGCGCGAGAGCACGGCTCGACACTAAACAGGCCGTGCGAGAACACGAGCGGAGCGAACACGAAAAGATTCTTGATCCACTGCTTGATGCGGGCCGTTTCCCGCAGAGAAGCAAACAAGACGTTCCAACCGGCAACTCTATCGGATGAGTTTTGCATATTCCTCACGAGTCAATCGAACGGGGTATGTCGTGCCACATGATGGTCAGGAATTCCCGACAGCCGACTTTCTTCCAGAAAGAATATCCCTTTTCATTTTGGGGAGAAACATTGAGTTGGATGACCCCAATGCCGCGCCGTTTGAACCAGCGTCGGGTATGCTCCCACATTTGTCGGCCAATTCCGCCGCGCTGACAGGACGATTCCACCGCCATTTCGGAAATGAATCCATACCGGTTCAGGGCAAACACCGCCGGGTTGTTGAGAATCATGGCGTTTGTGTAGCCCACGATGCGTCCTTCCGTTTCCGCCACGAAAACCGCCATGTCGTAATTCTCCAGGCTGGACCGAAGATACTCCTCGTAAGCGACATCATTTCCAATCGCGAGTTCAAAGCGGGGATCGAGCGAGAGATGGTACGCCATCATTTCCTGCCAGAGTTCCCGGACTCGCGGGACATCTTTCAGCCTCATTCGGCGGACGGAAACGGGGGGACTTGTTCCAGTCATAGTGTTCGGGATCATACGGAGAGGGCTTTTCGGCTGTCAAGGCCGCGAAACCATTCAGGAAGCGTGGATCAGAAACGAATCCTTGCCCAGGTGAAGCGGCTGAGGTAGAGTGAAACCAGGATATAGAAAGACTGGCAGGGCCGGTGATCAGATGGAGAAAGAGGGCGAGATGGGGGTACAGGGCGGTATATCCCTCACCCCAACCCTCTCCCGGAGAGAGAGGGAGAAGAAAGCGGCACAGGTTTCCAGGCTGTGACCGTTTTTTTGGAGGATCTATGAATGAAAGGAATACTTGTGAAGATTGGCATCGGAGCGTTGATCGGGATTCTGGCAGCCGTGAGCGCGCAACCGGGTTTGGCGCAAGAAAAGGCAAAAGAGGCGGACAAGGCGGCAGAAGAGCCGGACGAAGTGGCCATTCTGGACACCACGATGGGGACGATTGTGCTGGAGTTTTTCCCGGACGTTGCCCCGAATCATGTGAAGAATTTCAAGAAGTTGGCCCGCGACAAGTTCTATGACGGGACAACCTTTCATCGCGTGATTCCGGGATTCATGATCCAGGGCGGATGTCCGAATTCGAAGGACAACGATCCCGCCAACGACGGGACCGGTGGACCGGGTTGGAAGGTCAAGGCGGAATTCAACAGCCGTCCGCATGTGCGCGGTACGCTTTCGATGGCGCGAACCGCAGACCCGGACAGCGCAGGAAGTCAGTTTTTCATCTGTGTGAAGCGTGCCCAACACCTGGATGGTCAGTACACCAATTTCGGTCGGGCGATTGCCGGGATGGATGTGGTCGATCGGATCGTGAAAGTCGCACGGGATGCAAGAGATCGCCCACTGGAGAACGTCACCGTCCGCTCCGTGAAGATTGTGCCTCGTGCGGAGTGGGACAAGATGAAGAAAGAGGAAGAAGCGAAAGAGAAGGAAAAAGAATCGGCTCCCTCCGAGAGCAAGCCGAAAGAGGAGGGGGCAAAAGGATAAACGTGGAACAGATTCGTGGGGTGTGCTAGGCGGGGAGGTAGCGGTGCCCTGAACCTGCAACCCGCTCCAGCAGGGCTGAATCCCTACCCTCGGAGTACGGCTGTGAGGCAGCGCCGGGCAAGTGGCGTTGAGGGCCGGGTCCTACGCAATGTCGGTTCGTGAACCCCGTCAGGTCCGAAAGGAAGCAGCGGTAAACGATCCCCGGCATGTGCCGTGGGAGCGCCTGGCCTGAGTTAACTACCCGGTGACGCTCGGAGTTGTCACCTCAACGGTAGGTGCACACCCCCGGACTATTCCCGGTGCATGGTGAGATCGCCACGTCGCAGCCCGTCGCGGACTCCGGGCGGCTCCTCCTAAGAAAGCTCGGTCACAACCGTCACGCCGAGGAGTCTTGCGAGATCCGGCAACCCCCACCTAACCTCCCCCAAACTTTGGGGGAGGAACCTCTCCCCCAAAGTTTGGGGGAGACACAGAGGGGATTGCGTGTATCTTCACCCCCCGGCCTGCGGTGTTTGCGACCATGCTTTCATCACCCAATTACCGGCCCCGCCGGTCCGTGAGGCCAAAATCGTTTATGGCAGAATCGCAACTTGCAACGCCCTATATTGTCTCCGCACTTCGGCATCGGCCAGCGACTTTTGGCGAGGTGCTGGGACAGGAACATGTTACCACCACGCTAGTCCATAGCCTGGAGAGAAACCGGATCGCCAATGCGTATCTCTTTTCCGGTCCGCGTGGCACGGGAAAGACCTCCACGGCGCGAATCCTGGCGAAAGCGCTGAACTGCTCCAATCGCCAGGGATCCGAACCCTGTAATCGCTGTGAATCCTGCCGATCCATCACGAACGGAACGAATCTGGACGTACTGGAAATCGACGCGGCCTCCAATCGCGGAATCGAGGAAATCCGCGACCTTCGCGAGAATGTCCGATTCTCTCCCACGTACGGGCAATACCGGGTGGTGATCATCGACGAAGTACACATGCTCACCAATGAGGCGAACAACGCGTTGCTGAAAACGCTGGAAGAGCCGCCGGGACATGTGAAGTTCATACTGGCCACGACGGAAATGCACAAAATGCCCGCGACCATCCTGTCGCGCTGTCAGCGATTTCGGTTCCGGCGGATTCCGGTAAGTATTCTCATGGACAAGCTGCGAGCGGTGGCGGACGGCGAACCGCACGTGGACCTGGGACCGGCAGCGGAGCGGGACGGGATTCTGTACCATATCGCACGCATGTCCGATGGAGCGTTGCGGGATGCGCTGGTATCCCTGGATCAGTTGCTCTCTTTCTGTTCCGGCAAGGTCAGCCTTCCGGAAGCGGAGGAGATCTTAGGGGTGGTGGAGTTTGAGGCCCTGGAGAACCTGATCCGGTTCATTCTTGCGGGAGACCTGAACGGAATCCTGCTGGTTATCGACCGGCTTTGCATCCGGGGGAAGGAGCCAGCCCAGTTCCTGAAAGAGATCATGACCTATCTGCGTCACCTTCTGGTCTCGAAGGTTGCGCCGGATAAGCCGGAACTGGTGGAACTGCCGGACGAATCCAGGCAGGCATTGGCGACCCAGGCGCAAACCACAACGGTGGAAGCGATCCTGCAGGTGATGGATATCTTTGCCGAAGCGGAACGTCGGATGCGGTTTGCCTCGGAGGGACGGATGATTCTGGAAGTAGCTGCGATCAAAGCGGCCAAAGTGGGGGAAGCGGTTCAACTATCTTCCATTTTGCAGTTTCTGTCCGAGCTGTCGGGTTCCGCTCCGTCCTCATCGGTTGTGCGGAAATCCAACCCAGGCCATTCCGGCGAGAGTCGCGCTCCGGCCCCTTCCCCACCTCAACCCGCCAAAACCGAAACCCCGCTGCCTCCAAAAGAGGAACCGATTTCGGAACCGGAATCATCCGGTAATCCGATGGGAAAAGCGGAGGCAGCCTGGAAGAGTCTCTCGGAAGACCTGGAACTGTCGGCCCCCACGATCAATTCGGCCCTTGTTCACAGCCGGCCATTGAGACTGGAAGGCGACCTGTTGACGGTCGGAGTGCCGACCAAGGCGGGCCTGAAAAGGCTTCAGGACTATCAGAAAACCATGCAGGACAAGCTGGCTTCTCTGACGGGAGGTCCCATTCGCCTTGTTTTCGAGATCTCCGAAAAGACGGAATTGTCTTCTGCAGGGACGCCAAGCCGAACCAGCACTTACGAGCCAAGAACAGGAGAATTGCTGTCCCAGGCTCGTGAACACGCGGTAATTCGGAGCCTGATGGATTATGTACCCGGCACGGTAGAGGAGATCCGTCCTGAACCGCAGCGAACCAGAGTATCCTCATCAAAAAGAGAGAAAGAGGCAGCAGAATGAAAGGATTGGGGAATCTCGCGAATTTGGGCCAGATGCTCAAACAGGCGCAGCAGATGCAGGGCCATATTGCCGAGCTCCAGGAGGAGTTGGCCAATACAAAGGCGACCGGTTCGGCGGGTGGAGGATTGGTCACGGTGACCATGAACGGACAGTTTCAAGTGACCGAAGTCAAGATCGACCCGGAAGTTGTCGATCCGGGTGATCTCGGTTTGTTGGAGGATCTTCTGCTGGTGGCGTTCAATGAGGCGGCCGGCCGGACACAGGAACATGCAAAGAAACGGATGACGGAAATCACGGGGGGCATTCAGATCCCCGGAATGCTGGGCGGATAACCCTCTTGCGAAAGCGAGTGGATTCTTGTGGAAGCACAAACGGGTACGATTCTCCTTTTCAACAAGGCGTATCCTCCCTGGCCGGGCGGGATCGAACGACATGTAGAACTTCTTGCGGAGGGACTCTCGGCGCGGGGCTGGCAAGTAGTTGTCCTGTGCGCCGGGAATCAGCGTTTTCAATATGAAGAGCGTCGAGAGGGATTGCATGTCCGGCGCGAGGCAAATTGGGGAACGCTCTGGTCGCAGCCGATTTCTCCAGGCCTCATCCGGCAGATTGGGCGGTTGCAGCCGGACCTTGTGCATATCCACACGCCGTTCCCGTTCGGCAATCTCGCGCTTTCGATCCGACGTCCGCGATGTCGTCTGGTTGTGACCTGGCACAGCGATATTGTGCGACAAAGGGTCGCGCGACCGTTTCTGATTCCGCTGGAGAATTGGCTTCTTCGCCGGGCCGATGCGGTGATCGCCACCTCGCCTGCCCTGTTGGAACAATCGGCTTACCTACCCCGATACCGGGAGAAATGCCATATCATTCCGCTGGGAATCGATCCGAAATCGTATTTTTCGATGGAACCGGCAGTCCTGGAGAAAGCCGAGCGGCTCAGGAAAAGTCTGCCACACCCGCTGGCTGTTTTTGTCGGCAGGCTTGTGGGATATAAGGGCCTGGAGGTGCTGCTGCGCGCGGTCAAGAAGACGGGAAATGTCTCTGCGCTGATCGTGGGAGACGGTCCGCTGCGGGGCGATTTGGAGAGGCAGACGGGGCGGATGGGGTTGACGGATCGAGTTCGATTTGCGGGACACGTTGCGGACAAGGATCTACCGGCCTATTTGCGTGCGGGGGATTTTTTCGTTCTTCCGTCCATATCGAGAAACGAGGCGTTTGGGATGTGCCAGCTGGAAGCCATGGCCGCGAGGCTTGCGGTGATTTCCACAGACCTTCCGGGCGGGGTCCCGTGGGTCAATCGGCATAGGAGGACGGGCCTGGTGGTTCCTGCCGGAGATGCCGACGCGCTGGCGGAATCGATGGAAATCCTTGCGAGAAACCCGGATCTGTGCAGGCAGTGGGGGATGAGTGGACAGGCTCGTGTGCTGGATCTGTTCACACAGGAAAAATCAGTTATTCTGCATGAAGAGCTGTATCGGAACCTGCTTGTGGATTCGACAACGGTGGATTTTTCCAATACATTGTAGAATAGGATTCTCCGGGAGAGGATGAGAATGGCGCAGTCCAATTCATCGGATCGGGAAATCGGGCTGAAAGAAGCCCTTGCGCTGATGACGCCGGATACGCGGTTGAATCTCGAGATTTTCGAGGGACCGTTTCGCGGAATTGTGTCTGCGTTGCTGGTCAAGAAGGAGAAAAACCGTATTCGCGTCAGCTATCCGTGTTATATGGGGCATCCCATTCCGGTGCGGCGGGAGGCAGGCGTGAATATCACCGTGGGCGGCGATGAGGGATGCATGGTGATTCGCGGAGAAATCGAGCGGATCGAGAAAGAAGATGCCCCCATCGTGGTGATTCATCTCTCCAGCAAGGGCGGCATGTGGACCCACGAACGTCAATTTAAGCGCATGTCGGCAGAGATCCCGTTTATCGCCCGGCGAATCGACCGACGGGAGCGGCTTGCCTTTGCGGGGAAAACGGTGGATGTCAGCGGAAATGGTTTTCTGTTTGAAACCCGTCGAACCCTGCCAGTGGGAACCCGTTTGCATGTCGATCTAAAAATCCCGAAGGCACTCGCCCCATCGCCGATCATTGTCCGGGTAATTCGAGTGACCGTGGATCACACACGAGATCCGAAAATCAACCTGGTCGCGGTAACCTTCGATGAGATCTCCCTGGAGGACCAGGACATTCTGGTTCATCACATCTTTGAACTGGAGTGGAAAGACAACGCGGAGAAGCATCCCCCGGATTCATCCGGTGAATCCTGACGCAGAATCAACCCGGCCCGCTCTTAATCCCATTGACTCAGGATTTCATTTTGGGGATCATTCTGTCTGAGGTCCAATTCATATCAAGAAACAGGTGGAGCTGGCACGGTTATGAAGCGACAAGGGTTCACTCTGATTGAATTACTGATTGTTGTGGCGATTATCGGGATTCTGGCGGCCATCGCGGTCCCCAATTTTCTCAACGCACAGATCCGGGCGAAGATCGCCAGAGTTCATGCGGATATGAAGAGTCTGTCCACGGCCATCGAATCGTATCGCATCGACAATAATAAGTATCCCTACTTTGATGAATACAACCTGGGAGGCAGTTACAATCCCATCACGTATCGCCTGATTTCCCTGACCACCCCAGTCGCGTATGTCACCACCCTGAGCCTGGAAGACCCATTCCTGGAGGTTCAGGGCGGAGAGGGGTACACCGACGATCTCCCCCGTTTTTCCTACAATTACCGTAGCTATGAAGGTGAGAAACTGGGAGGCTGGAAGGTGTGGTGCCTGAACAGCCTGGGACCGGATCGGACCAAGAACCAGGGATTGCAGGTCGAGAACTGGGCGCGCGGACTGGTGGCCGATGGCGTAGTCATCATTTACGACGGCACGAACGGATTGGTTACTGCGGGAGATATGCCCCATACCGGCGGCGAGACGAAATACCAAAATAATTATTGATTTCCTTATCCCGTGAGAAACCCTCACCCCGACCCTCATCCCGGAGGGAGAGGGAGAAGGTCTCCTTTTTGTGAAAGAGCGGATAAGGCGAATTTCGAGATGATTACACAATGACATCAGAACACGAATCCATGTTGTCTTGTTGTCTGGATGCGCTGGAGGAGGAGTCCATTGACCTCTGCAGGCGATTGATTCGGATCAATACGGTGAATCCGTACGCGGGGGAGAAGCACTGCGGCAGCGAGGCGGCGGGGCAGGATGTGATTGAGGAGGTGCTGCGAAATCTGCGGCCTGCGGCAACCATCGAGCGTTTCGATGCACCGGATGATGTGTATGAACAAGCGGGATTCATCGGACCCAAGGGGCGGAACTTCAGAGGCCGCCCGATTGTCACGGCCGACTGGGATTTCGGTTCGGTCAACGGGAAATCCCCCTCGATTATTCTGAACGACCATATCGATACCGTCGGTGTGGAGGGTATGACTATCGATCCGTTTTCCGCAGAGATTCGGGACGGCAGGATCTGGGGGCGTGGCGCGACGGATACAAAGGGCGGAATTGTCACGGGACTCTGGGCGATCCGCGCCCTGCTGGAGAGCGGGATTCCATTGCACGGGAGACTCTCGTTTGAATGTGTAATCGACGAAGAATGTAACGGCTCCGGCGCGGGGACACTGGCCTGCCGATTACGCGGGCGGACTGCGGATGAGGCGATTGTGATGGACGGCGAAAGCAACGTAATTCACGGGTGCGACGGCGTCATCACCGTTGCCTTGAAGGTCAAGGGTGTGGGCGGTCATTCAGGACAGCGGGGATTTCGAGTGAACGCGATTGAGAAGGCTTTTGTCGTGAAAGTAGCCATCGACGCTTTTGCGGCGGAACGGCTGAGAGTTTGTCCGGTTCCTGTCAACCTGGGGGTTTTTCGCGCGGGAACGGTTCCGGCGATGGTTCCTGCCGAGGCGGTGATGGAACTGAATGCAGTATACAGCGCTGAAGAGGGAAACCGGGCATTCAGTGACGGGTTCCAACACACCGGCGAGCCGGTTTTCAAGAGGTTGGTCGAACATGTGCGCGCGACGGAACGGCAGGATGAATGGCTGCGGGAGCATCCATCGGAGATTGAGTGGGTGAAGGATCTTCCGCCGTTTCGGGTGGCAAGCGATCATCCCCTGGTGACAGACCTGGCGCGTGCCTATTCGGAAACCGTGGGACGTGCGCCCGGAGTCGGTATCATGTCGGGATGGACCGACGCGGCACACTTTGCAAACCAATCCGGGATGCCGGTGGTGATGTTCGGAACCGGGGTGGAATGCGCCCATGCACAGGAGGAGTGGGTGGAAATCGAGACTCTTCGGAACAACGCGCGGGCGATCGCGTTGTTTCTGTTGAGAAGGTTATGCAAAGAAGCTCCGTGAAGACCCTCACCCCGACCCTCTCCCGGCGGGCGAGGGGGTGTGCCGTTCGGGGGCGAGACGCCCCCGCTCCCCTCAAGACGGAAGGGAATATGGCCCGATGGGGCTGATTCAGATTGACGCGGTGATATCACTATTTCAGGATCAAGTTGATGCGCTCTTCCTTTTGCTCCTTGAACCGGTCAACAGAAGGCATTCCCTTCAGGCTCCCCGTTTTGATGATCAACAAAGCGCAGTAACAATAGTATTGAACATCAAAATCTTGCGAATGAGACAACCTGTAACGCAGTGCATCTTCCGCTCTCGGATCGCGCAGCGTTCGTAGAGCATGGCAGGCGTCTCTCTGCAACCAGAGCGGCGATGACTCGTCGCGTAACACTCCGCACAACGTGGTTATCGTTGTGGCATCGGCTGCAAGCCCCGCCGGCAACGCAATAATGTCGTCGCCAGGTTTCGGCAGAAAAGTATTGCAGATGCCATTACCCGATACGTTCTCGTCCTTGTGCTCAACAACAAAAGCCACATGGTCGGCATAGTAGGAGAACTCTCGCGACCTCACCAGGTACCAAAGACCAAGACCTTTGGCGTATGTATCGCCGCTACCAACTATTTTTCGCAGAAAAGCAACATAGTCCTCATGTTTCATGAGATTCTCCAACGCCGCAACATACCCCCGCAGATAGAACTCTCGGTCCAAATATCCCCTTCCGTTGAAGCTCGCCGGGTCTTTGCTCCAGTCCAGGACGGTTGCCGCAAGAATGGAGTCAACCTGATTCAGTGAATTGTCCTCCGAACACTTTTTCGATATCGGCAGGCAATATGAATAGTCGTCATGGGGGCGGTATTCGTCGCCCTGCCTGTCGAGAAACGCCAATACCGGTCCTCGTAGAGGGGGATCGAGATTGCTGAGGCTGCTCGAATAGCAATGTAGTTTGATGTGGGTTTCGCTGGTTCCCTTGATGTGCCTTACAACGTTCATTTCCGCAATAAGCGTCTCTCCTTCAACCTTACCTGTTCCTCCGATGTGTATCCTTTGCGACACTGGAGAAAACACGGCCTTCCCGGTGACCGACACGCTTACGATTTCCCCGACGCAAACCAACTCAGAACCGGCATAGACCCTGTCGACTCTGATGCCGTCCCAAGGACCACCGAAGCCCCATGCAGTTTTCTCGTGCATGAATCCGAAGAACAAGGCAAGAATGAAACCCAAGATTATCTTTCGCTTCATGATGATGACTCTCCTTTCAGCGAAATCGGGGGCGGGATGCCCCCGCTCCCAGGCTATCGAATGAATGCGTCGTGAATCGCTTCCGGGACCAGGTCGGAGATGTCCCAGACTCGCGCGGTTCCGTCCGAGGCCCCGGTTACGATCTTGCGACCGTCTGGGGAAAAGCAGACGTCCAAATTGTAATAATTATGCCCTATAAAATCCCGCACTCGCTCTCCGGTTTCCACATCCCACAGGAACGCAGGTCCTCCGTGATGCGCGGTTGCAGCCCACCGTCCATCCGGGGAGAATGAGGCAGCGAGCGGTTCGCCCACCGTTAATCGGGCTCGGAGTTCGCGTAAGACTTCACCGCTCTTCGCACCCCACAGTATGATGCCGATAGGATCGCCTGCGGCGATTATCCGCTGCCCGTCCGGCGATATGTCAACGCAAGAGACAGCCCCATAACCGGGTGCTTCGTCGCCGAAA
>Ga0116141_10002207_pt1 | contig 16782 bp, 14 predicted proteins | sample AD_UKC097_MetaG_FD_89744 | JGI IMG/M metagenome (GOLD analysis project Ga0116141, IMG submission 89744) | Active sludge microbial communities of municipal wastewater-treating anaerobic digesters from USA - AD_UKC097_MetaG | ecosystem: Engineered > Bioreactor > Anaerobic > Digestate | place: USA...
GATAGTTTATCGCGTCAACAAAATGAGGCTGGCTTCTTTGCCACTGTCCTACCTGTACCATTTTGCCATATCTTTTTGCGGCATGGTACATTACATTTATTTCGGCGATTGAGTTACCCAGCGGTTTCTCAACATAAATATGCTTTCCTGCCTCTGTGGCGTGAACAAATTGCAGGCAATGCCAGTGATCCGGAGTACCGATTATAACTATATCAATATCCTTGTCTTCGAGCATATTGCGATAATCGCTGTAAAGTTTTGGTTTTTCAAAACCAAGTTTTACAATATCCCCTGTACGGCTTTCGAGGAGGTTGGCATCGACATCTGCCAGCCCTGCGCACTCAACACCGGGATTCTTCAGAAAGGATGCCAGATTGCTGTATCCCTGGCTTCTCACTCCTATAAGACCCACTCTGATCTTGTCGCTCGGAGCAATTTTCGTCTTTGCAGCCGGGAGAGCATCAACCGGAAGTAATGTCCCTGCTGCCAGTAAGGAAGCTGTTTTAATAAAAGTTCTGCGATTCGGGTTCATTTTTATATGAATTTTAATATGCGTGTGCCAAGGTAATATTTTATTGGAAGCTGGTCAATTTTTGAAGCCTTAAAAATCATTAATACCTTCTGCTCCTGAATTATTTAGTATGCAATCCCGCAATTGTATTCCTAAATTGGCTAATTTGCTTTCTTAACACTGTGGAAAAATATACGCAATTATGAAGCTTAGGTTTATGTACCTTATTATAATACTGGAGTTCAGTATTATAAGCCTCAGGGCCCAGTCCTTCAGGCCTGATGATCCTATACCACCTGATCCTCAGATCAGAACAGGGAAGCTTGACAACGGCCTTACTTACTATATCAAGAAGAACAGTAAACCGGAACAGCGGGTTGAATTCAGGCTTGCCATAAATGCCGGATCGGTTTGCGAGAACGACGGGCAGCAGGGCCTGGCTCATTTTATGGAGCATATGTGTTTTAACGGCACAAAGAACTTTCCCAGCAACAGGATCATTGACATGCTTGAGGAAATGGGAGTCAAGTTTGGTGAAGAGCTTAATGCCTACACCAGCTTTGATGAGACTGTTTACATGCTTAAGGTTCCGGCTGATAAGATGGAATGGGTTGACAGGGGTTTTCAGGTTCTTGAAGACTGGGCTCATCAGGTCACGCTTGAGGAAGCAGAAATAGACAAGGAAAGAGGAGTAATAATAGAGGAGTGGAGGCTTGGTCTGGGGGCCGAGGACAGAATGCAGGCGAAATATATACCTGTCCTGCTTAAGGGTTCACGGTATGCTGAAAGGCTTCCGATAGGGAATATTGACATAATCAAGAGTTTCCATTATGACACTCTGCGCAGTTTCTACGACACTTGGTACAGGCCTGACCTCATGGCTGTTGCAGTTGTTGGAGACATTGATCCTGATGTTGCCGAGGCAAAGGTAAAGGAATATTTCGGAAGGGTTCCCCGGGCAGAAAAGCAGGAACCAAGGGATGAATTTCCCATTCCGGATAATGACGAGCCTCTGATCAGCGTGGTTACCGACAGGGAAGCAACCGGTTATTCGGCAATTGTATTCATCAAACACCCCAGGCTGGAAGAGGGCACATACAACGCATACCGTTTACAGCTGATGCAATTGCTTTATACGGGAATGCTTAACAAGAGGCTTGGTGAGATCGCGCAGAAGCCGGGATCACCCTTTCTGTATGCTGGCAGCGGATACGGGGCATTTATCGGAAGAAGTTCCGACAGCTATCAGCTTATGGTTAGTGCAAAGGAAAATCAGATTGAGGAGAGCATGAAGGTTCTTCTTCAGGAAAATGAGCGTGTAAGAAGATATGGATTTCTGGCTTCCGAACTTGAAAGGGAGAAGAAGGAGATACTTACTGCTTATGAAAAGCTGGCCATGGAAGCTGACAAGACAGAGTCGGCTTCTTTTGCTGACGAATATGTTAGAAATTACCTCGAAAAGGAGCCCATACCCGGTATTAGAAAAGAGTTTGAAATGGTAAGTGAGTTCCTGCCGGAGATAAAGCTTGAAGAGATAAATGATCTGGGAAAGGAATGGATAAAGGATGAGAACATAGTTGTCCTGGTCACTGCCCGTGAGAAGGAAGGAGTTAAGGTTCCCACTGAAGGAGATGTTCTTGATATTATTAAGTCGGCAGCAGGCCTAGAACTTGAACCTTATGCCGAGGAGCTTTCAGAAGAGCCTTTGCTTAAGGAGGAACCCATTCCGGGTAAAGTAACAGGAATCACAGGGAATACTATTTTTGGTTATACCGAGGTCAGCTTCAGCAACGGAGTGAGGATGATCCTCAAGCCGACCGATTTTAAGAATGATGAGATAGTCATTTCGGCATTCAGCCCCGGGGGCCTCTCCCTGTACCCCGACGAGGACATCATGTCGGCAATGCTGGCTTCATCGGTAGTTGTTCAGAGCGGTCTGGGTGAATACGATTATACCGGGCTTCAGAAGAAGCTCTCAGGTAACACGGCCAGGCTTACTCCCTTTATCAACAATCTTCACGAAGGGGTGAGCGGCAACTGCTCCCCCAGGGATCTGGAAACACTGCTGCAGCTGAATTATCTGTATTTCACAGCAACACGGTCGGATGAAGACGCTTTCAATGCCTTTATTTCGAGACTCCGTAACACTATAAAGCCGATGAGGACAAATCCCCTGGTTATGTTCCAGGATACCCTTACCAAAATTGTGTCATCGAATTCCAGGAGGGTTATTGCGGTTCCGACTGATAAACAGATTGATATGGCCGATCACAAAAGGATACTGGAGATATTCAGGGACAGGTATGCAGATGCTGGTGATTTCACTTATTTTCTTGTTGGCAATTTCAGCATTGAGGAAGTTATTCCGCTTCTTGAGAAATATATCGGTGGACTCCCTTCCTCTTTCAGGAAGGAAAACTGGAGGGATGTTGAACCGGATTTCCCGGCTGGAAGGGTTGAGGTTGAACTGCCGGCAAATTCTGAACCCCAAAGCCGGGTAGCAATGATCTGGAACGGTGATTTCAAATGGAAGGAAAAGTACAGGTACGGATTTCCGATGTTAATGGATATCCTTTCAATAAGACTTAGGGAGACGATGCGCGAGGATCAGGGCGGTGTTTACGGGGTAAGCTTCAGTGGCAGCCCAACCAGGTTCCCGACGCCGGAATTCTCAATAACCTCGATGTGGGGTTGCAATCCAGACAATATCGACACTCTTTCCAGGAGCGTCATTGATGAGATGGAAAAGATCAGGAGGGACGGTCCTTCCATTACAGATCTTAACAAGGTTAAGGAGACACTTGCAAGAGAGAGGGAGACAAGGGTCAGGGAGAACAGTTTCTGGATCTCTGCGCTGCAGAACCATTATCTCTACGGCAACAGACTTTTGACTCTGGAGGAGTACAAGGATTACATCAATTCTTTCACGGGCAAGGATATCAGGATGATAGCCAGAAAATATCTCGATACCTCAAATTATGTGAAGGTAGCGCTTACTCCTGCCCCTTCATCAGTTGAAAAACAACCTTAAAAGCAGTGCCGGATAAGGGAATTTATATGATAAAGAAATGGTTTTAATACGGGTATTCAGAACAACCCGTGCAGTTCGGCGTTTATCTTGTCGATGACTTCGCTGAGGTGATCGTTGTTGTTAGGGAAGTTGTAATGGTCTGCTTCGATGATCAGCATCCTTCCGAGTTTATAGGACTGGATCCAGGCTTCATACCTCTCATTCAGCCTCTTAAGGTAATCGAGCCTTATTGAGCTCTCATATTCGCGGCCTCTCTTCTGAATCTGGTTCACCAGTGTGGGAACTGATGCCCTGAGGTAGAGGAGGAGGTCGGGAGGTTCAATCAGGGAGCTCATCATGTTGAAGAGGGAGGTGTAGTTTTCGAAGTCGCGTGTTGACATCAGCCCCATGGAATGAAGGTTCGGGGCAAAGATATTAGCATCCTCGTAAATGGTTCTGTCCTGAACGATTGTCTTATCCGATTTCTTTATTTCAATTATCTGGCTGAATCTTGAGTTGAGGAAGTAGACCTGCAGGTTGAACGACCATCGCTGCATATCATCGTAGAAGTCGTTGAGATAGGGATTGTCATCCACATCCTCATAATGGGCAGTCCATCCGTAATGTTTCGCCAGAAGTCCTGCCAGTGTCGTTTTCCCCGATCCTATGTTTCCTGCGATTGCTATGTGCATGGCTTTATGAAAAATTGTTTTATCAGATCATAAAATTACTAAAAAAAGGGAAGGATTTCGGTTTTGCACAAAAAAGTAAGCGTATACATATTAGCTCTGAACATTAATGCTTTTTGCCACAAGGAGTATCTCATCAAGGTATTCTCTTGTATTGGAGAGGCGTGGCACTTTGTTCTGTCCCCCGAGCTTATTCTTTGATTTCAGCCATTGTGTAAACGTTCCGCGGGGTACAGGATAAACCAGGGGCTTAACCAGGTTTATGTCCTTGAACCTTTTAGCCTCATAATCGGAGTTAAGAGATTTAAGGGTTGAATCAAGAATTTCAGTAAATTTTCCAATGCTGTCAGGATCTTTTTCAAATTCGATAAGCCATTCGTGCGAACCCCGGGAGGCTTCTCCCATAAAAACAGGGCCGGCAGTGTACTCAGTAACAATTGCGCCGGTAAGCCTGCATGCTTCGGAAAGAGCGCTGTCGGCATTCTCAACGATAAGCTCCTCACCGAATGCATTTATAAACTGTCTTGTCCTGCCCGATATTCTGAACCTGTAAGGGCTTGTTGAGGTAAAAACAATTGTATCTCCTATGACATATCTCCAGAGGCCTCCGTTAGTGGAAATCACGAGAGCATAATTAACATCCTTTTCAACCTCCCCTATCATTACAGCCCTTGCTGATGGCGATCCTGCTTCCTCGGCACGGATGAATTCATAGAAAATACCGTAATCAAGCATCAGGAGCATATCGTTATCCAAAGGATTATCCTGTATACCGAAGAATCCTTCCGAAGCATTGTAGGTCTCCATGTAGTGCATCTGGTCTCCGGGGATAAGCTTTTTATAGATTTCGCGGTACGGAGTGAAGCTTATTCCTCCGTGAAAGAACACTTCAAGATTAGGCCAGACTTCGAGAAGGTTTGATTTTCCCGTATAGGACAGTACGCTCTTTATCAGGGTAAGGTACCAGGAAGGGACGCCGGAAAAGCTTGTAACATTCTGATTTACCGTAGATTTGGTAATAAGTTCAAGCTTTTGTTCAAAATCTTCGATCAGGGCGATCTTTTGTCTTGGGGTCCTTATTAATTCTATGTAAAAGGGAGCGTTCCATATCAGGACAGCGGAAAGGTCTCCATAGATGTTGTTCCCTTCATGGTTTATCCTGTTGCTGCCACCAAGAGTAAGAGCCTTTCCGGAGAAGATCCTTGTATCGGGATTATTTCTAGTATAGAGGTACAGTATATCTTTTGCTGCCTGGTAATGACATTCCCACAATGACTCGGTGCTGATCGGAATGAATTTGCTCCTCGCTGAAGTCGTTCCGGATGATTTTGCGAACCATTTTATCTCACCGGGCCAGGTCAGGTTTTTTTCCCCCTTCCTCATCCTTTCAATCAGCGGAAGGTAATCATCGTAGCTTCTTAAAGGGACTACCGAGGAAAATTCATTGTAAGACCTTATGGATGAAAAACCATGCTTCCTTCCGGTTTCAGTCTGTTCCGCCTTTTTTAACAGCGAAAACAAGACCTCATTCTGACATTCAACAGGATTCTTCCTGAAGTTATCTATCTGGCTTAAACGCCTGGAGCCTATACATGTTAAAACTGACGGAATGATGCCCATTGATACAGACAGGTAAAAGAAATAAAGATATGTAAAATAATTCCAGTCTGAGACCAGGGATCAGGTGAAAATATCCTTAAGCACCTCGAGTGAATTTATCTTTTTCAGGCCCGGCAGATGAATGCTGAAATACCTGATCAGGGTTCTGAGGACTTCATCGCGCATTGATCCGGTAAGCGGGATTCTGGCTGCACTGTCGAAAGAACCTGTAAAGAAGCCGGCAAGGACATCCGAAATATTCTCTTCGGCGAATGAATTGTGAGGAGGAGGAGAGGGAACAAATACTCCGTTTACAAGATCGAAATACCTTTCACCGGCATCACTTCGTTTCGCGGGTTCAAAACCAAGATAGCTGCAAAGACCGGCAAGGAAGGAAATGTGGAAGTTGGAGTATCCGCTGGTGCAGCTGTCGAGATAAATTACCGATCCTTCAATGAAATCGAACAATCCCTCATTGGGGGTCTCCTCTTTCAGTACCGAAGAGAGTATCTCTGAAAGAAAAACGGCAATCGAGACCTTTTTCACATTGGCATATATGTCGGCGGGAGCAAAGTAAACCGAGAATTCCTTCAGCATCTGAACTTCCCTTGATTCCTTTATGTAAAGGACCATATCAAGTATTGACATTGGCTGAAAGAAGATATTGTGCTTTCCTGCTTTCTTGTTTCTCATTCCTCTTATAAGAACAGGTCTTCTTCCAAATTCACGGGTATATACCTGTGCAATAATACCTGAATCGGTGTATTTTATCTGATGAAGGATTATTCCCTTAGTCTTCTGGAGCATCTCAGCCAATGATTTGGTCAAATATAAAATTATTATCTTTACCTGTCAATCAAGGACATCATGATATCAGGCAACAATGAAGAGCTTCTGAAGCGTATCGCAAAACTTGCAAGGCAGAACCAGGAGCTGGAGGAACACATCAGGGAACTGCATAAGCAGAACGAGAAGCTTGCCGGAGAAAACGAAAAGCTTAAGGCTGAACGCCAAGAAAAGCCTGAAACAGCAGAAAGAACTTTTAAGTTCAACATGGCAACGATCCTCTACGCCGACATCAGAGGGCTGGCAGATCGTATCGGGGGAATGGATTCTGTTGAGGTCATGGACGAGCTTGATGAGATATTCCGCGAGTTTGGTTCGATAGCCTCCAGATACAATATTGAAAGGATTAAGTCAATAGGCGACACTTTCATGTGTGCAGGCGGAATTCCGGTGAAGAACATAACAAATCCCGTTGATGTGGTTATGGCAGCCATTGAGATGCATACCTTCCTGAAAAATTTTGAGAATTCAAAACGCGGGCCGGGCAATTCAATATGGATTCTTAAGACCGGGATACACACTGGTCCGGTAACTGCCACCGCATCAGGAAAGAAGAAGATCAGTTTTGACCTTAAGGGGGATACCGTTAACAATGCAAGCAGAATAGAGAATCTGTCGGATGACGGTTCGATACTTATCTCGGTTATGACTTTTGAGCTGGTCAAGGAGTTCTTTGAATGTGATTATTTCGGAAAGCTCCCGGTTAAATACAAAGGAGACCTTCAGGTATACAGGGTAAGGGGTCTGAAGCCGGAATTTTCACTTGAGGGGAAAGGCCGTATCCCGAATGATGCTTTCCGTACAAAGTTCGGGCTTATCCAGTTCACCGACCTTCAGGAGCTGGTTCTCGACAAGCTCGAGAAGGAGCTTCCTGGTTTTGTATTTTATCATAATGTAAAGCATACGGTGGATGTGGTCACCGAAGTTGAGCTTATCGGCTGGGCCGAGGGATGCAGCGACGAGGAGATACTTCTTCTCAAGACCGCTGCCCTTTTCCACGACACGGGTATCACCGTCTCCTTCGACAACCACGAGCATCACGGCACACTGTATGCAAGAGAAGTTCTTCCATCATATGGTTATACACCCGGGCAGATAGAAAAGATCTGTTCCATAATAATGGCCACCAAGCTTCCCCCGAAGCCAAAGGAACTTCTTGAAGAAATAATATGCGACTCAGACCTGGATTACCTGGGAAGAAGTGATTTCATTCCTGTCTCCAATACTCTCTTTGAGGAGCTTAGGGCGCAGAATAAGATGAGCGACCTTAATGAATGGAACAAGCTTCAGGTGAAATTCATTTCGGGCCATCAGTATTTCACCAAGACTGCAAGAAGCCTCAGGGAAGTGAACAAACAGCTCCAGATAGAAAGGATACAGAACCTCATTAAGGATTAGTCAGTTCCCTATCACCAGAATTTTAACCATCCCCGTCAGGGAACCATCGGGAGAAGCGCAGAAGACGAGATAGACTCCTGTTGAAACCCTCCGGCTGTTGTAGGTTGTAAGATCCCATTCTGCCTGACCTCCCAGTGAACGCGTCTCAAATACCAGATTGCCGCTCACATCGGTTATCTTTATCTCGCTGTTCTCCACGAGCCCGCTAATAGTTACATTGCCGTTAAAGTCCTCCCTGACGGGATTCGGGAAAGCATAAATATTCCGGTAATCATCTTTGCCTTTCGTTGCCGTTTCCCTTACCGAAATAAGTCCGTCCGGTGTCCCTATCCAGACCTCGCCCGATAAGTCATCAACCGATATTGCTGTAACTGAATCTGAGAACAATGGTGAATTGTTCATGGTGTAATTCCTGACAATTTCAGAACCATCCTGTGAAACAAGGTAGGCTCCTGAACTTTCCGTACCCAGCCATTTACGGTTTGCACCGTCGACCTCGACAGCTGTGATCTTTTCAGTACCCAGAAGATAGTCAGCTGTTCCTGTCCCATCGTCCCTCGGAACCTTTATCCGGTAACATCTGATGTCGGTGTCAAATAAATCGGCCCCGCTTCTGAAAATTACGGGCCCTTGTTCTGTGCCAAGCCAAATATTGCCTTCTGAATCCTCAGCAACGGCAATAACCGATGAGATAATTCTTCCATCGCTGTCTTTCACCTGTATCTTCCTGTACCTGTCGTCGTTGAAGTATTCCGGAGTGCCGTTGTCATCAAAAATAAATAATCCCTGGCTTCCCGGCAGGGTCACCAGAGCCTGTCCTTTCCCGGAAATGATAATATCTCCTGTCCCGGCAGCCGCGATTGTGAGGGGATTAGCGATCCATGTTCCGTCCTTTTTAAGGATCTTTATACTTCCTCCGCCATAACTCTGGGTAACCCAAAGATTTCCCGACCTGTCGAAAGCCATTCCGCAGGTTCCGGCTTCTGAACCCGAAGAAATACCTGTTTCAAGAGGTGAATTGGTATCATCGTAATGGTTCACAAGTCTTGTTCCCCTGTACTCGAACAGTCCGTCGTTCCGTGTTGAAACGAAAAACCGGGAATTGTCTGCAGGATCGATGCATGCTCTGACTGCGGCTGAAACATCTTCAGATATGATGTTGGTAAACCTGTTGTTCTCGTAAACGGATACCTGCAGTTGTCCGGTGCCATTATCAGGATAAGGTTCCATATCACCTCCGCAGACCACCGTTTTTCCTGCTTCGGAAACGACCGATACCGTAAGGGTTGTTGCAGGTCCCGTGAGGGTAAGGGATTCAAATGCTCCCTGATCCGTCGCCCGCACCAGTCCGAATCTGAGATCTGCTATCCATAAAGAGCCCGAACTGTTAACTGAACGGGATGCATCAGGTGTTCCCCAGCCGTATGAAGTGATAGTTTTAACAACAGAACCTTCTTCAGAGTAAATTATTATTTTGTCAGGAGATGTTACTATGAATCCTTCAGGGCTGACATCGAAGGATCTGTTAACGGTTCCCGGTGAGAAAGGAAGCTGGGTTGTTTGCTCCCGGACGGAGAAAATCCTGTCCCCGTGCGAAGGATCGGAGAGATTGCAATAAAGGGTTTCACCAGTGAAAACTGCCTGAGTATACCTTTCATCGGGTCCGGGAAGATCTTCAATAAGCTCCCAGTTGCCGAAATACGAAAGTCCCTGGGTATTAATCCCCGCCTGCCACATACCCAGACTTGTTGCTGCATATATCATATCATTGCCGAATGCCACATCAAAAACCTCATTGTCGGCAGGACCCGGCCCGGGCTTCCATGTATCGCGGATCTCCTTTTTTTCAAGGTCCAGAACCACTATTCCGAACACTGTTGCGAGGTATGCATGTTTTCCCATGGTCCTTATCCTGTTGAAGCGGGTTTCGAGGTTTCTGTTATGAATGTCGGGGATGTTGATTATTGTTTTTTCTGCAGCAAGATCAATATTCCCGTCGTTGAAGGCTATTATCAGAATATCTTCTTCATCCGACCATCCTATTTCGCTTATTCCTGTAGAAGACAGTCCGTTTATCCTTGACAGTTTCTTCAGCTCATTGTAGTTCCTGTCGAATATAAGTATTGAAGATCCTGTCGAGGAATAAATTGCTTCATCGCCGGCAGCGACCGATCGGGAGATATTGTATGGCAGACGGTCAGCCCAGGATCCCGGAGGGAGTTGTCCTGCAAGAGAAGCGGGGAGCAGGATCAGGCATAATTTAAGGACCAGCCCTTTCATTTTCAGTCAGATCTGAGATATATCATTCTATGTATGATCACTGTGAGACCTGAGGAATGATGTAAGTTTTCTGAAAGCCATGGCACGATGTGAAATAAGGTTCTTTTCATCCAGATCCATCTCTGCGAAAGTGACATTCCTGTTTTCGGGGATAAAGACAGGATCATAGCCAAATCCGCCGGTGCCTCTTTTCTGGTTTATGATCCTGCCCTCTGCAACCCCTTCAAAAATATACTCTTTATCGCTGAATATCAAGGCAATAACTGTCCTGAATCTGGCTTTCCTGTTCATTTCGCCGTCCAATGCAGCAAGAAGTTTTTCAATATTTGCACCTGAGTCTTTTGCTTCCCCGGCGTAACGGGCTGAATGCACGCCCGGTTCCCCGTTCAGAGCTTCCACTTCAAGTCCCGTATCGTCGGCAAACACGTTCATACCTGAAATGTTATAAACTGTTCTTGCCTTTGCAAGAGCATTTCCTTCAAGGGTCATTTCATTTTCAGGAATGTCTTCTGTTATGCCGATGTCGCTGAGACTGAGCAGTCTGAAGCTGTCGCCGAGTATGTTGTTGATTTCCCTGATTTTGTTTGTGTTATTTGAGGCAAATACGATATCCATAAAATCTGATTTTTCACGTGTGAAATTAGCAAAAGTGATGAAAGTTATGCAATTCCACAATGGCGCCATAAGTTTGCCGTTAATAAAGTTTATTGATACTTTTGACAGAAGTACCTTCAAAAACTAATTATATGCTGTCTTTCAGGAAGCTGGGCATTCCGTTATTAGCAGTGGCAGTTACAGCATTACTCTCCTGTGGAGGTGCCGCTTCTTCCGGGGAAGGCAGCGGGGATGATGAAAAAGTCATTTACATTGGGGGTGCAGTCCTTCTCTTTGCACTTCTGCAGTATGTAATTTTCAGGATCATGGAGGAACGTTTCAGGAGAAAGCAGAAAATGCTTGAGGATCTGCTGAACAAAAAGAATGAGGATCTCCATAGGGAAATGGAAAAGACCGAAGCGCTTCTTTCAAATGTTCTGCCCAAGAATACAGCCGATGAGCTCATGGCAAAGGGCAAGGCAACAAAAACCAAGTACAATTTTGTTACTGTTTTATTTTCTGACATACAGGGATTTACGCAGATAGCCGAAGAAATGAACCCGGAGGTTCTGATTGATGAGCTTGACAAATTTTTCTTCCATTTTGACTCGGTGGTTGAAAAATATCATATTGAGAAGATCAAGACTATCGGAGATGCGTACATGTGTGCCGGAGGTATTCCCGAAAAGAACAGAACAAACCCGGTGGAAGTTGTTCTTGCGGCTCTTGAAATGCAGAAGTATATGAACAACCTGAAAAAGACATCACTTGTTCAGGGAATGAAGTACTGGGATATCAGGGTCGGGATCCATACAGGTACGGTTATAGCGGGGGTTGTCGGTCATAAGAAGCTGTCGTACGATATATGGGGCGACACCGTGAATACTGCAAGCAGGATGGAATCGTCGGGCGATGCAGGCAAGATAAACATCTCAGGTACAACCTATGAATTTGTAAAGGACTTTTTTTCGTGCGACTACAGGGGGAGGATGCCTGTAAAGTACAAGGGAGATCTCGACATGTATTTTGTGACCGGTATACTGCCGGAACTAAGGGACGAAAAAGGGGAACCTAATGCAAGATTCAGGTTCAAGATGCTTCTTATCAGGCTCGAGGATGTTGAGGATGCAGTTGACAGGATCTTCATTGAGGAAGCGACTCCTGATCTGTATTTCCATAATGCCCAGTTTGCCAGGAACATCAACGCGCAGGTTGATCTTCTCGCTCATGCTGAGCAGCTGCCGGACGAAGAATTCATCTACCTTAAGCTTGCTTCCATATTCCTCATAACAGGTTATATGACTGATTACAACAATCCGGCGGAAGCTTCATTCGGACTTATGAGGGAAATGCTTCCCAGCTTCGGATTCGACGAGAGTTATATTGTCGCAACAAGGCATCTGATAAACAATTCATTTATTGGGCGTTACGAATCTGTCTCAGATAAGATCCTTCACGATGCCCGTTACGATTACCTGGGCAGGATTGATTATCTGAAACTTACTGAAAGACTTTTAAGGGAAAGGAGGGAGCATGGCAGGGAGATATCGGTTGAAAACTGGATTGAAAACCAGAAGAAACACATCGCCGACCATGAATTTCTGACCAGGACAGGCAAGCTTCTTCGCAGTGTAAGTGCCGAAGATCAGGTAAAAGCACTTCTCGACTGGTACAAATAACAGCTTTTAGGCATAGAATCTGAAGGATTTTAAGTTTTAATGATGTATTTTTACCCCGGCATATTTTATTATTGTTCTTATGGAAAATATTGACTGGAAAAACCTCCCTTTCGGCTACATCAGGACTGACTACAACATACGCTGTTTTTACAGGGACGGACAGTGGGGGGACCTCGAAGTCTCGACTTCGGAGTACATTGATGTTCATATTGCTGCTACAGGCCTTCATTACGGTCAGGAAGCATTTGAAGGTCTCAAGGCTTACATGGGCAGGGATGGAAAGATACGTTTATTCAGATGGGAAGAAAACGCAAAAAGGCTTCTCTTTTCTGCTGACGGGATCAAGATGGCCGGGCTTCCTGTTGAAAAATTCAGGGAAGCTGTTTTCAGAGCTGTCATTCTTAACAAAAGGTTTATTCCGCCCTATGGATCGGGAGCTTCGCTTTATATCCGTCCTCTTCTTTTCGGAAGCGGAGCTGAAGTGGGGGTTAAACCGTCCAGAGAATACACTTTCATAGTTTTTGTTACACCAGTAGGACCTTATTTCAAGGGAGGGATCAAGCCGGTTGATATGCTTATATGCAGGGAATTTGACAGGGCTGCTCCGAGAGGCACCGGGATATTCAAGGTTGGAGGGAATTATGCTGCAAGCCTGAGGGCAGGAATGGCGGCCAAAGAAGGCGGATTCGCAAGTGCGATCTTCCTCGATGCCAGGGAGAAGAAATTTATTGATGAATGCGGTCCGGCGAATTTCTTCGGCATAAAGGACAACACTTACATTACTCCCAAATCAGAATCGATACTTGCATCCATAACCAATAAAAGCATTATTGAAGCGGCTGAGAAGATGGGAATCAGAACAGAACGCCGGCAGGTTCCTGTAGAGGAGCTTGCTGAATTCACCGAAGCCGGAGCATGCGGAACAGCAGCCGTTATCAGTCCTATTGCCAGAATAGTTGACCCGGAGAAGAACAAGGTATATGAGTATTGCAGGGACGGTAACCCGGGGCCTGTTACCATGAAGCTTTATAACAAGCTTGTTTCTGTTCAGTATGGCGAGGAGCCGGATGAGTTCGGATGGACAACCATAGTTGAATAAGGTGAAGAAGAAAGAGACTGGATTATCAAAAGCAAGGCTCAGTGGTTCATATCTTACACTTGTAATAAGTGTGTCGCTGGTGCTTTTCCTTCTTGGGATTCTCGGTCTTGTGGTTATCAATGCAAAGGAACTGTCCGACTTTTTCAGGGAGAGTCTTTCCTTCTCGGTCATACTTGACGATAACGCCAGGGAGGCGGATATCAGAATGCTTCAGAAGGATCTCGATGCAAGGACATATGTCAAATCGACCGAATATGTTTCCAAAGATGATGCAGCGGTCAAGATGAAAGAGGATCTGGGTGAGGATTTTATCAGCTTTCTGGGGAACAATCCCCTTCCATCCTCGATAGACGTTTATCTGTACGCGGGTTACACGAATCCTGACAGCGTGGCAAAGATCGAGAAATATATTACCGGATACCCTTTCGTGAAGGAAGTCTGGTACGAGGATTCCCTGCTTGTTCTTATAAACGAGAACGTAAAGAAGATCAGCATCTTTCTTCTTATCCTCAGCTCATTCCTTTTCCTGATAGCTGTAACCATAATTAACAACACCATAAGGCTTGCAATATATTCGAAAAGGTTTCTGATAAGGACAATGCAGCTGGTAGGGGCAACACGTGCCTTTATCAGAAAGCCGTTTCTGATACGCAGCATCTATCATGGCATTCTTGCAGCGCTTATTGCGATGCTTCTGCTGATCGGACTTCTTTATCTGATAGAAAGAGAATTCCTGATGCTGTTTACGTTTGAAAATACCCGTCTGCTCCTGATACTTGGCGTATTCCTGGTTGCAGCCGGAATACTGATAAATGTTGTGTCAACATATCTGTCGGTTAACCGTTATCTGGTAATCTCAGAGGATAAACTTTACAATTGAAGAATGGCAGCAAAAAATGACAATAAGGAAAAAACCAACTTCGCTCTTGGCAGGGAGAACTACAGGCTTCTGGCCATCGGTTTTGGAATAATAGTAATAGGGTTTCTTTTAATGCTTGGAGGCAAATCGGATGATCCGGAGGTTTTCAGTGAAAAGATTTTCAGTTTCAGAAGGATAACCCTTGCACCGGTCGTTATTCTTGCCGGCTTTGTATTTGAAATCTGGGCGATAATGAAAAAGCCCAAAGATGCCGGAAAATAAAACTACATTCTATAGAAATGAATTTATTTGAAGCTGTAGTCCTCGGGTTGATACAGGGGCTGACCGAATTTTTGCCTGTAAGCAGTTCAGGTCATCTGGAGCTGGGCAAATACCTTTTCGGACTTGATCATGAATCGAACTTTTATTTTTCCATAGCCGTTCACGGCGCAACCCTCTTAAGTACTTTTCTGGTGCTCTGGAAAGAGATTGCCGGTCTGATTAAAGGCTTTTTCCGGTTTACGATGAATGAAGAGACAAGATATGTCATAAAGCTGATTATCTCTATGATACCGGTGGCTATTGCAGGTTTGTTCATGAATGACATCGTTGAGAATTTTTTTGCCGGCAACATGTTTACACTTGGAATAGAGTTTCTTGTAACGGCTCTTTTACTCTTCCTTACCATGGTAATAAGCCCAGGGAAAGGGAAATGACTTACTTTGATTCGTTCATAATCGGTATAGCCCAGGCTCTGGCGGTCCTTCCGGGAATATCCCGTTCGGGCGCGACCATTGCCACGGGGATGATGCTCGGTAACAGAAAGTCAGAAATAGCGAAATTCTCTTTTCTGATGGTTCTTGTTCCTATTATGGGTGCAAACTTCCTTGAATTGAGATCAGGTGATTTTACAAGGGAAGGAACATCATTGACAGTGATTGCAGCAGGCTTTATCACTGCTTTTGTATCAGGCTATATTGCCTGCCGGTGGATGATAAGCCTTGTAAGCAAGGGGAACCTTCTTTGGTTCGCTTTCTATGTAATCCTCGCGGCAATTTTCTCATTTTTACTCGGGTTTAATGTTATCTGAAGAGCTCAGCTCATTTGAAAAAGGCGAGGTTCTGTTGTTTGACAAGCCTCTTTACTGGACATCATTTGATCTGGTTAACAAAATAAGGAATATCCTCAGGTACAATCTGGGCCTGAAAAAGATAAAGATTGGACATGCCGGAACCCTGGACCCTCTTGCCGGCGGTCTCATGATAGTCTGCACTGGAAAGGCCACAAAGAGGATTGATGAATTCCGTGATCTTGACAAGGAGTATATTGCCGGAATTCATTTTGGAGCCTCGACGCCCTCCTATGACCTTGAGACCGCAATAAACGCAACATTCCCGGTTGAACAAATATCCGAGAGACTTGTTTTACAAACGCTTGAGAGCTTCATCGGGGAGCAGGACCAGGTACCTCCCATCCATTCTGCCAAGCTTATAGGCGGGAAAAGGGCCTATGAGTTCGCCAGGAAAGGGATTGAAAAGGAAATGAAACCGGTAAAGGTTTATTTCAGGGAACTTGAGCTGATATCGTTCGGAATTCCTGAAAGCAGGGTAAGGATCTTATGCAGTAAAGGGACCTATATAAGATCTTTCGCCAGGGATCTGGGTTCAGAAATGGGAAGCGGCGCATATTTGTCGTCGCTCAGCAGGACCGGAATTGGACCTTTCAGGGTGGAAAATGCACTTACTCTGGAAAGATTTGAAAAAATGATCAGTGAAATGAAACAAAAATGAAACTGCTCCGTATAAAGGGTTTCAAAAAATGAAATAGAGATCGTATGAAACTATCACAATTCAGGTATAATTTACCTCAGGAGCTTATTGCTCTTTATCCTGCCGAGAACAGGGATGAGTCGAGATTAATGGTTGTCAACAGGAAGACAGGTACTTTTGAGCATAAAATCTTCAAGGAGATAACAGCTTACTTTAATGAACATGATGTTCTTATCTTCAATAATACAAAAGTTTTTCCGGCCCGTCTTTATGGCAACAAGGAAAAGACAGGAGCCGAGATAGAGGTATTTCTTCTGAGGGAACTTAACCGTGAGCAAAGGCTTTGGGATGTTCTTGTCGATCCTGCAAGAAAGATCAGGATAGGCAACAAACTGTATTTCGGGGAGGATGACCTTCTGGTGGCTGAGGTTATTGACAACACTACTTCA
>Ga0116141_10002213_pt1 | contig 16746 bp, 13 predicted proteins | sample AD_UKC097_MetaG_FD_89744 | JGI IMG/M metagenome (GOLD analysis project Ga0116141, IMG submission 89744) | Active sludge microbial communities of municipal wastewater-treating anaerobic digesters from USA - AD_UKC097_MetaG | ecosystem: Engineered > Bioreactor > Anaerobic > Digestate | place: USA...
AGCTACAAAATCACCCGCGGCTTTCTTTATCATTTTTTGAAAAGACTTTGACGGTTTTGGAATAACATTTATATCCATAACTTTCAACACATCATTTAAATCTTTTTCTTCTTTATCAAGATATTTCATTTTATTCATCCTCCTTTCTCAAAAGAGTCATAAATTTTCTACTGGGGAATATTGTTTTAAGAAAAAAAATCTTTTTCTTGAACATAGGGCACGCAATATGTGTAATCATTAAATTTAACAACTAAGATACGCTGCCCGGGATATATATCCCCATTCGGATGAGGAAAATCCAACAACACTCCATTTTCCGCTATTGACTCAATAATTTGCTCGAAAAAAATATTACGTTCACTTTTCAAAATTTCATTCTTTTCAGAGCTGAATTCAAATCTCATATTTAAATTTATCGACTTGTGCGCACTTTGTCAACATATACTTGACAAATAAAACTGACGCACATCATGTAACAGATCATTTATAAATATTACATCAATTGTTTTCAGAATATGTCTTTCCTAAATACTTAATATAAATATACATGCCTCTATAACTATTCAGGAGTGAATAATGCTGAACCTGCTTTCACCTAAAATCAAACTTGCAATCGGAGCCGTTATCATAAGCTTCTCAGGAGTTTTCGTAAAAGCTTCAGCGGTCGCTCCCGAATCGGCTTCATTTTTCCGCTGTGCGTTCGGAGCAGCGGCATATTTAATTTTTTTATTAATCACAAAGAGATTCAAAATCAAATGCGGCAGATGGATAATATTTCCTGCCGCTGCAGGAATAATGTTTGCGGCAGATTTATTCTGCTGGCATCAGTCGATTTATTTTGTCGGACCGGGTCTTTCTACGCTTCTTGGAAACTTTCAGGTATTTTTAGTTGCGGCAGCGGGATTTGTTTTATTTTCTGAAAAAATCCGTTATCAGTTTATATTATCATGCCTTGCAGCATTTGCCGGACTCTTCCTTATCATAAGAGGAAATATAAATACTGCCGGTGAATATTTCATACCCGGTGTAATTCTCGGCCTTGCAACAAGTGTCTTTTACGCGGGATATGTGATACTTTTAAAAAAATCACAACACGGAAAAACGCATGCCTCAGTTAACATGTTTATCGTATCGATAGTAACAGCCGCAGTTTCACTGTGCTATATCATATCAAAAGGATCATTGCCTCATATTGCTACTGGAAAGGGGCTTGTCTTCATGCTCGCCTACGGAATAATATGCCAGTTTGCGGCATGGCTTTTAATAAGTTCATCACTTAAATCAGTTAAGGCATCAACAGCGGGAATACTCCTGATACTTCAGCCGGTATTTTCATATGTATGGGATATACTGCTTTTCGGAAAACAAACAGGCACACTCGAAGCAGTTGGCGCGATAATCTGCGCCGCAGCAGTTTACGCAGGGATAAAGTATTCATCACAAACGAATATTCAAAGGGATGAGGAGCTCAGTCGCCGCTCCTCATCCCTTTGAGATCCCACTCCTGGCTTTTATCGGGCGAATTCCTCGCACCGGCTTTGCCGGATGCTGCGGTCGCCCGAGTTGAGTCCGATTGCATCGGACATTTTGGACTTTTTTCTCTCATTTATCTTTTTCTGAAGTGCTTAGCGCACTTTTGTAATTTTTAAAATCATTAATTCAAAAATATCATTACGCGTTTATTCGCTTCACTCAATATACGCGTAAATATTTCTGATTCATTCTTTCCTGTGTTTTCAATGATTACTTTTAACTAAAACCGGCGCCTTTTGGCGCCGGTTTTAGTTGCTGCATTAATCAAGACTTCTTTTGCCATGTCGATTATTCTTTGTTTTATTTTCTATAATATACCAAATTAGGATGATAACTTTTTATTTTATCAAGTTTTACTTCCTTCAAATTCGGCGCGCTTGTCAATATCCAATTCATTGTCTCCTGCGAGTTTTCGCATCCGGCGTTCAGCGTCATTAGCCGTCTGCCTTCCTTGTCATACATCCTGTAACAAAAATATGTTCCTATATTTATCTTTACTATCTCATCAACTTTAAACTGATTTATCTTAAACTTAAATCTGTTAAAGCCTATCAGTTCATTCTTTCTTATTACAAGATATTCCGCATCTCTGAAAGTTCCAACGATCCATTTAAAATACATAATTATTCCAGGTGAAACAAGAATCAATATAACAGAATACCTAAGAACGTTATCTTTATTGATATGTATTAAAATATCCCCAATCATTATTGATCCTACAACAACAAAAAACAATAAAGCCAGCGTTCCAAAATAAGGATTAATGCTGCGAAGTGTCGGCTTGTATATCTTGTCTTCCTTATAGTCTCTTATCGTTTCCTTCATCTGCTCATATCCTTCTTTTTGAATAAATACAAATCTTCCGTTATACTTGTCATTATTACATAGAAAGCAAAACCCGCAATTCTCATACTGTTTCCTATAAAACTCGTTTTCATAAATATAAGCTTTATGCGATATAACAGAAATAAATATACCTAAATTAAAATTGTTCCTTTGAAAAGCATTATTTATCGGCGATAATAAATTACTTCAAAAAACGAACACTAAAGAAAGAAATGAATGATAGAAAAAACACCTAATCGTCCGACGAAGTCGGACACAACTTCAGCGCAGACTATCGCAGGCATTACGAAGTAATGCGCGATAGTTCTGTCGCGACAAGCACCGCGCAGCGGCGCCCTTTTCTTTCGTCCATTTCTTTTGGGCGACACAAAAGAAATGGACAAAAACCGAGTAAAGGGTGTGGAACACCCTTTGAATATTTTCGCATGATCCATGCGAAATCGGATTTAAAAGGTGCGGAGCACCTTTTGTACAAGCACGGTAGCCGTGCAGAAAACAGATTCCAAAGACGAAGTCGTTGAAGGTATCCTGACTCTCAGGAAAATTCCAAAGTCTTAATCTTTGGCAGTATCCGACCTGCTGTCGGAAATCCTTGCCGCATAAACTTTTGACTTAAAAACAATTTTAATCAATAGAAACGATGCGAAGCATAATATTCCGGATATAAGCGGAGAAAGAAATGAATCCGGCAGAAGCCTTGAAGCGGCAAACAATGAAACTATAAGAACAACAGTCGGTATAAAAAAAGCGAATACTGCGAATTTAATCAAAACAGATGAATCATTTTCAAATTCAACCTCATCACCCTTCTTCAATCCGGCAATTGCTTTCATTCTGATTATACGCTTTCCGCTTTTCGCCGAACAGAACATCTTTGAAGGACACGAATGGCAGTCGCCCCCGCTGAGAGCAGGTTCTACCAAAGCAGTTCCGTTTTCAACCGAAATCACGACGCCCTTTTCAGTCATGGCTCCTCCGTATCTTAATATTACCCAAAAAGTTATTGCCCGTCACAAATACCTGACAAAAAATATCCTAAACGGAGTCGGCAATGTTTTTCCACAAATTAGCTAAAGAATATTCAGAAACTGAAGAAATATCAGAGCTTGTCAAGGCAATAAATGAGAACGAGAAACCAGTCAGCATCGAAGGAATCCCCTTCCCGGCTTTTTCTCTTACCGCGGCTTCTCTGCGTGAAAAGTTTTCAAGACCCGTTGTCATCATTACAAAAAACAACACAAAGATTTATGAAATTGCAAATGATCTTTCATCCTTCATTCCGCAGGAACTGATAACTCCGTTCCCGTCTTTCGACATTCTTCCTTATGAATTCATTTCTCCGGTTGATAAAATTCTCAAAGAAAGAATAACAGCACTCTACCGTATGCTTTCAGGCGATAATTACGTATTCATCACATGTGCCGAATCCTTGATGCGTAAAATTCCTGCTAAATCGAACATTGAGAAAAAGGCTCTCTTTTTAAATAAGGGTTCAGAATGTTCCTTTGAATCGCTTGAAAGAATTCTTTCATCATTCGGCTATACAAGAGAATCTTCAGCCGAAACCTATGGAAGCTTCGCAGTCAAAGGCGGAATAATAGATGTGTTTCCTTCATCACTTGATTATCCTGTCAGACTGGATTTCTTCGGAGATACGATTGAATCCATCCGCGAGTTTGATCCCGAAACGCAAAGATCTACAAATGAACTTTCATCTGTAACGATACTTCCGAGAAAAGAACTCATTCTTTCAGAAGATGAAAAAGAAAAACTTAAATCGTTTCTCAAATCAGAAAGAATAAAAGGAAATAAACTCCCTGAAGAAATAATTCACATACTCGAAAATAAAAGCTCAGAAAAATTCCCCGGCATCGAGGATTATTTCCATGCAGTCATCGATTCGGTTTCGCCGGTCGAATATCTTCCGGCTGATTCGCTTTACATATCTTGCGAAAAACACGAAATAGATTATTTTGCCGAATCAATGATTTCATCATACCGCGCGGTTTATGAACAGAAATCAAAAAATCAGTTCGCGCTTCCGGCAGATACGCTTTTTTCAGAAACTGAATTCAGAAACGTGCTCACTTCTTCCGTAAATCTTCAGACTTTGACATCGAGCCCTGATGCAGTTCATTTATCATTGAAGGCAATTCATTCATTCGCCGGAAAACTTCAGACCGTCAGAGAGGAATTCAAAACCCGCATAGAACACGGCTGGAAAATTTCAGCTGCTACAGTTTTCGAAGGCCAGATCAGAAGACTTTCGGACATATTCAAGGAATTCTCTCCCGACGATAATTATGAGAATCCCGACTTTACAAAAAATCTTTCGCTCGCGATATCTCCGCTTTCAGGCGGAATATATATCGGCGCAACTAAACGCGCCATATTCACTGATCACGACATCTTCGGTAAATCATACAAGAAGCGCCGCTCGTTCAAAAGCGGAAAAAGCAAGGCAATCGATTCCTTCCTTGATCTTTCACCCGGCGACCGTGTAGTACACGTAAACCACGGAATCGGAATATTTACCGACATCGAGCGCATGAGCGCCGGCGGAATCGAAAAAGACTACATCGTTCTCGAATACGCAGGCGGCGACAAACTTTTCGTCGCGCTCGACCAGCTCAACATGATTCAGAAATACACAGGCATCGACGGACGCGAAGCGCGTATCGATTCACTGGGCAAAAAAAGTGCATGGAACAGAATCAAACAGAAAGTTCAGGAAACCGTCGATGAAATAGCCGAAGAGCTTATAGCAATTTATGCGCGAAGAAAACAGCACAAGGGTTTCCGCTTTCCTTCTGATACAGTATGGCAGGAAGAATTCGAAGCCCGCTTCGAATACGAAGAAACAGCAGACCAGATGAGCGCGATTGAAGACGTAAAAGACGACATGGAAAAAGAAAGCCCCATGGATAGACTTGTGTGCGGAGACGTCGGCTTCGGGAAAACAGAAGTCGCGATAAGAGCCGCGTTTAAGGCCGCGATGAGCGGAAAGCAGACCGCGATACTCGTTCCGACAACAATTCTCGCACTTCAGCATTTCAACAATTTCAAGAAACGCTATGAAGGCTATCCTGTTGAAATCGATATGATATCACGATTCCGTTCATCAGCGGACATACGAAGAACAAAACAGCGTCTTTCAAACGGTGAAATAGATATAATAATCGGAACTCATGCAATTTTATCCGAAGACACATTCATCAAAAATCTCGGACTTCTTATCATTGATGAAGAACAGCGCTTCGGGGTAAAACATAAGGAAAAACTCAAGAAGTACCGTTCGCAGGTCGATGTACTCACTCTTTCTGCGACACCTATACCGCGAACACTTCACATGTCGCTTGCAGGTATTCGGGGACTTTCGATAATATCAACTCCGCCGGAAAACCGTCAGGCAATTGAAACATTTGTTCTCGAGGACAATCCCGAAATTATAAAGATGGCAATTGAGCGCGAACTTGAAAGAAACGGCCAGCTCTTCTATGTTCACAACCGTGTTCAGGATATGGAAAAGAAAACAGATTTCATCAAAAGCCTTGTGCCCGAGGCAAGAGTCGCCGTAGCTCACGGTCAGATGGAAGAGCATGAACTCGAAAACATAATGATAGACTTTCTGGAATATAAATACGACATTCTTCTAAGCACAACGATAATCGAATCCGGTGTCGACATGCCGAGAGTCAACACAATCATAGTTGACCGCGCGGATGCTTTCGGTCTTTCTCAGCTCTATCAGCTCAAAGGCCGCGTCGGAAGAAGCGACAAACAGGCTTATGCCTATTTCTTTTATCCGCGCCACATGGTAATAAATGAAACCGCCATGAAGCGTCTCAATGTAATAAGTGAATTTACCGAGCTCGGAAGCGGTTTCAAGGTCGCCATGAGAGACATGGAAATACGCGGTGCTGGAAACCTTCTCGGACGCGAACAATCGGGTTGCATTGTCGATGTCGGTTTTGATCTTTATTGTGCAATGCTCGAAGAAGCAGTCAGAAAAATTAAAGGAGAAAAACCGCTAAAACTTTTCAGAACACCGGTATTTTTCAACATTAACACATTTATACCTGATTCATATATTTCTGACACCAGACAGAAAATAGAATTTTACAAAAAGTTTGAATCATGCGAAACAGATGAAGAAATAACAAAACTCTGCACGGATATGAAAGACCGCTTCGGAACCATTCCGGATGAAGTTGAAACTTTAATAGAAATTCAGCGCCTGCGGACTCTTGCATCATCAGTTTATCTTGAAGAAATAATAGAAACAGAAAAATACATACGCATAAAAATATCAAAAGATACCACTCTCGATCTCCCCGCTCTATTTGTCGCAGTTAAATCCGACAAACGTTTCAAGATAGATCCGGATGACCAGAGCGCAATACTTCTTTTTTCAAAAGAAGAAGAGAGCGAAAAAAAGCTTTTAGAGGTCAAAAAATGGTTGCAACAAATGTTAGCGCAAAGTCACTAATGAGAAAACTTCAGAAATAGAGTTTAAAACAACAAATTCGGAGAATATGATGTTAAAAAGAACCGCATTATTTGCATTAATTGCCCTCTTTCTCGGTATGAGCGCGTGCTCAAAATCACCGTGGGTGGCAAAAATCGACGGTAAAAAAATAACCCTCGATGAACTCAATACACTTTATTACGCTCACAACAAGACTTATTACAACTTCAAAACTAATGAAGAAGTAGATAAAATTGCCGGAGATTCTGTTGAAAAGCAGAAAAATCCTCTTCTTGACAAAACATTCTTTCTCGACGAAGTCATCAAACAGAGAATAGTTTATTTCAAAGCCGAAAAAGAAAAAGTCCTTTCAGATGACGAATTCAAATCACTTGTACAGTCAATTGAAGAAAGTACAACTGCTCAGTACATGGTAAAAATCAAGATCCTTGACAAAATTCAGGTATCAGACAAAGAAATCGAAGATATCTTCAATACTGAAAAAGCAGCTTTTAAAGGTGCCACTCTTGAACAGGCATCAAGCTATATCAAGCAGCAGCTCACTCAGAAAAAACTATCTGAAGAAACAAATAAATACGTTACTGATCTTAAAGACAAAGCAGCTATTGAAAAAAATAGTGAAGCAATAACTGCTTTATCCGATCCGGACATCAGCAAACATCCTAAAGACGGTTTTCTTGTAAAAATTGACGGAAAAGAAATAACAGTTAAAGACTTTTCTGAAGTCTACTACATTCAGATTAAAAACATGTATAACTTGGACACTAACGAAGAAGTTGATAAAATCGCTGCAGATCCTCAGCAGATTGCAAGAAATCCTTTTCTAAACAGAGGTTACTTCCTTGATGAAATGATCAAACAGAAGATTGTTTACAATCAGGCAAAAGCCGATAAAATTACGGATGATGCTGATCTCAAGGGTATTGTCAGAATACAGGTAGAGACAATGGCGCTAGGTTATTATGCTAAGAAAAAATTCGCAAAAGACCTTGAAGTAACTCCAAAAGAAATTGAAGAAGTTTACATGAGAGAACAGGCAAGATTTAAGGGCGTTCCTGTAACAAATGCTGAAGAATACATTAAACAGGCTCTTAAGAGTGAGAAGTTTCAAAAAAATATAGCAAAACTTATTTCCGACCTCAAAGACGAAGCCAAGATAGAAAAAAATCTTGAAGTACTTGAAGCAAAATCTGATTCCAAAGATACAAAAAAAGACGCTAAGTAATATATAAGCCGGCGAAAGCCGGCTTGTTTCATTTTACCTCATAATATATTTCTTGAAAGAGTTATCAACCCCTGATATAATTCATCGGGAAAGAGGTTAATATGGATATTGAACCAGTTGTAAATTTTCTGGGCTTCAAATGGCGTGTGCCTGGTAACACCGAACTCATAATAGGCTTTTCACTTATATTTCTTGTCGTCGGAATTTATTTTTTATTCAGATATCTCAAGTATCTTGAAAATCTAAAAAAGCACGAATATCAATTTCTTCTCTTTAAAGCCAAGCATATAGGATTAACTTCTTTCCAATATAAAATAATACGCGGAATCACAGAAATACTAAAACTCAAAAAGCCTTCTGAAATTTTAAAAAACAGAATACTTTTTGAAAAATCAATTTCATCATTCTTCGATTATATAACTGAAATGGAACAGAATAATGATAACACCGAATCAATTTGCCGCGACATTGTGATAACATATGAAAAAATTTATCACGGATCAAAACCGCGTAAGCAGATTGAATCTTTCGATGAAAATGAAACCGGAACGCTCTTATACGCTGTTGCGGAAAATCAATCAAGCTTTATAGTTAAACTCATTGATAAACTGCCGGGAACAGCCAGATTTGAAGTTCTCAAAAGCCTTAATGAAGTCAGTAATCTCAACTCGGGATCAAAAATAAAACTTAATTTCTGGAGAGCCGGAGACGCAAAATATTCATTTGAAGCAGAGCTATTCCTTGCAGACATCAAAAACAGAATTATTGAAACAACAGAACCAGTTCTTCAGTCACGCTTCAACCCTGTAAGAGTTCCATATGTTGAAACGATAATTCCATGTGCAATAACAGTTAAACCGACAAGTCCTGATGCTGATCCCGTAAAGGCTGACGGAATAATAAATAAAATAAACACCGAAGAGCTCGTTTTGAGATCTGTGATAAAAATGGATTTTAAACACAACTACAATCTTATCTTTAAACTCTATGACAGTGACATATCAGTAGATTGCCGCCTTCTTTCTGATAGAACAGTCTCAAGTGAAAGTAATTTTTTCTATACATTCAGATTCACAGCAATGACCGAATCAGGCAAAAACACTATACGGAAATTCGTAATGGATCACATGTGAATTGTTTTTTTTGTAACAAATCAATTATTGTTGACTCAAAAACCTATGATGAAAATCTGAGTTAAACTATACAGGAATCAGAGAATATGAACTTTATAATTTACAAAATCCTCTTCATAGCAAAAGATAATTTTACCAACATTCTCAGATCAATCATCTCAAGTTTCGGGATTCTTTTTCTGATAAGCTTCTTTGTTATTTACATTTCTCTCCGTGACTCAGTTACTTCTTATGTAAAAGGAAATCTTTTTGACAATCTCGCGAGCGACGAAATAAAAATACTTCCCAAAAACACTAAAGAAATCGAATTTGTAAAAAGACCGGGAAGCCGTGCTATACCGCTTTCAACAGCAAATACAATTAAAAAAATGCCGGATTTCGTTTCTGTACACGGAGTCAGCAGAATCGGCTTTACTCTGCGTGTTGAAGGAGAAATGCTCGGGAAAACAAAAAGAATGTATGTTCCTGTCTGCGGAGTTGACAGAGATTTTCTGAAAACAAGAACAAACAAATGGAGGTCTTTTACAAACAGAAGACCTGTACCGATAATAGCTCCTAAATTCTCAATAGATATGCTTAATAACTATTTTGCAATGGACAACATTGATCCCATACCCGAGTCAAAACTCATCGGTTTTCCGCTCACTCTCACTTTCGCAACCGGAGCAAGAAACACTGAAGAAAGAAAAACTTACGATTTCGAAGCAGAAGTGCATTCCTTCACTGACGTAATAAATATTCCAGGCGTAATTGTCCCTACTGATTTCCTTAAAGAAATAGCGCATAAGTATTATGCCGAAAATAGAAAATCGGCAGGAATGGAATATGCAGTTCTCTTTGCTAAAGTAAAAGACGTTGACAAACTGCCGCAAACTGTTGAAGAACTTAAGAAACTTGGATTAAATATTCAGTCTCAGAAAGATGTAACAGAAAAAACATCAAAAGCGATGAGAATAATAGACTCATTTTCACTTGGAGTTATTGCGATATTTTTTCTATTAACTTCAATTTCAATTTTCAATTCATATCTTACCATAGTATACATCAGAAGTAAAAAGTTTTCACTTAAGCGGATACTCGGATACTCAAAACTGAGAATTCTTTTTGGATTCATTTTCGAGTCGGCATGTGTCGGAGCTCTTTACGGCTTAGCTGGTTACTTTACCGGAAATATGATCATACGCTACTTTTCAGTAAAAATACCGCAGTTTCTGCCGTCACTTAGTTCAATAACTATAGCTGAAAGCGGTACTGATACATTGTTTTTATGTATTGTTATATCATCTGCTGTTTCAGCCGTATCGGCTTTAATCCCTGCGATCTTCGCTTCAAACATCAATCTTTTTAAGGCGGTGAGACGATAATGCTTTTATCTGTTGAAAATATAAATCTCAAATTCGGGAAAAGAGTAATACTGAACAATGTTTCATTTAAAGCCGATTCCGGAAAAATAATCGCTATAACAGGAAAAAGCGGCTGCGGAAAGACCACACTCCTCGGGATTGTATCGGGACTTCTTAAACCCGACAGCGGCAAAGTTCTCTACAAGAATAAAAATATTCTCCGATGGGGGGATTTTAGAAAATCACATTTCAGAAACAAAGAAATCGGTTTCGTGTTTCAGTTTTTCAATTTAATGCCGGACATGTCTTCATATCAGAATATTATTTTCCCTGCACTGTTGCGTATTTTTCCGCGCAATGTAAAAAAAGATATCAATAATCTCGTTGAGTATTTAAACATCAAGGACATTATTAATCATCATCCCGAAACACTCTCAGGCGGAGAACGCCAGAGAGTAGCAATAGCCCGGGCGATAATAAATAAACCTAAAATGATTCTTGCTGATGAACCAACAGGAAATCTCGATAATACAACAGCTGAGGACATAAAAAATCTTTTTATCAAGCTGAAAAAAGAAGAAAATATGTCGCTTATCATTGTTACCCATGATAAGCGTCTTGTTGATATTGCGGATGAGCACCTTCATCTTGAAAACGGAATATTAAAAAAAACCGGCAGACAGAAAGAAACTAAAAAAGTGAAAGCGGTAAAAACCGTCAAAAAAAAATAATTTCATAGCATCGCGGAAAGAGAAATGCCGGCAAACCATGAACCTTTTTTTCTTTCCGCGTCCAGAACATCCCGTGATGAATCACTAATCCACTCTTTTCGCAGAAAAGTATAGCCTCCTTCAAGTACAATTGAAGCATTTCTTGTTATATACATTCCGGCCTTCAACCCGGAACTGATTCCGAACAAATGAAGTTCATCATCAACAGAAAATTTTGAACTTGTAATTTTATCGACTTTTGCAGACGAAAATGCCTCGGCAAAAATAAACGGCAGGAATGAATACCTCGCAAACATTCCTCCATTTAGAATAGGGGCATATCTGAATCCTGCCATAAATTTGCCGTTAAAATATGTTATGATTAACGGAACTCCGATGCGTATAAAAAAAGAATCCGATTTGTAATTTACCGAACCAATGGGGCATATAAAAGGAATTTCTTTATATCTATCACCATAATCAAGCTGATTGGTGCAAAATAATCCGAATTCAAACCAGATAGATTCGTCATAAACAGATTTTCTCTGAAAAGCCGTAAAATATTCAAAACCTCTGCCGAAGGATTTTTTATCGGCAAAAGAAGATGAAACAAATGCTGAAAAAATATTTGATCCTGCATTCAAATTCATAAACTCGCTAAAACTATAATGCTCGGAGAAAAGAGCTTCTGATGTATTTCTAGAATATGAGGCATCGAATTTATTCATAAATTGAACGGATTCAGACTTAAAGGTGTCATCTGCAGAAGCGTAATACAACTGCCTTCCGTAAGAATAAGAATCACTTATAAATGATGATTTATAAATATGATCCGGCTTACCTGCTGCAAAAATAAATCCTGAAAAAACAAAAAACAATAGAGCTATGAAAATTCGCACAAATTCCCCCATCACAAAATCTACCGGTATAAATAAATATTAAACATGATACATTTCATCATTTTTCATTTTAATCCGGTTATCGTTTTTGCTTTGTCTTTCATTCCAAGTTTCAGATAAATCCTGAGCAGATTATCCCGATACTCGGAACGGGATTTTGCAAGTTCAAAAGCTTTCTCATAGTAAGGAAGCGCAAGAGAAAGTTTTTTCTTATCACCCTTTGAATCATGCTCCATAATTTTGCCGGCCATGTCGTAAATTTCCGGATTTCTAACTCCTTTTTTTTCCAATAATCTGAAATTCGAAAGCGCTTCCGGATATTTTCCTGTTTTATAAAAAGACATTGCTCCATAAAACAGCATATCTTTTTCGTTTTTAATATTGTAGTCTTTAAGAATTGACGCAACGTCGCCATAATAACCTGCTTCATAAAAAAGCGGAATTATTTTGCCGAGAATCGGAAAATCATCACTTTTTTTACTTCGGCATTTATTAAAATAATACATGGCAGATATAAAATCTTTTTTATAAACTGAATAGTACAATGTCCCTATGCAGTTCAATTTTGTTTCTGATGGATTGTATGAATACAATTTCACAAAGAGTTTATCGAAATCTTCCGTTGAAGGAACACCGGAATCATACATAATACCTATTTTCTGTAAATCCTCAGAATATGCATTTTTATCAATTTTTGTATAATACATCTTAACGTAAAAAGAATAAATTTCCTTGCTGTAAAAATATCCAGCAGCGGCGCCGACAATAATGAAAAACAGCACAAAACCCATTTTTTTCATGAAATCTCCGATATTTTATTGCTAATTTGACGCTAATCACGTATTTTTGTTATTATTTCGTGATAATAATTAAAAAATCAAGCGTAATATAATACAGGGTGTGCGATGAAAAAGATTCTTATTAAAATGCTTTTTGTTACAGTTCTAGCAGCAGCATTATTTCCGGTTTCCGGGAAAGCAATCAGCGGAGACGAAGCTCTTCAGGCCTTTAGAGGAAGAATGAGCTCTATCGGTTCACTTGAAGGAACATTGACCATGAAATATTCATCCGGTTCTTTACAGACCGGCCAGTTCAAATTCATGAGTCCCGGAAAATTTATTATCAAGTTCACAAATCCTTCGGGCAAAGTAATCTGCTCAAACGGAAGAAAGCTATGGGTATATGATCCGTCAAGCGCTATATGCGGAATACAGGAATTGATTCCGGGAAGCCTAAGCGGAGGAATCGCAGGTATGCTGCACGGCTACATGGCCATAGCATCTTCAAGCGGAAGTGATTATTCAATCAAACTTAAAGGCACAGGCAAAGGCTACACTAACATCAACATTCTGGCAGACAGAAACTTTATGCTTAAAAAAGTTTCTTTTTTCTCAGAAAGAGGTGAAGGATTGGAAGTTACTCTCAGCAATGTAAGAGCCAATTCAGGACTTCATGCGGGCCTTTTTGAATTCAATGTTCCGACCAGCTGTCTTATAGTTAAGGATCCGCTAAACGTAAGATGAAAAAACTGCTGCTGATAACATCATTGCTTTTCTTCAGTTTCCTGAATTCTCAGGAAACTGAAGATTCTTCAAATTTCCGCAACTGGTGTTATGCAGGCGGCGGAATTTCATTCACGATGGGGAAAATCAGCTATAATGATTTTATAAACAAGTCTAATCCCGATGAATCTGGTTATAAAGAGAAAAAAGTTTCTTACAAAACTTTATCCCCTTTTCTTTTTACTCAGCTTTACGGTAAGCTTTTCATGGGAGAATTTACAATTGGGATGGATTATGAAAAAGCTTCGGATTCATCACTTTCTCATTTTAATACAGCATTTACAGCAAGTGTAAGATACTGCCGCAATCTCAATGACAAAGTAATTCTTTTTGCAGGTCCGGGAGTATATCTTGAAACCTACCCGTCCAGCAAGAAATATGACGGCGGCGGGATAATGCTGTCAGCCGGAGCAGCCTTCGATGCAACAGAAACCCTAAGAATCTTTTCAACAATCGCCGCCACTTACGGATATTACGGAGTTGGCGATGAATCTAAAAAAATCGGCTTCAGATTTTCAGCCGGAGCAGGAAAAAGAGTGGGTAAATTCTAGACTTTTTATCCCATCGGCATATCTTTTTTGCGCATACACTGCATCGGTAAATTTCTCGTTTTTTATATTTGTTGGAAAAACATATTTTGGATTCTTTGTTTTCTTCAGTTTACTTTCAATTTTATTGCTTTTCATCACGATAAGAAAGCAGAGTCTAAACAAATCAGGTCTTGTCATCCAAGTATTATTTCTTTTTGCAGTAATAACTATTCCTTTTTTGAACCGTACCGAATCAATAAATCCTGAAACAATATCATTTCAACGCGGAACAGTTTTATCAGTTGAAAAATACAGATATAGTTCAAAAGTCTCTGTTATTAATGATAATAAAAATAAATGCGCTGTTTTTGTTCCTTCAGAAATTTCAATAAATCCCGGAGATACGTACATATTCAGCGGAAAACTATCAAAAATAAGTTCTTCAAGAATCGATTTGTTTGCTGAGAACTATGACTTAGTTTATTACTATAATGAAAATGATATTATCATAAATCGAATTCCGTCGTATAGAATCAGAATAAAAAAAAGAATAGAATCTGCAATCCAAAATCTCTACACTCCGCAAACAGCATCTGTTTTAAAAGCTCTCCTGCTCGGCAATCAGAATAGTGTCCCGAAAGAAACGATAAGAAATTTCACCCGCGCAGGTACACTCCATTTATTAGCTGCCAGCGGACTTCATGTGGGAATCGCAGGAGCGCTTCCACTTTTCATTCTTCCTTTTATCTTCAGGAACAGGAAGGCTTCAATTGCCGGAGGAGCAATTTTCATTTTATTATTCTTACTCATAACAGATATGCCGGTTTCTCTAGTGAGGGCTTCGGTAATGTTTTTCTTTTCCTCCTTTTTCATCATTCTTGACAGAAAAAATATATCCGTAAATTCATTGTTTCTATCAGGTCTTATTATCGGAATCATTTCGCCCAGGGAAATATACTCTCTCGGATTTCAGCTTTCATTTCTTGCAACACTCGGAATAATTATCTTCTACGAATATTACAAAACGATATTCTCAAATCTGAAACTGCTGTCATCATCACTTGCAATGACTTTTGCGGCACAGGTATTCATTTTTCCGCTTATAATTCTAAAACTCAATCAGGTCAATTTTACAGGAATCCTATCAAATATTATTCTCGTTCCATATTATTCAATTCTGCTTATTGCTTCAGGAATTTCTGTTTTGACATCTTTTCTATTTATAAATGCCGGAAAACTTATTTCGATACCGGTTGAATACTTAACAGACTATTCAATCAGAATTGTAAACTTTCTATCTTCATTAAACGGTCATTTTCAGACTAGTAATTATAAAATGGTTTTAATCATTTTATTCATTCTGCCGCTTCTTCCATTCTTCGTTAAAAAAGTAAAAGTACATAAAATAATACCAGTAATTATAATTCTATTATCCCAGCTGTCCATGTTTTTCATTTTATCTTCACAAAAATCCAAAAAATATGAAAACGGCGGAGTCTGCGGTCCGGTCACAATTCAACGGGAGAAGGATACTTACAGGCTTAAAGGCATTTTTAATGAAGAAAATACACCTGAACTTGCTGATGAGTTTACATTCAATGATTACGGAAATGTTTCTGTAGAAATAGATAGTAATAATCCCGAAAATTTATATCATTGCAGAATTTTTATGAATAAAGTTAAAACACGCGAATTTCATTCGGAATATGCCTCATTTTCAGGTGCATTTCTTAAAATTCTAAGTTTTTGTGAGAGTGAAGGAATAAAGATTTGTATAAAAGGACAAAACATTATTCTTGACAATTCTCCCGAAAGTGTTAAGTTCTTATCTATGCGTGAAGGGAGGAAAAATGCTCGAACTTGGGCTCAACGGGAAAAACATTAGTACCCTGGAAAAATTTAATCAGGGTGAAAGTGTTTCCCTGAGATTTGCTTTCCCTGATAAAATCGTTCTAAGCAGCATTAACGGATTCATGTCACGAATTCTAGCGGCAAATGATATTCTCTTTCTTCAGGAAGCGATGATTACAATTCTCCGCGAAAGTATTTTAAACGCAGTGAAGGCAAACGCAAAACGCGTATTTTTTGAAAAAAACAATGCCGACATGAATAAGGTTCTTGAGTATAATTCTCTCATGAGACAGTTCAAGGGAAAAGTTATCGGAGACATGGCAACAATAGAAGCAGATTTAAAATCAAGTTCATATTATGCTGAATTCAGAATTCAGAAAACTGAAGAAGGAATAAAAACGCGAATTGTAAACAATTCACCTCTTCATGCTAAAGAAGAAGAGCGCATTAAACAGAGAATGGAAAGCGCCAAGAATATCAAAGATTTCAGCGAAGCTTATGACAAACTTTATGATGAAACCGAAGGTGCAGGATTAGGTATAATTTTAACAATGCTTCTTTTGAAAAACAGCGGAATACCGCAGTCAAATTATACTATTACAGCTGATGAATCAAAAACCGAAAT
>Ga0116141_10002215_pt1 | contig 16740 bp, 13 predicted proteins | sample AD_UKC097_MetaG_FD_89744 | JGI IMG/M metagenome (GOLD analysis project Ga0116141, IMG submission 89744) | Active sludge microbial communities of municipal wastewater-treating anaerobic digesters from USA - AD_UKC097_MetaG | ecosystem: Engineered > Bioreactor > Anaerobic > Digestate | place: USA...
AGGCAGCGGCAAAAAAGAGCGTGACCGAAAAAAGGTTGCACAAAGCTTTGGGCATTTCGGGTACACAAAAATTCAAAAGCGCCTATTACAATGAAAATATTGCTGATCTGGCGCTGAATAGTAAAAGTTTGGAAGCGGTGCGCCTTTCAGGTCATCGTCTGTTGCGCGAGGCGGCCCCGATTTTTCAGGAGCCGGAATCGAAAATGGGCGGCGCGCAATTCCTCGCCTCACATAAGCGTCTGGGGGCATGGCGAGTGGAGACTTTTACTTTTAATCTATTGATCCTGGGAAGTATGGCGTTTCTGCTTTTTCTTGCGCTCAACGCGCGCCTGCTTGCTCGCCTGATGAATATTCGAAAAAAATGAAACTGACAAAGGAGATTGGTTATGAAAAATAAAGTAAGATGGGCAATGGGGCTATCCGTCATTTTCTTTTTGCTTTTACCCCTTCAGGTAAGCGCGCAGTCCGGCGGTTCTTCCACGCAAAGTCAAAGCTTTCGGTCTTTCCTGGAAGGAAAAAGGGGAAAGGCTGAAAAATCGGCGTCTTTCCATTATGCCGCGCTTCCGATGAAAGAAGCCAAACTTTCTTACCAATCCAGCCTGACTCTGCCAGTCAAGGTCAGCTATGCCTGTAAAAATAAAACCCAGCTTCGGGTACTGGCGGGGATGCACGGTTTTGATCTGAACTATGCTTTGGTTTTTGGCCGGAAAAAGGAATTTGTAAACACACTGAAATTCCTGAATGAGGAAATCCTGGGCCGTCTGGAGAAAGGGGATTACATCAACATCAACACTGAGGCGGCCAAAGAAGCAAAAGCTCTGGTGTCTGACTTGAATGATCCAGAAAACATTGAGAAATTTAAATCATCCTGGAGCCGGCATATGGGGGAGGCCATCAAAAAGGCGGAGAACGATCCGAAGGTCATGGAACAGGTTTTAGACCAGTGGTACGGGGGGCTTATCGAAATCAGCTATATTTTGTGCAACCTGACCCTGACCGGCCAAAGCGGCGACAAACTGTATGGACTGTTTGTTGATCATATGCTGCGCGTGGACGCTTTAAACATGCACATGCAGAAATTCTACGATTCCGACTACGGCAAGGCGCTTGCGCAGTCCGACCGAAAAAACATTTTTCCGCCTATCATTGAAAGGATAGAAGCCAAGCATGGCCTTCTAGACAGAAAAGATATTCAGTTTATTCGGGATATTGTCAAAAAGGTTCGTGCGGATTATGCGGCGCCCTGTAAGTGAATAAACGCAAGCAGATCATGGGGGCAGTGGCCGGGAAGAACACCTCATGTTCCTCTTTAGCTCTCTGGCGAATGGGTAATCCCAATTTGCCGCAAGGTTAAGCGAGACGGAACATATCGCGCCAGAAGATATGACGATGAATGAAAGGCTAAACCGCGTTTTTCAGAGTCTGCTGCTCAAGATTTCTGAAATTCCGCCGACTCATCAGTTAAGTTAAGATGCCGTTTTAAGAAAGATGCGAAAAAATATCCATATGGGTAAAATAAATTTTGAACAAAACCTGAAATGAGAGAGACAATATGTTTATGTCAAGTTCCATCCGGTTTTTCGTCATTATGGCTTTTGTTTCAGGCTGTAGTGGGAGCGGCGATCAGCAATCATCCCCGAAAGCTTTAAAGGCCAATACAATCATGAATGATATCGGAACGCAAAAAGCCGTCGATCTTTTTAACGGTTATGTGTTGATTTCGCAGGTGAGCGGTCCTGAGGATATGGAACAGTCCACGGAATATCGCTGGGCCGATTTTCTGAAGGCCTATTCGATAATGACCACGAAAGGCGTCGGTGGTGAGGTCTTTTTTAGGGGAGGCAATATCAAGCAAGGCATGGTCAACATCGCGGCGTTTCTTGCGCAAAGCATGCAGGAAACCATACAATACAACGCTTGTGATGAAAACAACTGGTCGATCGGCCTTTCCGGTGTGCCTGATTATCCTGCAAGCGCCGCCTGCGGTCAGGCGGGGCAGGACTATCAGAAATATCTTTGTACGGCTGCTCAAAAACACATGGAATGTCCGATAAATTCGCAGATGGTGCAGATGGCTAAAACCAATGCTCAATGGGGAGGAGCGCCTCCTCCTCTGTTTTGCGCGCCAAAATCCATGACCGGCGATACGACGCCCAGATGGTCTCATACTCCGGAATGCGGTCCCGCCGGTTACAATATCATTCCCACGGATATGCTGTCTTGGATTGACGCCAATGTGAAAAAAGAAGAACAAGCCACCTGCCTGGCCTATGAAGGTCAATTCTCCGGTCAATTTACAAGAACGTCTTGCCCTGCCGATGGATGCTGGAATTGGACGGAGACGGTTGATACCCCGGGCGGCAAAAGGTATAACAACGTGGAAGGATGCTGCTGGTGGGGACGCGGCGTGATTCAAACAACGGGTCCATGCAACTTCGGCAAGCTTAACTACTATCTGGCTGGACGGGAATACCTCGGAGCATCCAAAACCAAACACCAGCATGATCCGCATGCGCCTTATAAGGATTTGGATTTTTGTGAGAATCCGGGAATCGTCTGTAATGGTCCCGCTGAACTCAAATGGATTGCCGGAATGTTATACTGGATTCAAGCGGTACAAGGCTATGCTTCTACCTCGGATCCTTGGGATTTGAAGACGATTTTAGCCTCCGACGGCGATGAAATTTTTGCCGATCCCGCGGGCGAGAAAGCCAAAGCCTTTTTGGATGCGACAAGCGGACTGGTTAACAGAGGCTGTCCCCATCTGAGCTGCTCGTCCGGTCAGGTGCATGCGCATGTGCAACGTTTTAATAATTTCAAGGTTGTGATGACCATCTTGAGGCATCTGTATGACGAGAAAAATCCACGGCCCGCCGGCGAGCCCGCCGGAGTCCATACCGGCAACTGGTGGTCAAAAGAAGTGATGTGTCAAAATTGCGCATCCTGCGCGATCAGGTACGCCAAAGCCGGTCCCATTCAGTGTGTCACCTGGGCTGCGGATGAAACAAGTTGCAAAGCGGCAAGCAAAGTTGCCGCTGTATGGTGTCAATAGAAAGATTGTAAGATTAAAGTCAGAGGTTGAATTATAAGTTATTGTAATATTGTGCGATATAGATTTTTATGGTTAGGCGATGAGCATCGAGTGCCCTGATGCTGTTTGTCATGTAACGTCCGTCCGGGTGTAAGTGAATAAACGCAAGCAGATTATGGGGGCAGTGGCCGGGAAGAACACCTCATGTTCCTCTTTATTTCACTCTTATAATCCGAAAAACGAATATTTGTTCGGCCACATTTCCGGCGGCGTGGACCGGGACGGGAAAGCATTCATCACTATCTACGGAGGGTTGGACCCGGATGGCCTTAGTTTTCAAGATATTATTGTAGGTTTGACGGTAGTAAAACGTCAATGCACCCGATCGTTACGCTCCCGGTAATTTTTTCGTTATGCACGAAAGGAATTGAGAATGAAACCACGCATTAGTATGATTACGCTTGGTGTTACAGATATGGAAAGGGCAATTCGGTTCTACGAAAAAGGGCTGGGCCTTCCCCGCATGCCTTTTGAGGGAGGTGCGGCCTTTTTTATGTTGAACGGATCATGGCTGTCCTTATATCCATGGGTTGCGCTTGCTGAAGATGCTACTGTTTCAGAGAATGGATCAGGTTTCAGAGGGATCACGCTGGCCCATGTAGTATCGAGCAAAGAAGAGGTAGCAGAAGTTCTCAATCAAGCTGTTCGCTCCGGTGGAAAGCTGATGAAACCAGCCCAGGATGTATTTTGGGGTGGTTTCTCAGGGTACTTCGCAGATCCTGACGGACATCTTTGGGAAGTTGCGTGGAATCCCCATTTCTGGCCTGGACCAAAGGATGATGAGAAGGCATAACCACGGCTTGCAGTCGATCTCGTACCTCGGCTGCTGATTTTCCCGTTCGGTGAGAGATTATAGAAATATCCACGATTTTGTGATAAGTATCAATTATGATTAATAAAGTTGTTCACAAAAGTAGTCTTTATCATCTCCAATCTGCCAAGGTCGATCTCTTGTACTGGTTAAGCCGACCTGCGGAAGAACGCGTTGCAACAGTCGATTATCTGAGAAAGCAATATTATGGAAGTACAGGAAGACTTCAAAGAGTTGCTAGAGTTATTCAACGGGCATAAAGTTGAATACATAATTGTTGGGGCTTATGCTCTCGCTTACCATGGAGCGCCACGTTTTACCGGCGATATTGATATTTTAGTTAAACTTTCACTCGAGAATGCAAAGAGAATCTTATCCGCTTTATCTGATTTTGGTTTTGGTTCGCTGAACCTGACAATTGAGGATTTTCAGAATCCTGATTCTGTAGTCCAGCTCGGAGTTCCTCCAGTTCGCATTGACATCATCACTTCAATAACTGGTGTTACATGGCAAGAGGCTGATAAAGGGAAGCTGGGAGGGGTATACGGAGATATTCCTGTTTACTTCCTTGGCAGAGAACAATACATAGCCAATAAACGGGCTATTGGTCGGAAAAAAGATTTAGCAGACCTTGAATCTCTTGGAGAAGAATAATCTAACAATAAAAGCCGAGCAAAAGCAATACAGCCGAACGTTAAGCTCCGGCTGATTTTGTCAATGGCCTTAAATATGTGTTTCCATAGTGCACACAATGTGCTAATATAAAACATGAAAAGTATAAACTGGAATACGGAAAAGAGTGTTGCACTTAAGGCGTCTCGGGGCATCTGTTTTGAGGATGTGGTATTTTTCATTGAAAGGGGTGACATATTAGATGACTGCCTGCATCCCAATCAGAAAGATTATTCTGGACAGCGAATTATGGTTATCAATATTGACAATTACGCTTATCTCATTCCTTATGTCGAGAATGATGAAGAACTATTTCTGAAAACCATCATACCAAGTAGAAAGGCAACACAAAGATATCTAGGAGTAAAATCATGAAGACGAAATTATCGAAAGAAGAAAAAGAAATACTTGATAGTTTTGAGAAAGATGAGTGGGTGCCAGCAACAAACCTTAATAAAAGAAAAAATGAATTAATGGCCTATGCACGTAATACGTTACGCAAGGATAAGAGGTTAAATATACGGATTTCTGAAAGAGATCTTCTTGAGCTGCAAAAAAAGGCAGTCAATGAAGGCTTGCCCTATCAGACTTACGTATCCAGCATTCTCCACAAATTTGTTAATGGAAATTTGGTTGAAGTAAGAAAATAGCCGGGCATCAAAGCGCTGGAGCGCATGTCCCATTGCCCGCATGGATGGCCGCTGGCCTTCCATGTGGGCTCGTGCCATCGTTCAGCTCAGCTGATTGGGCGGAGACGAGAAGGAATAAAGAGATAGTTGTCTCCTGGTCAACAGCTGCGCAAGCTCGACAAAGGCGCAAAGACAATAGACGAAGGATTACATGAAAGAAGAAAATAGGGAAGAAATTACAAGATGAAATGCAGGGCGAATATTTTCGCAACCGGAAAACTAAGGAGGGCGGCATGAAGGAAAAGACAATAAATAGAACTGTCCCTAAAATATTATTCTTAATTACTGTTTTATTTTTATCAACACTAGCGGGATGTGCAACGGTGCCTTATTACCCACCAGTGCCTTTTGCGGTGCAGCATGCCGGTACAACAATGGTTCAAGATGTGAAGCTAGTGCATGATCGAAATTATGAGTTATATTTATGGTATTATCATAATAAGGGTATTGAAGATGGTAAACGTGTTAGAAAATTGGTAGGTAGTGGTGCATACCAAAGAGATGAAGCTGGCAAATGGGTTCCTGTGAATGATGGTGTACCCGTTTATTTGGAGCTTAAAATTACGGGACTGGATGAAGCAGTCAAGAGTTTTTATTTTGAAGAGAAGCTTTTTGTAGGTGAATACATTGGAGCAAGTATTGAGTGGGTTAACGGCAAGCCGAATAAGGATACTGACAAAGCATATTTCAAAAGAATAATAAAAAGAAATATTCGACTAAAGCCAGGGCTGTACAGGATTACCTTAAAAAGCCTTCAGGACATTCCAGAATTGCAGGGCACTTCTGTTGCATTTAAGTTTGGCTGGAATTGGAATTCACGGCCTTTTGATTAATTTCGAAATATTATTGAGAAAATACAATGTTTTGGATTTATGATTTCAAAAGCCATCCCGTTCAGCAAGTTCACGCCCACGGATAACTGATTTACTGATGTCCGGGACGGATATGCTGAATTTTAACCGCCAGGCTGGAAAAGTATTAATATGTATTGACCGCTGTAACAAAACTAGTCTCATCCATATTACCGATGCCGGCCCAGTAGATAGGCCAATTCTCGTCCGGGATCGGGTTAAAAGTGTTAGAGGTGGCGTGTCCCGAATAATAGCGCTCTCTGTACTTTGTCTGCACCCAACTATCCGTGCGAAGCAGGGGGCAGAGTTCCATCCGGTTCATATTCAAAAAACCCTGCATGAAATAAACCGTTGAAAAAGTGTAATAATCCGAGAAAATTGGCGGGGCCGACGCGAGATCATAGTTCAGAATGGTATAATCGGTGGCCATCAGTGTAGATTCGGAGAAGGTGAATATCTTGAAAGCGGGGTTGTTGTTGAAGTATGGAGTGATGCCGGGGGTGATTTCCATGGTGATTCCGGGAAGCATGATGCGGTATTCGTCCATGTGCGTATGAGCACCCAGTGTAAAGGTGATAAGACCCGGATATTTCGCAAGAATGTTCAGGAATTTCGTCTGGTGTTGAGCATACCACATCATCTTGGTGGTCGTGAGCTGGCCGTTGGTCATGACGCAGTTCGGATAGAGCGCTCCGGGCGGCACATGCATCAGCAGCCACACCTTCTTTCCCCGAGCTTGCGCGGAAGCGAGGGTTGCATCAAGCCAGGCAAGCTGGGTATCGATTTCGGTTGAGAACAGTATGCCGAAAGGCTGCGAAAATTCATAGGTGTTGAGACCGATCACAACGAGGTTCATTTCCTCCGGTTCAGCGGAATAATACCCCCCGCTGTTGAAGGTCGCCAGAAATGTTGACTGGTCGGCAGCGCTTTGCAGAAATTGGCTGTAATAAAATCCCGCCGTACTGCCAAAGAAGTTTGCATCCGGAGGAAGAATGAGAGAATAGGAATCTGCATTGCCCAGAACGAACATAATGGAAACGGTTCCCACAGCCGCGCGGACCTGCTTGGTGAAAAAAGCAATGGTCTTGTCGGTAAAAGCCTGCATAGCAATTTGGTCGTTCGAACCATTCAGGGCATAGAACTTTGTTGAAAAGTAATGGCCAAGGATGTCGCCTGTAAAGATGACCATCCGGGATGCCCTTACATTCCGTTTTATACCCGCGAGGGCAAGCGCAAGAAGCGGGTAGTTTGCGTCTTCTCCCCATACCGACGGTGCGGTGATGCCGGAACCCTGAAAAATGGTGGTCCACTGTTCCGGGTCCGCGGCTTTAAGGTATGGAAAGAGTGTCGGGTCATAGAATGGATTGAAATGCACATCCGTAAAAACCAGCACCGGAAACGTGGGATTGGAATTGCTGCTGCCTCCGCATCCGCCGATCAAAGAGCCGAGGCACAATCCGAACACAGCTCCGGCTGAACCTTTCAGAAAATCCCGTCGGCTAAAACCAATAAGCTGTCGAGGCAATCCCTTGAGTAAAGTGCCCTGATTCTTTTTTGATGCGTATGGACTCATGCTTATCTTCTGAATTATAGAGTAGAACTTGCTTTCTTTTGAGGGCAATATAGGAAACGTGGATTGGTGTGTCAAGGAGATTTTGGACAAGAGATTTTGGATACAAGATGTGGAATTCTGTAGATTAAGGGTACGCAATGAAAATATCAAAAGGAAAAAGACTGGGCTATGATATATATCGGCTTCGATCAGGGATTCTGAAAATAGATTATTGCGAATGTGTTTGCGGATGTTTTGGTCTTGAGGCCGGATACAGAAGTCCGTTTTCGGTCAAAATGAGGACTGGCCATTCCACGCCCCGGATAAAAACGAGTTGTGCCGGATATTGTCCTTTTTCAGGTTGCCAGTGTTGGGGTGTTGCAAAATCCATTTGCCACAGAGGCTGGCGGTCCAGCATAATTCGCCCGGAATAGTCTTCGTGGCTGTTGTTTTCTGCATCCTGCCATTGCCTGATGGTGATATCGACGGAGCCGCTTTGCCTGATTCCCTCCCGTAAGCCTCTGATCGCATTGCGGATATGCGGCGTAACCTGCCGGATGGCCAAAGCCAGCAGGGCTAGAAACAGACCGGCCGCATAGAAAGCCGGCTTACCGGTTAGCGAACCGGCGATGATGACGCCCGCGACTACCAGCACGATGCCCGGACGGGCCAAATCCAGCAGGTCGGGCGAAACGGAATTTGTCAATTCGTTGATTTGTTCATCCAGAGTCATAAAGGTTGTCTATAGAATAGCGATATGGCCGTCAAGATGAAATCCATTGACAAATGCGGCAATCAATATATAGGAATAAATGAATACAGGAAGGGAGTTTTGAACCCATGTTCGGAATTGGAATGCAGGAACTGATTATTATCGCGATTATCGCGCTTTTAATTGTCGGGCCAAAAAAACTGCCTGATCTGGCGAAAACCCTTGGCAAAGGATTTAGTGAATTCAAAAAAGCAACCGAAGGCGTTACGGATGATCTGAAAGATGCCCTCAAGGAAGATGATCATAAGCCGGCAAAGGATGACGGGTTGAAGGACTCTTTGCTGATGAAAAAGACCGATTCTGATCCCACCCGGAATGAGTCATCTAGAAAAGATGCTTAAAAAATTAAATCCATAAATATATCAATAACTTTCTAATCAAACGACATGGCAAAATATGGAAACCAACGAAGATTTAAAAATGTCTTTAACTGAACATTTGGTGGAACTGCGCAAACGGTTGAGCAATGCGCTGATTGCACTGGGGATCGGGTTTTTTGTCTGTTATTATTTTAAAGACACCCTTTTTATGATTATTACAAAGCCTCTGACTCAGGCTTTGCCCAAAAACAGCTATTTGATATATACCGGGCTGACCCAGGCTTTCTTCACCTATATGAAGGTCTCTTTGTTTTCTTCCCTGGTTTTGACCAGTCCTTTTATTTTTTACCAAATATGGCGATTCATTTCGCCCGCGCTGCTTCCGCAGGAAAAAAAGTACGTGGTGCCCTTTGTTCTTTCCTCCACTTTACTTTTTCTGGGTGGTGTGGTCTTCGGCTATTTTGTCGTCCTGCCCCCGGCGTTTGAGTTTTTTGTCAGCTTCAACAATCAATACTTGCAGGCTATGATTTCCTTTAACGAATATCTGTCCCTTTTTGTTAAGTTTTTGCTGGGATTCGGCTTGTCGTTTCAACTGCCGGTTTTAATTTTTTTTCTGGCGAAACTGGGCATTGTAACGGATAAAACTCTTTCTCAAAATCGGAAATATGCCATCTTGCTGATGTTTATTGCCGCAGCGATTCTCACGCCTTCACCAGACGCTTTCAGTCAGGTCTTGATGGCCATACCTTTGTTGTTCCTGTATGAAGTGAGCATATTTGTGGCAAGGTTCGCTGCCGGGAAAAAAGAAGAAAAAACGGAAGCATAGGGGCCGCATGATGTTTGGACGCAAAAAAAAGATTCAAAAAGTCAGCAAGGGCACAAGACGTTCCAGAATTTTGAAAATATTAGCATTTTTTGTGGTGCTCATTGCGCTGGCGGCAGGTGCTGCAACCTATGCGTTCAATGAGCTGACCCGTGACCTGCCGGGCATTGATGCTCTTAAAGATTACCGGCCCAGCATTGCGTCCCGCGTCTATGACGAAAATGATGAGCTGATAGACGAATTCTTTTTGGAAGATCGAAAACTGGTGAATATCTCCGATGTTCCGAAGATTGCCCAATATGCTTTTGTTGCGGCGGAGGATTCCCGTTTCTATCAGCATCAGGGGGTGGATTTCCGAAGCATTTTCCGCGCTTTTTTTAAAAATGTCGAAGCAGGCAAAATCGTGCAGGGCGGCAGCACGATTACCCAACAGGTGGCCAAACTGATGTATTTGACACCGGAAAGGAAATACATCCGCAAATTCAAGGAGGCCATTCTTTCTTACCGCATTGACCGGTACCTGACAAAAGATGAAATTCTGAATTTGTATTTGAACCAGATCTACCTGGGGCACGGCGCCTACGGTATAGAAGCTGCGTCGCTTGGCTATTTCGGAAAAAGCGCCAAGGAGCTAACCCTGCCGGAAGCGGCAATGCTGGCCGGTTTGCCGAAAGCGCCAACCACATACTCACCGTTTCAATACCTCGATCGGGCCAAACAAAGGCAAATTTATGTTTTAACGCGCATGAAAGAAGAAGGTTTCATTTCCGCCGAGCAAATGACCCAGGCGATTGAAGCGCCCGTCAAACTGAGGCCGGTCAAACCCAAAGACAAGGTAGCTGCTTATTTTGTCGAGCATGTCCGCCGTTATGTGCAGGAAAAGTACGGTTCGGATGTGCTCTACCGGGAAGGTCTTGCTATTTACACAACGATCAATCTTTCGGCGCAGAAGGCCGCCCGGGAGGCCCTGCTCAAGGGGCTTTCGGAAATGGAAGAACGCGATAAATACAAAAAAGGTTTGATCCAGGGAGCGCTCTACTGCATGGACATCAAAACGGGCGCGATTCGTGCGCTGGTTGGCGGGCGCGATTTCAACAAAAGTGAATTCAATCGGGCCATTCAGTCACGCCGTCAGCCAGGTTCGGCCTTCAAGCCTCTGATTTACACAGCGGCTTTTGATAAGGGCATGAATCCTTCCACGCAGGTGGTTGACTCGCCTCTTGCTTTGGAAGATCCTTCGCAGGAAGACGGTTTTTGGAGACCGAAAAATTTCGATGGGAAATTTTTGGGGCCGATTACGATTCGCACCGCTCTGGTTCAATCCCGCAATGTTGTCACGGTCAAGATTCTGCAGGACATTGGCATTGATTACGCCATATCCTATATCATCAATATGGGCATTGAATCGCCGCTTTCACGGAATTTGTCTGTTGCGCTTGGATCATCCGGCGTTACTCTGCAGGAACTGGTTCGTGCCTATGGCGTTTTGGGTAACGGCGGAAAAAAGGTGCAACCTTTCTTTATCCGGAAAATTGTGGATCGCACAGGCAATGTTTTTGAGGAAACCAGAGTGGACGCAGAGCAGGTGATTGATCCCCGCATTGCCTTTATGACCACTTACGTGATGCAGGATGTTGTGGAAAGCGGCACAGGCCGAAGAGTGAAAAGCATCGGCCGACCGGTTGCCGGTAAAACGGGAACCACCAACGACACGAGAGATGCCTGGTTTGTGGGTTTTACACCATCTCTGATCACCGGCGTATGGATCGGGTTTGATCAGGAAAAAAATATGGGCCGACAGGAAGTGGGTGGCCGCGCGGCTGCGCCGGTTTGGCTCTATTTTATGGAAAAAGTCTTAAAGGACAAGCCGGTGGAATCCTTTCCTGTGCCGGAAGGTATTGTATTTATTAAGGTCAATGCGAAAACCGGCCTGCGCGTTCAAACGGAAGGTCCTGGAATTATTGATGAATGCTTCCTGGACACCGCCATGCCCGGCGAAAAGGACGAGACAAAGCCCGATGAAACTGAAGAGTTGTTCCGGTAATCTCATAGGATTCCTCGTGGTTTTCCAGATATCCATGATTTTTCTTCTGTGTGGCCTATAGGTTTTTCTTGAAGAAAGGATGCTGCCGATGAAAAATGAATCGTTATGCCTCTATTTCCGCTATTTCATTAAAAAAAGATCCCAATATATTTGCATATTGATTCTCATCTTCTGCCTGCTGGCTATACCCGGGCTTTGCAAAGCCGCTTCAGAAGATGATGTTTATGACGCCATGTGGAATGCGGATGCTTCTCTTTTTACTACCGGCTACGGTATTTTTCTTGACAAGGTAAAAGACGGCCAGAGGTATGGAGCCTCTATCGATGTGTTTAACAAAGCCGCCGGGTTTGCTGCCACATATAGCAGCGTGACGACTAAGGCTTTTGCCAAAGGCGATATATCCGGCGCCGGAGAGGAAGCCATGCTGGCCGTCCTGTCCGAAATCGCCGGATGGCCTTCCGGCCAGGGCCTTCTGGAATATGTCGGTCTCTCTACAGGGGTTTTTCAGTTAGCATTGACGGCTTATTCCATTACAAGAGAGTCCTATGCTCAGGTGGAATCCACCAAAATTGCCCGCGACCTTGAATCGTTTTATGGAACGATTGAAAACGATCCGGTTTTGAAGCCAAGAACAGGCAGAAAGCTTGGTGACAAGAGTGATCCGATTCCAGTCACCAGAGAGTCGGTGGAGTATTTTTTTCGCAAGGTTCTCCAGGATGCAAGTTGGAGGAAAAATCTGAATCTGTATGTTACGCAAGAACTTGAAGAAACTTTTCCGGAACCGTCCGCGTGGGATTGGCTTAGTATTGCCGCTTTTGACGGCTGGAAAAGCGCGCACGTGGCAGAGCAGGCGGAACTGTTCAAGGACAGGCAGCAGATAGAAACCTGGATCGCCGGTCTTCTGCGCCAGCTGAACAATTATGCCAGGGCAGTCGAGAACGAAGTGATCCTACTGCAAACATTAAAGAAGATCGAGAAGGCGTCCAAGAAAATAACGCCCGAGTTTCAGAGGTTTGTTATCGGCGCTGAGGAGGCTGAAAAAAAACTTCCTGAAATTGATGCTTACGCAAAGCAGGTTCCGCAGATGATTGTCCAAGCGAAAAAAAATCAAGACTGGGATAGTCTCTACGATATTCGGGACAAAATCGGGTATTATGTCAGAGTTTATGTAAGAGTGCTTCCCGACGGGGGAGATATCGGTAAGAAGAAACAGGCCACAAAAGCAGCCCTCAAGAAATCCTGGAACGATGTTTCAAAAGTGATCAAGGACATCCCCAGAACCATTCAGGAAGATTTTACCGCGCAAACATCGGCATCCCAATACAAGACCTCACTTTCCCTCATGGAAATTTCGCCGGATTTCATTAGCATTGATGAAGTTGCGATGAGGCTGCATTCGGCAAAGTCTAGTCAGGATATGGAAAAGGAAGCCGTCATCATTGCGGAGGAAACAGAAAAAAAATATAAGACATTCGGCGAAAAATACTACAAGGCGAATCCGGCAGGCGATCAGCATCCTGCCTATAACTCACGGCGAGAAACAATTTTCCGGACATTGGAGGACCAGCGAAAAACCCTGGAGGCGCAGAAGGATGCTTGTAATCAATACTGCCATTGGGCAAGCGGCGCGAATCCTTGTGGAGCCGACGCCGGCAAATCTTTTGAAAGATGTATCAATAGTGCATCAGAGGCTTTGAAGCGCTGGGAGCAAACAGCCGGAAAGCCGCATGAGGATCTGGAGGCAGAAAAAAAGAATTACGATGCCAAGAGGGAGCTTTATGCGGGCAACGTTCAGCTTCAATACAAAGCCCTGGTCAAGGCAACAGGCAGGCTGGTCAAGGAAGAGCGGGCGAAATATGCCGACACGGAAAAATTGAAGAAGGAAGCCCTGGACAAGCTGGCAAGACTTGAACAAAGTATTCCGGTTTCATATCCTGATTACCCTGCATATCCTCCTCCGGTAAATTATGAGAAAACGCCGGCCGGTGTGAAACAGCTTCTGAACAGCTTGAGCAATGAGAAAGCCGATGGATACCTGGGATTGCCCAAACTGAAACTGCCGAAATGGGGCGAAAGAGGCGATGCGGTCGTCTATTATCTCGAAGGCATGGAAAGAAAAATATCCAATGAGCGAAACAATTATGATGGCATCAGCGGGAGGCAAAGCCAGGCAATGGAGTACATCAGCCGTCTCAAAAAGCACCTTGCCGACCGGGAAATTTATCGTCAGGAAATTGCTGAGGTCAAAGAGAGAATCTATGCCCTCCATTTACAGTCTGATCCACAGGCGCAAGCGTTGACGGACGTTGAAAAAAGAGTCGCCGCCATGAAGGATGTAGAGAAGCTGATGCTGGAAACAGAGACGGAGTTGAACGATAAGCTGATTGCGGACAACCGGAAAAACCTGGACAGTATCGGGGTCGATCTGCTCTATCTGAACAACCTTTTGAAAAGGGTGCGCTACTGGAACGAGGCGGTTCAGGTTTATTCAACCCCTCTATATAAGTTTGCCGAACCGGTCAATGCCGTGATGATCCATTTGTATGTGGCCACTGAAAACAATCCGGAAATACGCACATTTCTGGCGAAATCTTCCGAGGATCGGAACCCCTTCGATAAAGCGAAAGCAAATGCCGCCGCCGATGCCTTGCTGAAAGAAATGGAACGGACGGGAGTGGCCAGGTGGGATCCCAACGGGGATACGGGGCTTAAAGCCATGCTGGAAAAGAAGGCCGCGGAGATAAGAAATTACTACCTTGACATACCTGATTACGCTATCGTGGATGGAAATGTTGTCGTTTATGCCTCGAGAATTGCGAAAATGGCGTCTGACGTGCAGGCGATTCCTGCAAGCTCGTATGGCAGCAATACCTACAAGGAGGGGCTAAAAAACCGCACCTTTCAGGAAAAGCTTCGCGCCGCCCTGAACAACGGCACGGCATTGGCGACTAATCTTGAATTGAAAGAGAATGCCAGCGATCAAACCGTATCGGTTAAACTCGATAATATCAAGGATCTGGCTGCCTCCCATCCAAATCAGGCAATCAGGATTGCCTGTGCCGATCTCGCCGGAGCCATTGAAGCTCACCTGAAGCGTTATGGCGAGCAAGTCGCCCAAGAGGCCAAACAGTGGGAAATTGATCGGGCCAAGGCGGAAGAAGAGCTGAAGCTGCAAAACGAATGTCTGGCCAAGGGGGGGAATTATTCAAACGGAGAATGCAAAACTGTATCGGGTGGCGCAGGGGTTGGAACGGCCGGACTGCCGGGTAAAGGAGGGCAGTCCACGGGAACCGGAGCGCCTGTAAAAGGCCAAACGGCCGGACCTAGCGCCGGATCGCCTGTAGCCGGCATGACTCAAAAGGAAGAGAGAAAAGAAAATGCGGATACAGAAGGACAGATGCCGGCCGATGATCGCAGGAAATCTCTTGGCGGCAGGAAACCCACTGGTCAACCGGGTGATCGTCAGAATGCAAAGCAGCCCTTGTCCGGACAAAACCGGGATGTGGTCGATCAGGATCCGTCGGGTCGGTCACAGGAAAAACCGGGGCCCATGGCCTCTTTATCGCCACGTCTTTCGGAAGGCATGTTGGCAGGAGAGAACCGGTCTTCCACGGTTCGAAACCTTTATGACCGGTTTAAGGAAGCTTATGAATCGAAAAATGCCTCCGGTGTCATCTATTGTCTGAGCGATCAGTGGGAATCCTATGATGGTGGTACTCTGTCGGATCTTCAGCGTCATTTGTGGCGGACTTTTCGCATCTTTGATCAAATCCAGTTTAAAATCCAGAACATGCAGATTAGCAAAATTGGAGAATCCAAATACAGAGTCAATTACGATGCAGTCATTACCAGCAGAATTTTAAAGCGGAATTTAAAGCGTGAAGAAAAATCAAGCATTCAGGAAGAAGTGACTATTGATGATTCCGGGAGAGCGAAGATCACAAAAACCCTGGGAGGGAAATTTTTGTATATTCAATAAAGCAAAAAGGGTTAAAGATAAGAAAATCGCTTGCAGGGCATGACAGAAATATCGTAGTGAAGTGATAGAGTATCAGAGAACATCCAAGGCCGGTTAGTGGACCTTGGAAACTATACGCATTTAGAAAGGAGCTTTTAAAAAACATGAGAATCTTTTTGACAAACGGAAGATGCTATTCTTCCATTAACATCCGGTGGCTGATGGCCATTCTCCTGTGTTTCGTTTTTATGGGGAATCCCTCCTCTGTGAAAGCGGAAAATGAGTTTCATGCGTCCAATGAATTCAGCTACACTTACAATGATGTTTCCGGACCAGGCAGCAGCCAGTCATCATTGCGGGAGGGATTCAGTTACCTGAATATGCTGAATATCAATGATCTTGGAAATTATAAAGGCTTTGATTACACCTTCAATTTTGGTCTTAAGCTGACGGATGATTCGAACAACGACCTGCAAACCGCTTCTCTCACCAATCTCCAGGGGAGAATTTCCAATAAGGTGCACACACTGAACCTCGGCGACACTTTTGAGACTTTTTCCCAGTATGCGCTCAGTTCGGCCGTCAAAGGGGCATCTTACAAATTTGTCAAGGAAAATACCTATATTCCGGAAGTGAGTTTGGTATATGGTTATGCCTATTCCCGATGGGACAACGCTTTTGCCATTTACAACGGCCCGGTGAAAGCCATTGCCCGGCAGGTGATGGGCGCGCGCATCAAGGAAAATCTGGGACCGAATTTCTGGGCGGGTTTAAGTTATGTTCAATCCCAGGATAATGATCGTGTCAATCCGACGGATTCCCTGTATCTGAACCGCGCCTATACTCTTGACATGGAATATAAGCCGATTCCTGGTTTGACCGTTGCAGGAGAAGCCTCTCTTTCCGATCAGAGAGAATGGACGGGAAATGACGGCAGCGAGACCACCCGTCATGGTACCGCCTATAAATTAACCGCTGTCGGCGATGCGGATCCCAGCAGGGTAACGCTGGAATACGAACGAATTGCACCGAATTTTACCACGCTGGTCGGTTCAGCGACGTCGGACAGAGAAAAGGCCAAGGCAAAATGGCGTTATAAATACACAAAAAACATTACAGCCAATCTCGGATTTCTCTGGTTTCGGGACAATCTGGAT
>Ga0116141_10002220_pt1 | contig 16721 bp, 17 predicted proteins | sample AD_UKC097_MetaG_FD_89744 | JGI IMG/M metagenome (GOLD analysis project Ga0116141, IMG submission 89744) | Active sludge microbial communities of municipal wastewater-treating anaerobic digesters from USA - AD_UKC097_MetaG | ecosystem: Engineered > Bioreactor > Anaerobic > Digestate | place: USA...
AGCCGTTACCATAACATACCGAAACCCAGCTCATACTATCCGTATCTGCTGCGCGTTTTGTCCAGTTTATACCGTCTGGCGATGTCATGACTCTGTTACCTGTTCCGGAGCTTGCAACTGCAACAAACAAGCCGTTACCATAACACACTCTATACCAGCTCATACTATCCGTATCTGCTGCGCGTTTTGTCCAGTTGATTCCTGCGTCTTGTTTAAGTATCCGCTCGCCGCCAGAGCTGTTCCTGTAAGCCAACCGCGTATCTGCTCCGTGATCCACCGCATACAATCTTAGAGTATCCGCGGCTGGTGCGGACGGAGTCGTCATCTCGCTGAGTTCAAGGTAGCCAGAGCCTTTGATGTTGCCTGCGACATCGAGCGGTTCGGTTGGAGTCTTGCCTATGCCTATTCGTGAGTTCGTCGTATCCAACGTCATCACGGGCGTTGTGCCGTCCGCTTTTGTGAGTTGTATTGCGGTCGTGGAATCTGATGCGGGTTTAATAAGCGGTGTCGTGATCGAGCCCGTAAACACAGGGGAGTCTGTCGGAGCCGCCCCCAACGCCGTAAGACCTGCCGCTGCATCCGCTGCCGCAACGAGTCCAAGCCCGAAGTCCGTAATGCTCTTCGCTTCGAGATTTCCAGTACTCGCCCGTGCGGGGAACTTGTTCGCGGCGATGGAGATGTCAACGGGGACAGCGGCTTCTCCGGTAGGATTGCCTTTTATGCTGTTCGCCGCCATCGTACCGCCGCCGCCCTCGATAATTGCGGCGTTAATATTCGATGAGTTCATGTAGTCGCCACGACTTTTGCTCGCGTTGATATACAGCGTTTGCCCGATATAACCCGCCGCAAACGTTATCAGGTTGTACCCACGATATCGCGGATCATAAGCCGATAAGGTATAATCGGTATCCTCTACAAGTAATAATCCGCCGCCGCTCGCTGCCGTTCTAATAGCAAGATCAAACATGTTATCGTGTGAGAATTTTTGCGCCTCGCCCGTTGCTACAATAGAGTGTTCGGGTATTGCCGTCCCTTCGAATAGATAATCTACAAGCATCTTTCACCGCCTTAATTGAGTGCCAGCCAATCGGCTGACGACGAAGTTCCCTTGCTGACGTATACCTTACTGTTGGTTGTGTCAATATACATCTGCCCGATCTTCTCCGGCGTAGCCGACGGGGCTGCTGTTCCAGTAACAAAATCCACCGTTTTGGATAACACGGGCAACTGTACCCAATCCCCGACCGCGTCCGTTTCAACACTCAAAAACAGTTTTTCATCGGTGGAGTTGTACTGCATTTCACCAGTTCGAAACGGGGCTGCCGTTGGATCCTCTTCTCGTAGTCTAAATGTCGCGAATCTATCTGGCGAAAACATCATCGCGGTAGACCCACCACGAATAGTTATAAAGTTTGTAAACGTGAGGTTCGGATCGGCGTACCCAACCCCGTATATCAAGAGTTTTTCGGTGTGTCGTAGCGTAATTGTTATGTCCGATGTTCCCGCTGATTCTTGCTGCAGAATCTCCATACCTTCCGACCACGCGGATCGATCTTTCACACGGTTAACCCAGACAGCGGTCGAGGCTGCCCGTGTAATTGTCAACGTGCTTCCACTTATCGATGCAGTTAAGGCGATTGCGGTGCAAGCTTCAAGCTCGTGTTCTTCTTCATCAATGGTTGTTATCACGTCATTATCCCAGTCTAACACCGCCGAAGCGGGCATATATCCGAGATCAGCGCAATACTTAAACGCATCACCTGATGTTATCTCGCTAATAAGTTCTTTATACTGAAAATATTCAATATCCCCGTAACTATTTTTTCTTATCCACACCTCAACCACCACCTAACAGATGCACGTTTAATTCCACGATTGCTTCTATCGCCGATTTTGTTGCGTCTATCGTATAGTAAGATTGGCTATCGTACGACACCAGACTCGGATAATCGTTTCGCCACTCGCTTGCCCACTTCGACGGCACTGTAAACCAGGGCGAGTCGTATGTCGCACTGGTTGTGTCTCCCCAAGTTATCGAGTAATTAAACTTATACGATTTGTAGTATAACCCGCTTTTCGTCCGCGTGAAGCTATTTACGTTCAGATATGCCGTTCGGTTTCCGGATACCGTGCTGCTGTACACATGGTTTGGCAAGACAAAACTGATCATCTGGGTTTCGTATACCGTCGAACCCCAATTCACCCACATCCAATCAAGGTTTGCGTACAGTTTTAGCAGCGATACGGAGTTTGCCCCACCCGGGAATACGGCAAATAACGCACCGCCACTTTTGTATTTTGTCGGGATAAGTGTGTTTGTAGCCTCCATTTGATAAGCCAAAACCCTTATTGCCTCGACTTTTCCGCTTACGTCTAATATCGGAACCGTTTGAATATATCTTTTTTGGGTCGCGGTTCCACCGCCTTGAAACGCCTTGAATGTTGCGTTAACCGCCAATCTTTCCGGTTTTATTGCAAACGGCAGTGGTACGACTATCCCGTCGGTAAGCGATACCGTAGAGTTGAACAGAAGTTCTTGCCTCATGAGGCTCATCAACATGCTGGCACTCTCAAGCCCATTCGTGTAGTACAACCCGTTCGAATTAAGTATATATCCCTGCCCTGATTCTGCTGCGTCATATACATATATTCCCCCTATTCCCGCGGGTCCGACACTCGCCCCAATCTCTACGTTGTTTTCCAACTCGATCTTGTCATCGGTTTCTGACAATATCGCCAGTTTTGACGCGTGTATTGTTCTGGCTTCAATCCTTGCGGCATCCAGATAACCGGTCGTGATTTTTCCTGCATCAATGCTTCCAACACGAAAATTCGAGATTTTTCCTTCAAGAATGTCATCGCCGGAAGAATCCGATGTGAGCCAACCAGAGGTAACGCTGTTCGGTTTTACTGCGCGCACGCGGTAATAGTAGCATTTGCCGTCAACGGCAGTCGTATCTTCGAAATAATCTTCTTTTGTGTACCAGGTCATTTCCCAACTGTCTGCCGTGTCTGCGTAGGTTCTTTGCACTTCGAAATACAATCTTTTGGGATCATAAGAAGCAACCCAGAAGAATAAAATTCCGGTTGCGCATCCAATCAGTTCGGCACTCGTAGGCGTCGCGGGTGTCGATGTGTCATAAAGCGATGTCGTCGTCTCTTCGTTTGACCAGTCGGACACCTTGCCATTCACATCGACTGCGCGGACTCTCACGGAAACAAGGATGTTTTCTGTTACGGGGAGCGATAACGTCTGCTGAACGGTCGAATATATACCGATGAGTTTCTTTTGTTCCCCAGTCCCTTCGTAGACTTCAACCTCATAGTGCGAATGATTGTCTTTTTTGGTATGAGTCCACGTAGCAGTAACGATTGAGATGTATGTGTAGGCCTTTTCGAGTGACCCCAGTACGGGAGCATTGGGAACTTCGCTTGTTGTTGTGGTGTGGTTTGAGGACCAATCAGACCACTCGGAAACTTCTCCATCTGCAATATGCCGGATCGATGCTTTGTAACTCTGATTCTCGTTCACACAAACAGCAGCGACAAACGGGCTCGTTGCCCCTACGATGTTAAGGTATGTCTGTTCTGCGAATAGTGTGTTGTTGTACACCCTCGCTTCATATTCTCCCGCATCTGCTATTGTAATCAATAGGTATACTTTATTATCTAATCTTGATTCCGACGAGAGCGTTGGCGCAGAAGGTGTTGCAAGCGAAGGTGTCGATTGACCTTCCGGCACAGTCGGGCCGTATGTCGTCGTTGAGTCGCATACTGTCGAGTCATAAGCTGACCGATCCGCGCGGCCCGATATCTCCCAGGTGTCCTTATCCATCGAATATTCCAACGACTCAGCAACGATCAACGCACCGTCGTAATCGATCGTATAACCAGGATCACTGTGTTCTGCGACCCATGTACCAATGAGCGGGACGATAGCGGGGTTAACAACAGTAAAAGACAGCTCTTCTTGCGGAAAGGCTTTCTCCCAGTTCATTCGCCGTTTATTCCATCCTTCGTCCTCGACGATTATCGGGCTATCCAACAGCCATTCCTCTGTGTACCCATCCTCGGACGAATCGTCAATTGCAACTTCGATCATTTGCTGGTCTACGCCTTGAATCTTCATGTTCCAATACAGCAGTTCGCGGCTGAATCCCGATGAGTTCGTAAACTTCACTCGTAATCGGTTAGGGTTAATCAGATATCCCGCAGGGTTGCTATCAACGAAGTTGGAATTGTACGTAGTTGCGTCAAATACAACATCGGGGCATCCTGTGAAATCAATGTTGTTTGCGATCACTTTCAGCACAGGCATTTCGAACTCGATATAATGTTCGTTGTCTCCTACACCAACGCCGCCCGAAGGAATTGAAAACCCATTATCAATTGTCGCCAGATACAGGGTATCGATCTTGTGTGTTTTTGTGTGGCAATCAATAACCCATCGGTTATGCGCGCGAGGCGGGTATTCAAGCGCAATACCCGCCGCGTCATCTGCTCCTATTTCCACATACGGATCTGGATCGTAGATCGACGCATCCGCAATTAGACAACCCTGTTCGATAACAAGTGTGGGCGTTTCCAACCCTGGAGAGGCGTAGATTCTCCCACCAGTCGCGTCTGCAAGTTGCCGGAGAATTTCCTCGAAAGTCGTCTCCGGTTCAATGTAATAATATCCGATCTCGGGTTCGACATATGACCCAGACGCGTTCGGAGAGAACGAAACCGAAAAGTCGATCTCGTTCGCGACAAGCGTAACAATCTCGGCAAACGTTTTATCGACAAAAAGCATTCCGGCTGTTTTTTCCTTTAACTTCAAATACAGCAAGTCTTTTACCGTAACTCTAACGCTTTTGTTATCCTCGCTCCAAGAATGCCGCTCAACCTTCCCCAAAAGCAAAACGGAACCGTCGAGGAATCCTTGGTCGTTCCTGCGGGTTGATGTTATCCTGATGATCTGCCCCTTCGGATAATTCGTGTAAGCGGTTGCCTCGCTTGATTCGTGGATATCCAGCACGGCAACCGATGAACCCACAGAAGAAAAGGGGCGGGAGTAGGATACCCGCCCTGATTCGTAATAGTCTGTTACGTCTTGCCAACCACCGAAAATCTTCCGTTCTACCTTAACATCCATCAAGTACCATCTTCTTCGAGGTTAATATCGATTTTGTAATATTCTTCCCCAGAAACCAGCGTAATCGCCCGGCATCCCTTGAGGTTCATCACGCAGGTATAAGATTGCCCGTCAATCGAGGCAGATACCGTATTTTCTTCCAGCAGAGAAAAAAGGGTCTCTTTGTCAGTTTTGTCACAGTAAAATGAGATATTCCACGCGCGCCGAATCTTAACCCGCGTCCGGTAAATCTTGCCAGTAACACTGCGATTTTCGATCGTGGAATCCGTCGGTGCTTCGTCGAGATCGTCAGGATCAAATGATATAGTCGTTGTTGATCCGTTTGATATAGTCACGTAATAGCTCATGCGAATACCTTCACCCCTTTATCCTTCCAATACCGAATAAGCGCATCAGAAAGCGTTTCAAGGCTCTTATCGTCTGTGTCAAGCACAGTATTTCCAGTAAACGTGATCGTGAAATTATTCGTGATTGGCTGATGCCAGCCAGCCGCCGTCGATCCAGACGCTTCTTCCTCTTCTTCGCTATTCCCCATCCCTGATGTTAGTTTTCCGATGTCTATATACTTCAACAACGGGATGTTTACGTAAGGGATCATATTGATAAGCGAAATAACCCCGTTGATGAGTCCGATAATCGCATTAACAACATAAGCCAACCCGACCGCCAACGCTTCGAACACAGGCATCAGCGCTTCTACAATTGGTAACAGGATTTCACCCAGTATCAACCCAAGACGATACAAGGGTTCCTGCAAACGCTCGAACGCGGGAGATAGTACCTTCATAATCCCTTCTTTGAGTGGGTTAACGATAAAGTCTTTGATCGTGTTGAATACTTTTTTCGCGAAGTTGATCAGCATATCTTGGGCTTTTGAAAAGGCTGTCGATTGCTTTTCTTGCGTTTTTTGTATACTCTCGGATAGCTCGGCATCCGCTGATTCACTTAACCCTGTGGACCCTGGAGAGACCAACGAAGACATCGAGGTGTTAAGTTCTTCAACACCTTCACTTAGGTTAATCGTCGCCTGTTCAACACCACCCAGCGCCGATATCATCGAAAACCCGTCGCCGGAAGCGAACCCTCCGCTGACATATCCACCCAGTTTGAACCCTCTGCGATTTTGTTCAAGAACATCAAACAGCGCCGGGAATCGCTTAACCATCCACGCGGGCGCTACCCATTCGCCACCGTGTACGACTCCGGCGACTTGATCTTCAGGATATGCTCCAGTATAACCGCCGCTTTTTTTTCCCGTTAATTGTAAGTCCGGGAGATCAAGGTTCAATGCTTTAAGTTGCGCGACGAGAGCGGTTAGGTCGCCTTCTATTTTCAGCTTGTAGGTCTTGTTATCGAACGTCTCAACCAAAAAACCGCTCAAAGCCTCATAAATCGCAAGCATCTGTTCTTCGGTTTCCATCACAGCCGCGAGCGCTTCGATGTTCATCCCGAAGAGGTATTCCGCGAGATAGTTCATCCGTTCGTCCACGGTCGCCATTTTGCTCAATGTTTCGTTCAGATGATTCTGCATTTCCGGTGTGATATTGATGTCTGATATGCTCTTAATTGCTTCTGCTGCCTCCGTTGCGCTTAGGTTCATCTGTTCCATAACTGTACCCAACGAACCTGCACTGTCTGGAAGTGTGTTTTGTAGTTCGGTAACCGCAGTGGCAGCGTCTTGCACGGCTTGTCCTTTGCCGGTGATCATGTCCATAAGCTCTCGGAGTCCCGGGACACTGTCAATAAACCCATCAAACCATTCACGGATCATCTGACCCAGTTGGTTCAACCATTCAGGGATTTTTGATAATAGGTCCACAACGAGAAATGTCGCTGTGGAAACGACGACGTACAAGTCATTCAGAAATCCTTCCCCAAGGAATCCTTTGCCACTTGCAGTCTTAATCAATTCTAACGCCATACTCTGCATATATTCGTTCTGGCCTTTTGCGGCATTATATATCTCGGTTTGTAACCAGTTCAACCCGGCTTTGATCTCTGCGTCGTCTTGTACGCGGAAGCTCTCCTTAACCGCGTCCCCGACCTGCGCGATCGGATCGGCGAGCTTGTCCCCGATGAACCCTATCGCGACGGTTATCAGCAACGGCACAACGAAACCTTTCAACGCGCTGCCTTTCGCGCCCGCGAGGGACATCATCGACTGAATCGAGTTCATCAGCTTAGTTCCAGCATCAGCCGCGAGCGATATCGCAACGACGAATGTCAGCGCTTGAGCGACCTTCGTGATCATATCTGCCCACTCAGAAGAACCTAGCAAAGCGGTTAAACCATCTCTTAACCCGTTCCAGAGCGCTTCGAATTTTTCCATGTTCGTTAGCAGCAACCCTACCGCGGTCGCCATTTGCAAGATTGGGTTCGCATTAGCGCCGAACAACTTCCCAAGCCCCGAAATTGTAGAATTTCCAATCTTACCTATAACCCCAATTGCAACGCTAATTCCCGTAACAGCCGCGCCCACTTCGAGCACTTGAGAAACCAACCTCGTAAACTCTGTGTTTTGAGATAATTCGATAATTTTATCTCCGATGGTTTTCAATGATTCAACAAAATCACCGAGGAAGTTTTGCCCTACCGCTGATCCTAGATCAATAAACGCGTTTTTCACACGGGAGATTTGCACGAGAAAGCCGCTTCCGGCGGCATCGGCGAGTTCTAATTGTTCGGCTGTCGTCTCCATGATCGTCTGATAAATCAGTTGCGCCTTCTCGAGTTCGTTTAATTCTGCAACGGTTTTTTCGATCCCCTGTTCATCCAACCTCATTTGCAATCGTTCATCTGTCGCGTAAATACCGAACTGCTTCAGTCCTCGTGTAAATCCCGTCATCCCGTACATGAGGCCCTGCATCGTCGTCATCATATCCCCGCCCCATATCGTGGAGAGGTTTTCGGATACAAGAACGATCTCGCCGATTTGTTCATTCGTCAAGCCCAGTTCGGACCCTAACTGTTTAGCCTTAGCTGTTACATTCGCGACAGTCGCCATTGTCTCTTCAGAACCAGAACGGACTTTTTTTATTGTTTCTTCGTAGAATGCTAATTCTTCGGCATTGCCACCTGTTGCGGCTGCCATGCGTATCATCGCCGCTTCGTAATCCCCGGCAGCTTTCAAAGATCCACCCAGCGCGCCAGTAATCGCTGTAAACGGGACCAACGCAGCTTTTCCGACTTGTTCCATCGATGTGAAAGCGCTTTTCATGCTATCCGAAAACTTTTCCAACTTCGTTTGAGCGTTTGCAACTCCTTGTGTATATTCTTTGTCGTCCAATTTTATCTTCGCGATCAATGCCGGAAGTTCTACTGCCATGTCATCACCTCCCCTTGCCCTTGTCTTTTGATTCGTCTACACGTTTCTTTTCGATCTTCGATCTCACGGCTCGATATCCCAACCAATACAGAAGTTGTCTCTTATCCATCGAGGCGATCACTTCTTCCACGTTAGGAACGTGCCAGTATTCGGCCGCAAGTTCATAAATTGCGAACTTAAGCGGGACTTCTTCTGTCTCGACCGCTTCGTCTCCACCGAATATCTCGTAAGCGCTATCGAAACTCGGCGCGGCTGATGCCGCTCAGTTCTCCAATCGCGTCGGCGATTTGGGCAAAGAACCCTATCGGAATACCTGTGCCGATCAGCGTGTCAATTTTTTCGTATAGCGTGTTTCCTTCGATCGGAAATTGCGCTTGATCGATCCCATGAATAACCATTGCGTAGGTTCTCAACCGGTCAATCTTCGCCTTCTGCTCGAGGTATTCTTCGTCTTCGTAGTTGCAAGAAAAACTCTTCGTCGCCTTGATAAACTTCTTCGGCGGTTGCGGATAAGGAAGCTCTTCGGAGATGATGTCGTTAATGTTGGATGAAAGTGAAATGATCGGTATATCAAGCACTTTATCATCTAGTTTTAACTGAAAAACAGATCGTTGATTAAACATTCCTGCGTCTTGTTTTGTGAATCCTGCCATTTTTAATCGCTCCTTTTTATGCAATGTTCTCATGGTCTTCCGCGACCATTCGCACATTCTTTTTAATAACCGAATCGTCATTTCGACCTAATGATTCTATTCGACAATTTTTGAATAGTGTATGATGACACAACGTCTTAGAGCCGTTTGAATAGTCGATCACTTCAACATTGAATACCTTTTCGTTGTCTGCCAGATAGTCGAAGAGTGTCGCGATGTTTTCCTGTAAGTCCGGAATTGCGGGAATACTTCCGTCACTGTATACCCACGCGTCGCCAAAGGCCCATTGCCCCAATACCCCCCGCCCGTATTCATCCAGTTGTGTCGCGTATTGGTTGACTGAGTAAAAGTGATCAAGATATAGTGTATCAAACGCTATGGATATCTTTCTGCCAAGCACACGATGAGAATATAACTTCGATGTAAGAGGTTTTCGAGTAAACAGTTCGAGGGATAGGTTAAACGAGAAGCCCTCCGCAAAAAGAAGGGCTATCGTTTCGCCTGAATATATAACGTTAATGTAGGCATCCCTCTTTCCGTAGGAAGCCATAATCCGCCACCTTACTCGGCGGTTTCGGTTTCTGAGAAGAGTCTTTCACCAAAAGCGCCTGCGTCGTATTTCCCAAACACAATACCATTTGCTGTCAATATTGAGTATTCGTCGCCTTCCTTGAATACAACATCCCCGGGATCGAAGAAAACATTATACAGTTTGATCGTCTCTTCTAGGTCCCCGCTTACCGGATCATACAGTTCATACTCAATGTTTACCGTCGGGTACTCTTCAGGAATTCCGTCGTTAGTTACTGCCGTTGTCGCATCTGGATCACAGAGCGCGTTTTTAATATTTTTATTCACGTACTTCGAGGAAAAAGAGCATTTCCCAAATCCGTTAAATATATCATTCGCTTTCACATGATCCAGTTCTCCGGCTCGATTCTTTATCGCGATCGGTTCTGATTGTTCGGGATCATTGTAAGTAAAATCACCCTCCGGAAAGGCAAGCGCAGTCGCGGATGCCGACGCGACGCCGCCGATTATGTTTAACTTTGCATCTCTTGAGTTCTTAGTTATTGCCACTTCGTCACCTCCTAGGTCACGTCCACAAATTTTCGAACGCCGGTGTCAATCTTACCGAAGATAATACCCGTCGCGGATAAAGTGCTGTATTTACCAGATTCTTTGAATACGACTTTTCCTGGGTCGAAGAAAACATTGTATAATGTATGCGTTTCTTCCGTCGCACCTGCTTCGCTTTTGAGTATCATCTTCACGTTGACGGTTTTGTATCGCGAATTGATCTTGTCCGCCTCGATTGCCGATGTCGTCGCTGGATTACACATGAGTCCTTTTATCGTTTTATCAACATACTTAAATGTGAAGGAACATTGGCCATATCCACTAAAAGCATCATTGCTCTTAATGTGCGCCAGCGCGCCAGTCCGTTCTTTGACAACAATCGGTTCGTTTCTCTTCGGTTCGTTGTATGTGAAATCGCCTTCACAAAACGTGATAGTTGTTTCCACAGCCGACGGCGTTGACCCATCAATTATCGATAGCACGCCATCCCGTTTGTTCTTCGTTACTGCCACTTCGTCACCTCCAATAGTTGATCCGCGCTGTCGTTACAGACTTCTTTCCGATTTCGAGGTCTAAGAATACTGTATTCAAGGCAGTTATCCGTACAACATCGCCGTTGCTGAGTGATAGCTTTTGTTTGAGCAAATCAGTTATCCTTTTAGTTAGTGTGTAAATACTGTAAGCGTTTGTCCCTCTCGAATATGCTGTTATGTGAGCCTTTAGCGTCTGTTCTTGCGCAGTAACGCCCGAGTCAGATTCGGCCCCATCATATTCGATCAGTATGTATTCGGTAAGCGTTGTAAGATCAATATCGTTGCCAAAAGAAAGACTTACAGTCGTTAAGGTGTCTTGAAACTTTTTGTTGAGGTAAGGAATAATGGCAGTCATCCAACCGCCTCCTTAATCGCTTGTACTATCATGTCGTTGAATCGTTTTTCGTTATCGTCTAAAGTCTCGGTAAAATGTAATTGCGGGTTAGTTCCGTGTGCAGCAATCCCATCTATAACGGCCATCGTGAATGGATACACGTCTTCATCGCTAATCCCAAAATCGTGCCGTTTTCGCCATGCCCATTCATAAATTGGTTGAAACGGGGGACGGTGCGGTCTTGTCCCAAACTCGATATATGGAGCATGCGCGGCTGTCGAACCAATCTCGCCTTCAAGCCCTCGCGATTTTTGATATACGCTTTGAAGCAGTTGCCCGGTGTCCGTGCTCATCTCCGAAATTCTGTCCGTGACCTGTGCTTCAAGCAATATAACAAACTTCTGGAGTGCTTTTTCGCATGCCGTTTCAACCGCAACTTTATTTTGAGCCAATGCTTCTTTGAACTGCCTTTTTGATTCTTCTGTCAACGTCATCGTAATCATTTCACAAGCTCCAGCACGTACACGTCGCGCTGGCTCCAATACTCTACGGATCGGATATTGTACGTATCCGACCCGACGATAATTTTATCTTTCCCGACTGCGGGTCTGTTGACAAGGCTCACGAAATATCCTTTGTAACTCCCTAACTGGTAACCTCTTGATATGTCTTGAGGAGCAGAAGGCACAATACATCCGTAAACAGTCGCGTCTGATGTCGTGTCAGTAACTGCTCCTGTAATAGTATTAAATGTGCCTTGCGCCGTTACCCGCCGGAACGTCATCGATGAAAAGAAACGCGGGGCGATCATGTGAAATCACCGCTCGCCCACGCCCATCTTGACCGTAACTGTAATGCTAACTGCATTATTTCGGCCTTGGTATACGTTTCGGACAAGCCGCCAACAGAATAACTTGCCCATCTCACCGGATCGCCAACGATCATTTCGTAACAGTCCGCCCGAGAAAGATCAAGCATCTTGGGTGTCATCGCAACATCTACGCCACCCACAATCGCACCGTTACGTTCTAGAACTCTTGTCAAGTCTGCATCAGCAAACATTTTTTTGTCTGTGTCTACGATCCATCCGCGCAAAGCCGTTAAGTTCGACTCTGCCATGCCGATCACCTCGTTTCTCGAGTACGCTTACCAGAATTTGAACGGATATACTTTGATACTGGTATTCGTCGCGCTTTCAAAATACATGCTGATGGTTGTGTCGCTCGCCTGAACAAATCTCCAGCTTTCCAGCGGTGGTATAACGTAATTAAGCGCCGCGGTTGTGGCGTGAGTCAAAGAAATCGTCCCTTCACCGGACCCGTCATAGTCCCCGGCGCGTATCGTGAGCGTAATCGTCGGACTTGTCGCGTCAGTCGGGGCAAGCGCAACAAAGAATCCGATCTTTGAGTCTTCTTCGTACAAAAACGTCATCGTTCCACTTGCGGTTAACGATTGAGCTGTGACAGCGGTTATCGTGTTTTTGCTGATCAACGTCGGCGTAATCGTAGCGGCAATAAGCGCCACCGCTGCAAAGACAACTAATAACGAAAATGTAATCTTACGCATCTTCATCATCTCCTCATGTTCCTTTAATTGCTGATACTCTTACAAAACAGTTCGGCTGAACCACTTTCGCACCGTACACATACAAACCTTTCACAGCGTCCGCAAATCGTTTTTCCATGCGGTAAGGTTCGATTGTAGCAACCTGCCCTGCGTAAGATATCGCGCCTTTGGTTCCGGCTAAGACGTAATAAGTTGTGCTAGATGTTTTAAGGTTGTTCGATCTCTTTATTGCCATTCCAGCAACGACTGGGATCGTTCCTGTTCTCATGTAATCTTGCCATGCTTGCTTGTATTCGTCAGTCTTAAGTAATGCGGCGTGGAACCAAGGCGGGATAACAGCCCAGCGGTCAACGTCCGGCACATTCTTCGCGTCCATTTCGGCGCCGACTTCAACGAGTAAATCATAAGCGTTTTTCTCGCCAGAACCGCTTCCAACTGTATAACCTGATCCACTATTATCCAGCTTGATTCCGGCGCTCGAGTGAAATCCAGCGATCCACATATCGATCACATCGCCGATTCCATAAGCTGCCCGTTTCATCGCCTCGTCCATCAGTTTCGGCGTTGTCTGAGCCTTATCTATATCGTCAACCTGAAAATTGAATGATTTTGCTTGGTCAATGTTAAGAACCTGCTGCGCTCCGGTCAATGTTTCAGGATCGCCAAGATCTGAATTTTTCGTGTAATCAGATATCGTTACCTCTCCAATTTGGTTTATCTTTACTGTTGATCCTGCACCTTTGATGTCGCCTTCGTAGTCAGTGTTTACAAGGTCTTTGAACACAAGTTTTTTGTCAAGATGGTCTAAGAGTCTCGCAGACCATATCTCAGGAATAAAATTGTCTAATGCCACTTTTTGTCATCTCCTTTTAAGGTTTTTTGTTTAGCCCCGGTAATAATTCGGGGTTGCTGTTGAATATGTCGTTAATCTGTTTGGGTGTCATTGCCTTCAACTGTTCACGTGTTAACGCTTTCCCAGCATGACTGTTCGGAAGAAAAGACCCGCGTTCTTTGTCCCTGATCGCTGTATTCACCGATTCTTGCTTGATCTCAACAAATCGCCGAATCGCTTTTTCTCGCTTCTCTAAATCGTCAACACCTTCGAATACCTCGATCAGTTCAGCGGGAAGTTTTTCTTGCGCAAGAAGCCTCATTGTCTCAAAGTCCATTTCGCGCTTTCGTATCTCCCGTTCTTTTTCGATCAACTCTTGTTCTTTCTTTTTCGTCAATTCCTTCGCGCGGTCTTCTTCGGATAATTTTGCCATCTCAATTTCTGCCTTGAGAGAATCGAGCTGTTCCTTCCATTTTTTTTGAGCCTCGGTCACCCTCTTATCCGACTCCCGTTGCAATAACGCCTGAACTTCTTTTTCGGTAAAAGTCTTGTCAGAAACCGCCTTTAAATCTTCCGAACCTTCGATATTCTTCGCTGGTTCCGCTATCGGCCCCATCTTTGAATTTGAAGTGTCGGAGGTCATTGTCTGCGTGTTCTGTTCTTTTCCCTCTGCCATTTCGTTCACTCCTTTTGTTTGTCAAATAAAAAAGAGCCCGAAGGCTCTTTACTTTGGCACCGCTTGCCACCGATGCCTACACTGTATGTGCGGGTGTGAATCCATCGACTTTACCTCTTCCCAGGTGTATGGATTCCGCGTTTCCGTTCGTCGCAGATCTCCGTCGTGCGTTCGTCGTCAGGACCAACCCAGTTATACACATATTCGTCTGGATCCCCCGTTGATCCATACGCCTCAACGATCGCCGATTGATAAACACGTTCCATCTGATCACGAATCATCATCTTCGGACGCGATTGATCGTTGCCGATCGGTTTAATACGATTGTAAGCGTCCAGATAACTCTCGCCGTTCAAGAACGAGACGTACAGCTGCGACTTGATCTTCTTGATCATGTCATCCTGATAATTGTCCATGAACGCCAATCCTGCTTGTTTCAGCCTGTCCAATTCCCTTTGTGATATCGCGTTCCAGTTAATCGCAGTTTTCAACTCGTTTTTTATTACGCCCGAAATTGTTTTTTCGTAAACTTCGACCATCACTTCTGAATACTTCCCGCGAAAATCCTTGACTTGTTCAGCGAGCATTTCACGCGCTTTTCGGAGTTTGGTTTTCATCGTCTTGGGATACATCGTGCGCCGACTGGATAATAACATTTCAAGGCTGTCAATGTACTGGAGTTGCAATGCAATAAGTTGTCTTGCAAACGCTTGCGCCGTTGACTCATGCGGAGGTATCGCGATACTCATCGGCTATCATCTGTCTTTCCTCATCGTAATCGTAACCCAAGGAATCCGCAATCGTTCTCAAAGACACAACGCCAATTCCATTCAGCGTGATCATTTCGTTCAGAATCGAGTCGGTATCTTCAGGTATCGCTTCTTCTGTCTTATATGATACATCCACGTGCTGCCCGGTTTCCATAAGTATTATCAATTCGAATATTTTTTCGAATATTCGGAAATACGTGTCTTTTAGACCGTTGATTTTTTTCTTCAGCGTCTGTAGTTTCAACTTCAAAGCATATCCCGAAGCAGTCGCGGAAATATCTTGAAGCATCAATTCGGGCATTTTGTTCTTAACGATAACTTCCAGAAGTTCAATGCGCCGCAGCATCGAATCAATAACGTTCCCTTGATATTCTAAGATACTAACGTGCCCCTCTTTGTTCGGGTTATACCAAACGTTGGCGTCTTTTTTTAATTCCGCGGAACTTGCACCTGTAACGATGATGTGCGGGTTCGCGTATCGATCTTCAATGCGAGATATTCTGCTGTGTATCGAATTGATCTCATCTACCTGTTCGAGGATCGTTTCCCATTCAGCTTCACCCTGCCAATCTTCCAAGTCAGGATTGACGGATGTTCGATTCGCAACCATAAACATCAACGGCACACCATATTGGTTAGGGATACTTGTTTCCACCTTGCCGTCTTTGAATCGCGCATATGCTTTATCAGTGAATATCTCTCGGTATTTGATCGCTTTGTTGTTAACGCACGTCACCCATTCGATATCCCATCCATCATCGAGCTTCGTAATCAACGCGCCGGACAACGGAACCGTGCCGATCCGAATCTTGCCGTCTTCGTCTTTACCGATCTTGATAGCAGTCGTGCCGAGAACCAATCCTTGAATAATCGTTTTAAGCCTCACTTGTTGCCAGTTATTGTCACGGAGAATATCTAACAAGACATCTTTTAACTCTGGGCGATCTGCGATAACGATCTCTTCCCAACCGCCCAGGATATACCCGGCGTCTAATTTAACGAGTTCTTGATTATAATTCACGATCTGCCTTGTTTGCGCGACCAGTTCACCCGTAGAATCGTACGCCAGAAACAAACCCTTGCGTCGGCAATAGTCTTCCGAGTAATTGCCGAAGAACACATCGATCAGTTCTGTAAAACTTCTCAAGCTACCACCTCACCAATCGATCCTTCCGGATCGAATTGTGTTATCGTTTCTCAAGGACTCGGTCGCGTATCGCAACGCCGCCATTGCATCGTCTTTAAAGGGCACAGGCTCTTCCAAAACGTTTCCGTCCTTATCCTCTTTGTATTTCCACGTCTGAAATTCGGCTATCGTGTTCGGACATCGGCTCGAGTCAACGTGTATTCGATGCCTCCTGAGAAAGTCGATTCCCGCCTTCACAGAGTCCGGCCCCTTTTTTGCTGGGACAACCAACATCCCGGAACGCCTGAACTCTTCGATCCTGTCTGGTTCGGCGCTGTCTGCGACGATCCTTTCGCCCGAGCTTGCTTTCGCCTTGACCGCTTGAATGAGGTCCGTGTTCGTCAGGCCTCTTTCGTATATCTCATCGAATATGTATAACTCGCCATCCTTGATCCCCACACTGAGGAACGCGCTCGCGTGATTGAATCCGAAGTCCATTCCATACACGACTTGATCGTAAAACCTTTTCTCTCCCGGGAGACGTTCCGCAACCCAGTTCGTAAGAATGAGATTTCCAAGGACACCCCAGTCCCCGAGGGCGTAGATTCGAAAGTACATCGGGTCCTTTTCTTCCAGCTCTTTCAGAACCGTTTTATACTCTTCGTCAATGAAGCGGTTATCCTCGAAGG
>Ga0116141_10002223_pt1 | contig 16712 bp, 11 predicted proteins | sample AD_UKC097_MetaG_FD_89744 | JGI IMG/M metagenome (GOLD analysis project Ga0116141, IMG submission 89744) | Active sludge microbial communities of municipal wastewater-treating anaerobic digesters from USA - AD_UKC097_MetaG | ecosystem: Engineered > Bioreactor > Anaerobic > Digestate | place: USA...
AGACTTCGTTAGCGAAGCCGAAAAATTGCTCGGCCGTAAGAGCATGCGCTTCATCGCGAAGCGCGAGGTTTACAAAGAGCCGCGGCCGGCGCGCGCCTGGTCGCGCGAACGCGCGTTCGGCTCCTGATTGCCGCTTGTCCGCGTGCCCATGCTATAGTATCATATTTGCGTCAAATTTTTCCTGCGGGGTGCCATGTCGTTCACGCACGACAGATAAGGCTGTTGAGGATCTGTTTTCAGCCCAGCATGCTTGCGGGAAAAGGAGGATCACCACTATGTTTTACGACCCTGTTTATTTCATGTTTCTCATCCCAGGACTGATCCTGGCAGGTATCGCGTCCCTGTTGGTCAAAACCACCTTCAGCCGTTATGCGAAGGTGCGCTCGTATTCGGGCATGACCGGCGCGCAGGCTGCCGAGCGCATGCTGCGCGCCAACGGCGTGTTCGATGTGCGTGTCGAGCAGACGCAGGGCTTTCTGTCTGATCACTACGATCCCACCCAGAAGGCGTTGCGGCTCTCGCCGGGCGTGTATGGCTCCAACTCGCTGTCTGCCGTGGGCGTGGCCTGTCACGAGGCCGGGCACGCGTTGCAGCATGCCGCCGAGTACGCGCCGCTGAAGGTGCGCACCGCCTTGGTGCCGGTCACCAACTTCAGCAGCATGTTCGCCTTCTATGTCTTCGGTGCGGGCCTGTTGTTCCGCATGCAGCCGCTGATCTACGTCGGCTGCGCGCTGTTTGCGGTCGCCTTTTTGTTTGCCGTGATCACCCTGCCGGTCGAGTGGGATGCCAGCGCGCGCGCCAAGCAGCATCTGGTCATGGCCGGCATCGTCTCGCCCGACCAGGAGCCGCAGGCCGGACGCGTACTGAACGCGGCCTTCCTGACTTATCTGGCCGGCGCGGTCAGTTCGCTTTTAACCCTGCTGTACTTCCTGTTTCGTGCCGGATTGATCGGCGGCGGGCGCAGCAGAGATTAACCGGAGAACACACACACGTATGAGCAAGAAAACCCATATCTTCAAAGCGGAGATCCAGCAGGTGCTGGATCTGGTCATCCACTCTCTCTACTCGAAGAAAGAGATCTTCCTTCGCGAATTGATCTCCAATGCGTCGGACGCGATCGACCGCGCCCAGTATCTGGGGCTGACCGACAAGTCGGTGGTCGCCGACGCGCCGGTGTGGAAGATCGACCTGATCGTGGACAAGGAGGACAAGACACTGGCGATCGCTGACAACGGCATCGGTATGAGCGAGGAGGAACTCGACAAGAATCTCGGCGTCATCGCGAACTCCGGCACGAAAGCCTTCGCGCAGGCGCTCAAGGAGAAGCAGCAGACCAATATCCCGGAACTGATCGGGCAGTTCGGCGTGGGCTTTTACGCCGCATTCATGGTTGCTGAAACGGTCACCGTGATCACGCTCAAGCGCGGCGAGGGACAGAAGGCGGTCAAATGGAGTTCGGCGGGCGACGGCAGCTACTCGCTGGAAGAGGCCGCGCGCGACAAGCCAGGCACGACCATCGTGCTCAAGCTGCGCGAGGGCATGGATGACTTTTTGAACGAGTGGCGCCTGCACGAGCTGGTCAAAAAATATTCCGACTTTATCGCTTATCCGATCCGCTTCAGTGATACTGGCGAGGCTCCCAAAGAGGATGCGCAGCCGCTCAACACCATGAAGGCGCTCTGGAAACGTCCCAAGAGCGAGCTGGCTGAGGAAGAGACCAACAAGTTTTACACCCACCTCACCCACGATTACAATCCGCCGCTCAAGACCATTCCGATGTCGGTCGAAGGCGCGGTCGAGTTCAAGGCGCTGCTTTTCCTGCCGAAACAGGCTGGCTTCGACCTGATGATGCCCAACAAGAAACACGGGCTTCATCTCTACGTGCGCAACGTCTTCATCGGCGCCGACTTCGATCTGCTGCTGCCGGAGTACCTGCGCTTTGTGAAGGGCGTCGTCGACTCCAGCGACCTGCCGCTCAACGTGTCGCGCGAGATGCTGCAGGATGACGCCGTCATCCGCAAGATCAAGAGTAACATCACCGGAAAAATTTTGGGTACGCTGGCCGAGATGATGGCTGACGCGCCCGAGACCTACACCGCCTTTTTCACCGCATTCGGCCGCGTGCTCAAAGAGGGTCTGCACAACGATTACGAAAACGGCGACAAACTCAAGGCGCTGATGATGTTCCGCTCGGCCACGCGCGACGGCAACGCATTGATCTCCTTAGCGGACTATGTCAAGGCGATGCCCGAGACGCAGCAGGATATCTATTATCTGATCGCCGAAGATCTGGAGACCGCCCGCCACGCGCCGCACATCGAGGCGCTGACCCAGCGCGGCTACGACGTGCTGCTTTTCACCGACCCGATCGACCAATGGGTGGTCGACACGCTGCGCGAATTCGACGGCAAGAAACTGGTCGCCGTTGACAAGGGGGCGCTGGAAGTCGGCACCGACGAAGAGAAAGCCGCCGCGAAAAAGAAGATCGAGGCGGCGGCCGGCGACTTCAAAGAATTGACGGCGTTGATTCAGGAGCATCTGAAAGACGACGTCAAAGAAGTCCGTTTCTCGCCGCGCCTCACCGGCTCCGCCTGTTGTCTGGTCGCTGACGAGCATGCGTTGAACCCGAGCATGGAGCGGTTGATGCGCGCCATGAACCAAGAGGTGCCGAAGCAGCTCCGTACGCTGGAGTTGAATCCTGACCATGCCGTGATCGCGCGCATGAAGAGCATGCTGGAAACCGATAAAAACGACACCCGGTTGGCCGACTATGCCGACTTGCTGTTTGGGCAAGCCTTGCTGGCAGAGGGCGCGTCGCCGAAGAACCCGCAGCGCTTCACCCAGTTGGTGGCCGAGTTGATGGCACAGGTTTAAGCGCCATGCTTGAACGCCTGATGGACCTGCTGAACAGCGATGTGGGGCCGGATCTGCTCCGGGCTCTGAAGATCGTTTTTCTGGCGGTTCTGGCGGTCGCCGCGCTCGGTATCCTCTGCGCCCCGACGGTGAAGCCCGGCAAGGTAACCAGTTATGGGCTGCTTCGTATCCTGTTTGCCGGCGCACTGTTTGCCGTGTTGGGCTATCAGGCTACTTGGCAGATGCTGGGATATACCAACCCTGCTTTCGTCAAGTTCATGCGCCGTTACAACCGGCGGCCGAACGCCGCTGAAAAGCAGGTGATGCGAGGGCCGCTGTTGGACCGGCGCGGGCGGGTGCTGGCCGCGCCGGTATCTGGCGACGTTTGGGGACGGCGTTATCCGCTGGGCGAGGCGGCGGCTCATCCTCTGGGTTACTACCACTCCACCTACGGCATCACCGCAGTGGAGCGTGTATGCGATCCGACCCTGAGCGGATATGCGCTCGACAAGCGCGACGAAGCGTTGGGCAAGGCGTTGTTCGCGCAGCGCGCCGCCGAAGGGGAAGCCGTGATCTTAACCCTTGACCAGCGCCTGCAGCAGAAGGCCTACGAGCTGCTCGCCGGACGCAAAGGCGCGGTGGTGATCATGCGGCCGCGCAGCGGGGCTCTGCTCGCGCTGGTCAGCTCGCCGGGTTTCGATCCGCTGAATCCGGCCGAGGCCATCGCGGATGAGCAGAACGCCCCGGCCTTCAACCGCGCGGTGCAGGGACGCTATCCCCCCGGCTCCACCTTTAAAATCCTGCTGGCCGGACTGGCACTCGAGAAGGGCTTGCCTCAGGTCTACGCCTGTCCCGGTCAGGGCTACATCGCCGGGCCGAGTACGCCGCCGATCCGCGACAGCGAATACTACGCCTATCAGCGCAAAGGGGCGGTCTGGCCGGGCTGGGGCAGCATCGGACTAAAGGAGGCCACCGTGCACTCCTCCAACGTCTACTTCGCCCAGCTCGGGGTCGAGTCGCGGCCCGAGGCTTTTAACGACATGATGGTCAAGGCGCGCATCCGCGAGCCACTCACCTATCTGCATGCCAGCGGCGGCAATCTTCAAAGCGCGCGCGGCCATGTGCCAGAGGTCACCAAGAAACGCGCGATCGCCCTGCTGGCGATCGGACAGGGCGAGGTTCTGACCACCCCGCTGCACGTGGCCTGTTTCACGGCGGCCGTCGCCGCCGACGGGCGGATGATGTGCCCGCGCCTCAGCAAAGCCGATTCGATCGAAGAGCTTTCCCGGCTCTTCAGCGCCCGGACGGCGGGCCAGCTCCGCGCGATCTTGCGAGAAGCGGTCAGCCGTGGTACCGGCAAAGGCGTGGACCTCGCAGGCCTCAACGTCTGCGGCAAGACCGGCACCGCGCAGGCGCCGGGCGGGGAGGATCATGCCTGGTTCACCTGCTTTGCACCGCAACGCGCACCGAACATCGTGATCACGGTTCTGATCGAGCGCGGCGGCTTCGGCGCCAAAGCGGCGCTGCCCGTGGCACGTGCCCTGCTCCAAGAGGCCGACAGCCTCGGATATGTGCGCGTCGCCGAGGAGGCCGCGCCATGAGCCGAAAGAAACAACAGGCGCTGGGGCCGGTCGGAACCGCTACGGGACTTTTTCTGCTTTCGGCGTTTGCCATCGCCTGTGCCTGCCTGGCGATTCTCGGAGTCAAGCTGGCCAACGCGCCGGTTTTGCAGGTGGAGCCGCTCTTCCCGCTGGCCGCGTATGCGGTCGGTGTGCCGCTGGCCCTGCTCTGGCTCAAGCTCTCCGGCTGGAAGGGCGACGCCGGACTGGTCGGCGCCGTGTTCCTGCTCTGCGGCATCGGTCTGGTGATCCAATTCCGGATGGGCAGTTTCTCGCAGGGGCTGGCCAAGCCCGCGGCTCTGCTGCCCTTCCCGCTCGGACTGGCAGCGTTTATGATCGGTACCCTGCTGACCGGCAAAGGACGCGGGGCCTGGCTGTCCGGAGCCGGCTGGCTGGCTTACCTCGCGGCGCTGGGCGTGCTGGCGGCGATGCTGCTGCTCGGACGCAGTTTCCGAGGCGGCACCTATCTGGCGGGCAATCTCAACCCGTCGGAGATCGTGAAGCCGCTGTTGGCGCTTTTTCTGGCGTCCTACCTGAGCCGGCGCCAGAAGGCCTTCGGAGATACGCAGAACGGCATTCCCGTTCCGCCGCTGAGCGCCCTGCTGGGGCTCGTCGCGCTGTGGGGCATCCCGATGCTGATGACGATCGCGCTGAAAGATCTGGGGCTCATGATGTTGCTCAACGCCGTGCTGATCGTGATGCTGTTCGCGATTGCGCGTCGCACCGGCTATCTAGCGATCGGCGTGGCGGCGGTCACGGCGGCCGGTTTCGGCGTGCAGTTCATTTCGGCCAACGCCCGGACGCGGTTCGACGTCTGGCTCAACCCGTTCGCCGACCCGACCGGAAAGGGCTGGCAGATCCTTCAGGCGCTGGCCGCCATGTACTCCGGCGGGCTCTGGGGGGCCGGCCTCGGCGCGGGCGTGCCGCAGTCGGTGCCCATCGTCACGTCTGATTTCGTTTATGCGGCGGTGGCCGAGGAGATCGGACTGGTCGGCTGCGCCCTGCTACTGCTGGTGTACGCCACGCTCTTCTCGCGCGGCCTACGCGCGGCCGGCGCGGCGAAGACGCCGTTCGAGCGGCTGCTGTGCGTGGGGCTGACCGGCTCGCTGGCCGTGCAGACGATTCTCAATGTGGCGGGCGTCACCAAGGCGCTGCCGATGACCGGCATCACGCTGCCGCTGATCAGCCACGGTGGCAGCAGCCTGATCACCACTCTGCTGATCGCCGGACTGCTCACCGGCCTGTCTGACCGCAAGTGAAGAACGTCGCCACGGCAGGGTCACTCGTTCCTGCCTTGCCCGTCATCTGCGCGCCCGCTACCATGAAAGCCGCTGTCACTGTCATTCTGCTCATCGCTTTTCCCTTTTTTGTCAGGCCGGTCGGATAGGTCTTACTTGTCTGACCCGTCCGATCATATTGCTTTCAAAAACGCTCGCGGCGGTCTCGACGAGACCGCCCTACCATCCCCTACCTCTTCCGCTGGGAGAGAGCCGGGGTGAGGGTAGCCGTACCCGGCCATGGCAGGGGCCTCACGAGGCGGAAGCCGATGTTGTTGCTCAGGTGTGACAGGTCGCCGTCGTTGCGATACGCCGAACAGGATATCTTCAGTTATTGGCAGTCTACGCTACGTTCACCCGATTATCACATTTTCGAAAGTGTGATAATCGGCACGCGCAATAACCACGTGTGTCAGCTCGCGCACGGAAGGTGTCAGAAAAAGCGCGATGCCTGGCGGACATCTTCAGCGATCTGGCGCGCGAGCGCCTCGGGCGACGCGAAGGCGCGTTCATCGCGCAGACGGGCGAGGAAGGCGACCTCGATGGTTTGTCCGTAGAGGTCTCCGTCGAAATCCAGCAGGTGCGTTTCCAGCAGAGCGCGGTCCGGCACCGCGTCCGTGAAGGTCGGGTGCACGCCCAGATTGGAGACGCCGTTGAAGGTCCGTCCCCGCGCCTGCACGCGCACGGCGTAGACACCGTTGGGTGGCAACACCTCGGTGCTCGGCTGCAGATTGGCGGTGGCGACATCCAGCGTGTGTCCCACGCCGCGGCCGCGGATCACGGCGTCGCGCACCGAGTAGGGCCGGCCGAGCATGGCCGCCGCATCCGCGAGCCGGCCCTCGCGCACGGCAAAACGGATGCGCGTGCTGGAGATCTCCATGCCCTGATATTCGGCGTACGGCACGATCACGACGCGGAACCCGTAAAGCTGACCGAGCTGCGCCAGCAGTTCGGGCGTGCCGGCGGCACGACGGCCAAAGCGCCAGTTGTGTCCGCAGCGGATTTCGCTGAGTTTGGCGGTCTCGCCGCACGGCGCGGCCTGCGACGGAACGCGCGGCCGTCCGCATAGCCAGCGGATGAAGGTCTCCGGCTCCTGCACGGCCAGTTGCCGCGTGAATTCGAGCACCAGCACGCCGTCAACCCCGCTCTGCTCCAACAGCCCCAACCGCTCTTCCATGGTGCAGAGCAAGGGCGGACACTTTGAGGGCGCGAGCACTGCCAGAGGATGCCGGTCAAACGTCAGCACCCAAGCTTGGCCGCCCAATTCGCGCGCACGCTCGAGCGCGCCGGCCAAAACAAGCCGATGGCCCCGATGGACACCGTCAAAAAATCCGGCGGCCAGAACCACCGGCCCTGGGATCTTTCGAAACTGCGCGGGCTGTGAAAGGGTCTTCATGGCAGCGAAGCGCGTGCGACCCGTGCGAACGGAATCACACGAGGCACGAGTTGATCGGGCGACAGCGCGAGAATCTCGTCAAGCGGCAGGGCATCATTCACATGAAACGCGCCGGACTCGGTGCGGCGCAGCGCATCCAGGCAGGCGCCGCACCCGAGCGCTTGGCCGATATCGTGCGCCAGTGTGCGTACGTAGGTGCCTTTGGTGCAGAGCACATCAAAGGTTGCCAAGGGCGGTGCCCAGGCTGTCAGCGTCATGCGGTAGACGTGGATGAAACGCGGCTTGCGTTCGACCTCCTGGCCTTTGCGCGCCAGTTTGTAAAGCGGCACACCGTCGATCTTGATCGCCGACACCATGGGCGGTGTCTGGAAGAGGTCGCCCGTCAGCGCCGCCATTTGCGCCTCGACCTGCTCCCGCGTCACCGTCTGCCAGAGCTTTTCCTCCAGCGTTTCGCCTTCGCAGTCCTGAGTCGACGTGGTGCGCCCGAGGCGCATTTCACCGGTATAGGCTTTGTCGCCTCCCATGATGCGGTCCGACAGCTTGGTCCCTTTACCGAGTAGGATCACCAGCAACCCTGTGGCGTTGGGATCGAGGGTGCCGCCATGTCCGACCTTGTCGATGCGGAAGGTTTTTCGGATGCGGTGAACGACATCATGCGAGGTCGGCCCGGCCGGTTTGTCAACCAGCAGCACGCCGTCCAGCGGAGCCTGAGAAGGTGAAAAAGGAGTCATGATCGCGTACAGAAAGAAAACAAGACAGAGCGGACACGCGCGCAGGCGCGTCAGCCTTCAGGTTCGGTCGCCCCATCCGCTTGGGGAACATCGAGCCGGTTCAGCACCGCCAAGACATGGTCCCCTTTTTCGACGGAGGTATCGAGCTGAAAACGCAGGCGTGGCGTGTACTTCAGCGTGAGGTCGCGGTTGATGATCGCCTGCAGATCGCGCGCTTTACCGGCCAGCTTGCGGATGATCATTGGGCGCTCATGCTCATGGCCGAAGACCGAGATGCTCACCGTGGCGTTGCGCAGATTGCGCGATGTCACGACCTGCGTCACCGTAATGGCGCCGAGATCAATCGGGTCACCGGCAAAGACTTTGTAAAGTGCTTCGCCGATCTCGCGCCGCAGCAGCGCGTTGACGCGCTCAAGACGGTCGATGGACATATCAGCTCCTCGTAAACCCGCCAGAAGCGGTTACAGGGTACGCGGCAGTTCTTCCAGCGCAAAACACTCGACGGTGTCGCCGGCCTGGAACCCCTCGAACCCATTGAACAAAATACCGCACTCTTGCGAGCCCGTGATTTCTGAAACCTCATTCTGGAAATGCTTGAGCGCTGAGAGCTTGCCTTCCCAGATCTTCTCTTTGTTGCGGAAAATCCGGAACATGGCATCGGCGCGGATCACGCCGTCCATCATCTGGCAGCCGGCCACGCGCCCCGTCTTGCCGATGTCAAAGATCGCACGGATCTCGGCATGGCCCTTGACCACTTCTTTGTATTCGGGCGACAGCAGGTCAAGCATGCGCTGTTTCACGAAGTCGAGCAGCTCGTAAATGATGCGGTACTTGCTGATGCGCACGCCGTCATGGCGTGCCTGCTGCTGCACGCCGGCATCGCAGCCCACGCTGAAGCCGACAATCAGGGCCTGCCCGGCGGCGGCTTTGTTGACGTCCGTGGCCGAAACATTACCGATCGCCTCATGGATGATGTTGAGCGTGACTTTCTCGCTCTTGATCTCCTTGAGCGCTTCGCAGATCGCTTCGGAGGAGCCCTGTGTGTCGGCCTTCACAATCAGGGCCAACTCGCGACGCTGGTTATCCTTGATCTGATCCATCAGCGCGTCCAGCGACGTGGCCTTGGTGCTCGAGAGCTGCGTTTGCTTGCGTTCTTCCGCCGCCTTCTCGGCCAGCTCGCGCGCGCGTTTTTCATTCAACATCACGCGGAACGCTGCACCGGCTTCCGGCACGCCAGACAGGCCCATACACTTGACCGCCGTGGCGGGCATGGCCGACTTGATGCGCCGCCCGCGGTCATCCATCAGGCCGCGGATGCGTCCGAAATGTTCGCCGCACAGCAACACATCTCCCACATTCAACGTGCCGCCCATGATCAGCAGCGTGGCCGTCGGCCCGAGTCCTTGCTCAAGCTGAGCCTCAACCACGTAGCCGTCGGCGCGGCGGCTCGGGTTGGCGGTCAGCTCCAACATATCGGTCTGTAGCAGAATCATTTCCAACAGATGGTCGATACCCTTGCCGGTCATGGCAGACACCTCGGAGCAGATGACATCACCGCCCCACTCTTCCGGTGTCAACCCTTCGCCCTGAAGCATCTGGCGCACGCGGTCCGGCTTGGCGGCCGGCAAGTCACATTTGTTGATGGCCACCATGATCTGCACACCGGCCTGCTGCGCGGCTTTGATCGCCTCGCGCGTCTGCGGCATGATGCCGTCATCGGCCGCGATGATGATTACCGCGATATCGGTCAGCATGGCACCGCGGGCTCGCATCGCCGAGAAGGCCGCATGGCCGGGCGTGTCCAAGAATGTGATCTTGCGTCCGTTGATCTCCACGGTGTAGGCACCGATATGTTGCGTAATGCCGCCGGCTTCCCCTTTCACCACATGGGTGTTGCGGATACGGTCCATCAGCGACGTCTTGCCGTGGTCGACGTGACCCAAGAAGGTGACCACCGGCGGACGCGGCATCAGTTCTTCGGACTTGTCTTCAGGGATAGCGTCATCCGCGTCCTCGCTGCGCAATACCGGGCGACGCTCGGTCGAGCGCTTGGCGCGTTCCACCTCGATCTTGAATCCGTATTTGTCCGCGATCTTTTGCGCGACGTCCAGTTCGACGCGCTGGTTGATCGAGGCCAAAATATTCAATTGCATCAGATCGGCGATCAGGCGATTGGGACGCAACCCCAGTTTCTCCGCCAGATCCTTGACGACCACCGCACCACGCAACGGGATCACGCGGTCCGGCGCAATCGAAGACTCCTGCGGCGGCAGGCGCACACCGGGGCGCTGCGGCGGCAGGCCAGCACGCGCCGCGTGCGGAGACTGGACGCCGCGTGCCGCGACGCGGCCGACGTCCTTCTCTCGCCCACTCTTCTGCACCTGGGTCCGCGTCGCTTTAGGTGGCTCGCGGACGGGATCTTTAGCAATGCGCTCAATGAAAGCGGCTGCGATCTGCTCCTCCGGCTCAAGCTCGTCCTCGACCACGTAGCGGGCGGGCTTCCCCTTGGCCGCGGCCTTCGCGGCATGATCGCCGGCTTTGGTCGCAGCAGCGGCAGCAGGCGTGGCCGCCTCTGCGGACACCGCAGGCGCCGCCGTTTCGGGTGCGGCAGGCGTTGTTGCGTCAACCGGCGCAACCGCCTCTGCCACAGGTGCGGCGGCCGGGGACGGAGCCGCGACAACAGCCTCGGCCGTCGCCGCAGAAGGCGCGGCGGGCGCCGCTGACGCGACCGGAGCGCGTCCGTGGATCAAGGCCTCCATCTCCAGCGCGCGGGCGCGGTTCGCTTCCAGAACCGCACGTTCGGTCTGCACCTGCGCCGCGCGTCGCGTGGCGGCGGCCGTGCGCTTTTCCTGATAACAGGCGGCACGCGCCGCGCTCTCCGCCTCAATATCGCTCGCGCTCCGTTTGGAGAACACCTCCTGCAGACGCGACGCGTCCGCGGCGTCGAGCTGGGAAAGCGGTGAGTAGGCTTCAATGTCCAAGGCATCGGCCTGCTTGAGGACCTCCAAGCTGGAGGTTCTCATTTTCTTCGCAAGTTCACATACTCTCATCATACTCTCTTACTCTCCCGCTTCATCCACGCCGTTCGCGCCTTGGGCCGCAGTCCAGATCTTGCGCACGGTTTCCTCGTCGAGTCCCGTTACTTCCTGCAAGTAGGGAATCTCGGCATCAATGATGCCATCGGTCGTCAGGAAGCCATTCGCCACCAAGGTGGAAGCGGTCTCCTCGCTGATGTCCAACACCTCGGCCAACTCTTTAACCGCCGTTTCGCGCTGCTCTTCAAAAGAAACTTCTTCGCCGCTCTTCTGGATGTTGATACGCCAGCCCGTGAGCTTCGAAGAGAGTCGCACGTTCTGGCCACGCTTGCCGATCGCCAGCGAAAGCTGGTCCGGCGCGACCATCACATGCACGGTGCGGGCCTCGTCCGGGTCAATCGTGACTCCCTCCAGCTTCGCCGGCGCCAGCGACTGGGCCACGTACTGCTTAATGTCCTCGCTCCAGCGCACGATGTCGATTTTCTCGCCGTTCAACTCGCGTACGATGTTGCGTACACGCACACCGCGCAATCCGACGCACGCGCCGACCGGATCGACCTTCTCATCCAAGGTTTTGACGGCGATCTTGGAGCGATAACCCGGATCCCGAGCGACCCCCATGACCTCCACGATGCCATCCGCGATCTCGGAAACCTCAAGACGGAACAGGGTCTTTACAAAATCTGAACAGGCGCGCGACAGAACCACCGCCGGACCGTTCACGCCGGACTGAACGCGGAACACATACGCGCGGATACGGTCGCCGACATTATACTCCTCAGTAGGAATGCGTTCTTTAGCCGGCAGGATCGCTTCGGTTTTGCCCAGTTCCACAATCAGGTCGCGGTGGATGATCTGCCGGATGGTGCCGCTGACAATGTCGCCGATGCGGTCCTTGTACTCGTCATAGACGTTCTTGCGCTCCGCTTCGCGGATTTTTTGCAGGATCATCTGGCGCGCCGTCTGCGCCGCGATACGTCCCAAATGCGAAGGAGGAATCTCAATGTCCAACGTGTCGCCGGGTTTCACGTCGCGCTTCAGCGTCCGCGCCCGGCGTAACGCCAAGAAACCAACACCGCTGTCCTCGTCCGAGACGATGACGGTGTCGAACGCCTTGATCGACAACGTTTTCCGGTCGATCTCCACGCGCAGGTCATTGGAGACGTCCAAACTCTTGCGGGCGGCTTGCTGAATGGCCGACTCGATCGCCTGGATGATGATCTCCCGGTTCACCCCGCGATCTCGCTCCAGGTAACTGATAATCGACAGCAATTCGTTGTTCATCGCAGCACCGCCTTCCGCTTCAAGGTTCCACAACAAAAAAGAGCGGGGAACCCCCACCCTTTTTATTTCTTAAAAAAGATGATGTATGGTATCGCATAAGAGTACGGGTGTCAATGGGATATGGCGCATAATCCGCATAATCCACGACACAATCCGCACGGCGGACAGACCGTATTTCGCTCTATTCACGCAGGGAAATTGAGCTGTTCCGACGCGGTGAGTTCAGTTACAATGGGGCCCACGATGAGAATCCGGATAAAGGAGAACAACGATGATGAATTTGACTTTTTTCGGGGCCGCGCAAACCACGACCGGCTCGATGCACCTGGTCGAGGCGAACGGGCTGAAGATCTTGCTCGACTGCGGGCTCTATCAAGGCAGCAGAAAAGAAGCCTTCGAGCGTAATCGCCGCATGCCGATCGACCCCGCCTCGCTCGACGCCGTAGTGCTGTCGCATGCGCACATCGACCACAGCGGCAACCTGCCGACCCTCGCCCGCCACGGCTTCCGCGGCCAGGTCTACAGCACGCCGGCCACGCGCGACCTGTGCGACATCATGCTGCGCGACTCGGCCTTTCTGCAGATGCGCGACCTTGAGTACATCAACAAAAAACGGGCGCAGCAGGGCAAAAACCTCTTTGAACCGCTCTACGAACAGCAGGATGTCGACGCGATCATGCGCCGTTTCAAACCCGAGCCTCTGAAGCGCCAGGTCGATCTGGGCAACGGGGTCTCTCTCGTCTTCCACAATGCGGGTCACATTCTGGGGTCGGCCCTGACCCAGCTCGATGTTAAAGACCCCTCAGGCCATATCCGCCGCCTGCTGTTCACCGGCGATCTGGGACAACCCGGCCAGCCGATCCTGCGCGATTATGACATGCCGCAGGATGCGGATGTCCTGCTCATCGAGAGTACCTACGCCGACCGCGACCACCCTTCCACCGAGGATGTCAAGGGGCGGCTCAAAGGGTTCATCGACGATATTCATCAGCAAAAATCGCGGCTCATCATCCCGGCATTCAGCGTCGGCCGCACCCAGAACATCCTCTATGCCCTGAACCGCTTAGTCGAAGAGGGCCGCTTGCGCCCCACGTCGGTGTATGTCGACAGCCCGCTCTCGCTCAAGGCGACCAAGGTCTACACCGCGCACAGGGAGTGTTATGACGAAGAGGCCTCGGACATCCTGCGCCAAGGGATCGACCCTATGAAATTCCCCGGACTACGCTTCGTCGAGACGCCCGACCAGTCGAAAGCGCTGAACGAGTTGCCCGGCCCGCTGGTCATCATCGCCGCCTCCGGCATGTGTGAGGGTGGGCGCGTGCTCCACCACCTACAGCGCGCGGTGGGCGATCCGCGCAACATCATCCTGATCGTCGGTTTCCAGGCCGAGCACACGTTGGGACGCCGCATCGTGGAGCGCCAGTCGCCGCTCAAGATTCTGGGCGACGAGTTTGAACTGAACGCGCGCGTCCATACGATCAACGCCCTTTCGGCCCACGCGGACCGAACCGCGCTGATGCGCTGGCTCGACGGCATCAAAGGGCCGCGCCTGAACCGTGTCTTTGCGGTCCACGGCGAGCCCGAAAAGGTGGCCGCCATGACCGAACTGGTCCGTCAGCACGGCGTGCGGCAGGTTGTCGCGCCGATGCCGGGCCAGACATTCGAGAACGTCTGACCCCCAACGGACGGGACATGAAACATTTCCGCGGGTTAACCGTCTGCCTGGCGGCAGCGGCCTTCGGCGCTGTCACCTTGGCGTCGCAGACTTTACTGCTGCGGCGCTTCCTGTGGCGTTTTGAATCCACCGAGCTGGGCGTCGCGCTCTTCCTCTCCTCCTGGCTGTTCGGCGCCGGCCTGGGTGCAGCAGCCGCATCCACGCCGCCGGGCCGCCGCCTGATCCGGCTTCTCGCCGGCCACGTCGGGTTGCCGCCTCTGCTGTGCGTACTCCTCTATCTGGGCCACTATGCGGTCATCGGTAACTTGCGCGCCTGGCTGGGCCTGGCCGCCTATCACGCCTTCCCGCTGATGCATCTCGCGCTCGGATGCCTGCTGGTCAATCTCCCCTTCTGCTTCGCGATCGGTTGGGGCGTGCCCGCGTTCTGTTTGGCCCTGGAACGCATGGGGCTCCCGGCCGGACGCGCCTTTGCCGCCGAGGCCCTGGGCTCGGCGCTCTGCGGCGCAATCCTGACCGCCCTGCTGACAGCCGGCATTACGCCGGACCCGCGCGACGCCGCCGAGTGGACCCGTTTCTTCCCGCAGGCCGGCACCGCACCTGGCCGATTTGAGACCGGCGGCGGCACCACCCTCTTTGGCACGCACGGCGGAACCTTCTACGCCCTCACCTCGGGCGGTGTCAGCGAGCTGCTGCCGGAGGGCGACCGTTCCGTGGAACAGGCCGTGCTCGCCCTGTCGCAACGTCCCTACGCGGCCAACGCCCTGTTGCTCGGCCAGGTGCCGCTCGCAACAGCTCTGGCCTTGGAATCCTTTAGGCCTGATCTCGCCATCACGTGGTGCCCACCCGACGCGCGCTATGGAACGCTACTGCTCAGCGCCGTCGCCGCCGCAGGGATCCGCACGTCCGTCCGAGCGGCCGGCATCCCGCCCCGCCGTTTTCTGGACGAACAGCCCGAAGGCAGTTTCGACCTCATCATGGTACAGCAGCCCCCAGCGACTTCCTTAAGCGGCGCAACGTGGCGCGGCTCGGCGTTCATCCGTGCCGTGCGGCGTGTCACGCGCCGCACCGGCGCCGCGCTATTCGCGCTGCCGTGTGATGCCACGCACCTCACGCCTGAACGCGCCGCCCTGCTGGATGCGTCCGCGCGTCCCGTGCGCCTGGTCTGGCCCGAAAGCGGCGTGCTGGCCGCCGGCGCCGGCGGCTGGTGGATCGCCGCGCAGGTCCCGGGACTGGCGTACGGGGCGGATGCCGCACCGTCCCGCTTCGCGCTGCTAAAGAAGGCTTCGCGTTTCCCGACCGAGGCGGTCGCGCTGCTCTACGACGTCCCACGCGTGTCTCGGATGGCCGAAACCTGCCCGGCGCTCGCTCCGACGTACGATGCCCGGCTGCCGGAAGCGTTTCGCGCCGAGCGCATGCTGGCGCTGGGGCTGGCCGACGCCATACGCGCCGAATATCCGACCGCTTCACCGGGTCTCGCGCTCGCCTGGCTGAACGATCCCCAAGGAAGCAGGGGGAGTCGACTGCTCGGCCTGCTGCTCGTGATGCTGTGGGCCGCACCGGTTGCACTGGGCGGTGCCCGCCACGCGCCGCGACGCTTGTGGGCGGCGTGGCTGGCCGGCTGCGGCGCGTTCGGACTTGTCGTGTCGCTGGCCGTGCTCTATCAACTCCACGCGCGGTTCGGCGCACTCTATGTACTGGCCGGCGCAGGCAGTGCGCTCTATCTGAGCGGCCTGTTTTGCGGCAACCGACTGGGCGAACGACTGACCGCGCGCGGGCCGTCCAACAGCGTCACCGGGCGCGCGGCGGCACTCCTGCTGCCGTTGGCACAGGTCGCCGTGGCGTGGGCGGCTCTGTCGGGCAGCGCGAGTCTTGACGCGGCGTGGAGCGTCGTCGCCTTCTGTCTGCCGGCTGGTGCTGTGGCCGGCGCCGCCGTTCCGGTGGCGTTGGGTGCTCGTCTCGATCGACGGGCCGAGGATGCGGCCGTCTTTGTGCTGGCCGATGCCACAGGCGCGGCATTGGCCGGACTCGCCTTTATCTTACTGGTGCCGCTCGCGGGACTTGAGGGCGCGGTACTCTGCTTCGCGGCCCTGGCTGTCGGCCTCGGCCTCTGCGCGGCAGTCTGCGGCGCAACGCCGCGATTGGCGACCGGCGTGGCCCTTGCTGCCGCAGGAGTTTTATTCGGTGCCGGCTTGCGCACTGCGCAGTCCGACAGGCTGCCGGCCCAGAGTGAGCCACGCGACACCGTTCACGTGACACATACGCGCGAACCACGCCCATCTGTCGCGCTCAAGCCCGACACGACAGGGTCCCGCGGCATTCCGCGCAAACTGGACGAACGCCGCATCCGTGCGCAATTGCGTGACGGCACCCTGTCAACAAATGAAGCCGCCTTCTGGCAGTGAGCCACCGCAGGCCCTTAACCGCGTAAAACGGTCGCGCCGACCGCGATCAGCAGCAGCCCCAGCAACGTGTTGAGCACGCCGCCCAGTCTGAACAGCGCGGGGTGCGCCGTGAACCACTCGATCGCTTGGCGCATTTTCCAAGGATAGAGCAACAGGACCATGCCCTTGACGATACAGAGATAGGCGACCGTCACCACCAGAAGCCGCCAAGGCGAGGCGTGAACGCGCGCCGCGTGCAGCAACTCGTACGGGAAAAGCACGAGAATGCCGCCCAGCGCACGGCACGGCAACAAGTTGTCGAGCCAGAACCAGGTGAGCGGAATACAGATCATCCCCGCCACCGGAATATACATCTTGAACGGTTGCAGGAAATCGAGGCCCATCGTCCAGACGGCGTACCCTGCCCAGATCCACGCCACCGTGCTGAGCACCCTACCCGC
>Ga0116141_10002224_pt1 | contig 16712 bp, 13 predicted proteins | sample AD_UKC097_MetaG_FD_89744 | JGI IMG/M metagenome (GOLD analysis project Ga0116141, IMG submission 89744) | Active sludge microbial communities of municipal wastewater-treating anaerobic digesters from USA - AD_UKC097_MetaG | ecosystem: Engineered > Bioreactor > Anaerobic > Digestate | place: USA...
CGCCGGCAAGATCTGCGCGGCGGTGGCGCGCGGTTGCGACGCGGTGCTGCTCGACCTCCACGGGGCCATGGTCACGCGCGGCCGCGAGGACGCCGAAGGCGAGCTGCTGCGGCGCGTACGTGCGATCGCACCCGACGTGCCGATCGGCGTGGCGCTCGACATGCACACGAACCTGTTCCCGGCGATGGTCGACAACGCCACCGTGCTGGCCGGCTATCAGACGTATCCGCACGTCGACGTCTACGAGACCGGCCTGCGGGCCGGCCGCCCCGTGCTGGCGATGCTGTCGGGGCGCGGGCGCCCGGCGATGGCGTGGGGCAACCGCCCGATGCTGCCGCACGTGATGCGCCAGGGCAGCGACGATTCGCCGAACCGCGAACTGCAGGCCCGCTGCCGCGAAATGGAGCAGCAGGGTGCGCTGAGCGCGACGGTGTTCGTCGGCTTTCCCCACGCCGACATCTCCCTGGCCGGGCTGTCGGCGGTCGTCGTCACCGACGGCGACCCGGCACTGGCCCGGCGGTGGTGCGACGAACTGCTCGACCTGGCCTGGCAGCAGCGCGAGGCCTTCGTCTACCGGATCGAGCCGCTCGCTGCGTCGCTCGAACGCGCCCGTCAGCTGCAGCGCACGGCGCCCGGCAGCGGTCCGGTGGTGCTGCTGGACCACTACGACAACTGCGCGTCCGGCGGCACGATGGACACCATGGCGGTGCTCGGCGCGATCCTCGATGCCGGGCTCCAGAACGTGGCGGCGTTCGCGATCTACGACCCGGCCGCGGTACAGCAGATGATCGAGGCGGGCGTCGGCAGCCGCGTCACCGTCTCTCTGGGCGGCAAGCTCGACATGCCCGGCGTTGGGCGGGTGGGCCAGCCGCGGACCGTGACCGGTCAGGTGAAGCTGCTGTTCAGCGGGGCATACCGCAATCGTGGTCCGATGGGGCGCGGCGAGCACGCGAACATGGGGCTGACCGCCGTGCTGGACACGGGGGCGGTGGAGATCGTCGTGATCTCCCGCCACGTCGAGCCCCACGACATCGCGACACTGACGTCGGTGGGCATCGACCCGTCGACCAAGGACTATCTGATGCTCAAGAGCCGGATCCACTGGCGGGCCGGTCTGCGCGCGCATGCGCGCGCGATCGTCGAATGCGCCGGCGTCGGCGTGTGCACGTCCGACTACTCGAGTCTCGAGTTCCGGCGCGTGCGCCGGCCGATCTATCCGCTCGACCCGGAGACCCGCGCCTGATCGTGTCCTTGACCCCGGCGACAGGATCGGCGACGCTGAAGACGGACATTCAACCCGAGCACGGAGACCACCGATGATCAAGTCCGGAATCGACCAGGAAGCGCTGATCGCAATGCTCAGCAGCGCCAGCGCCAGGCAGGGCGAGATGGTGCGCGCCTCCGTGCGCGACGTGACCCTCAAGGCGCTGCAGGGGCGCGAACTGACGCTCCAGAACATCCGCAAGGTCCTGTCGACCGTGACGGCGGCGGCGTCGGCCGGTGCGCTGAAGAACGCCGCACCGGCGATCGACGTCGAGGCGCTGCTCGAACAGACGCTGACGGGAATGGACGACGCGCTGCTGAAGGCCGTCGAGGCCAACCGGATGGCGCTGCAGCAGTTCGTCGACCAGGGCGTGAACCTGCAGGAGTCGCAGCTGAAGAAGGCCCTCGGCGACCTGGAGCGCTTCGAGGATGCGCTCTTCAACTCGGTGAGCAAGGGGTCCGTCGATGCGGGCGACCGTGTCCAGGCGATGTGGCAGCCGGTGCTCGATGCGATGCGGATGAAGGGCACGGCCACCGGTGCCACGGCCGACGCCACGGCGCAGCAGCTGATGGGGCAGATGCAGACGGCCATGCGTGCGTCGCGTGCGGCCGGACTGCGTGCCGCGAATGCGATGGCGCAGAACTATGCCGCGCTGGTGAGCGGGGTGCTGATCGGTATGTCCGAGGCATTGAAGGCCGGTCAGGGTGGATCGGGCGCCGGCAGGAAAGGGTCCTCCAGCTCCAAATAATCAACAACGCTACGTAATACGTAGCATTACTTTCAATGACACCGATCACACCGACGACCGCCGCCCCAGCTTCCGACACCCCTCTCAACCGCTACCTGCCGCCCGGCCCGATGCTCGACACGCTGGGCGGCGCCCACGCCCTGTCGATCGACCCCGAAGCGGGGGTGGTCCGCGTGGCCTTCACCGCCCGGCCCGAGTTCTGCCACACCAATGGAACGATCGTCCAGGGCGGGTTCGTCACCGCCTGGCTGGATTTTGCGATGGCGTTCGCCACGATGAACCGCACCGGCGGCGCATCGAACGTGGCCACCCTCGAGATCAAGGTCAGCTTCTTCGAGCGGGTCGGCCCCGGGCAGGTGGTGGTGGAGGGCCGCGTGCGCCGGCTCGGCAAGCGCGTCGCCTTTCTCGAGGCCAGCCTGTTCACCGAAGGGGATCGCCTCGCGGCGACCGCAACCTCCACCGCGATGCTGGTGCCGCTTCAGCCGCCAGCAGCGCCGGCCTGAGCCGGACGCGGCAATTGCGCCTGCCGCGCCTACCGCGCCTGCCGCGACGGCCGCCGGATCACTTCTCCACGAACGCGCGTTCGATCACGTAGTGGCCGGGCGATCCCCGGTGCGCGGACGGCTGGAAGCCGCGCGCTTCCAGCAGGGCGCAGGTGTCGCTGAGCATGCTGGGGCTGCCGCACAGCATCGCCCGATCGTGCACCGGGTCGAGCGGCGGCAGACCCAGGTCGGCGAACAGCTTGCCGGACTCGATCAGGTCGGTGATGCGGCCGCGGTTCTGATACGGCTCGCGGGTGACCGTGGGGTAGTACAGCAGCTGGTCGCGCGCCGCCTCGCCGAAGAACTCGTTGTTCGGCAGCTCTTCGCGGATGTAGTCCGAGTACGCCAGCTCGCTGACGTGCCGCACGCCGTGCACCAGGACGACCTTCTCGAAGCGCTCGTAGACGTCCGGATCCTTGATGATGCTCAGGAACGGCGCAAGCCCCGTGCCCGTGCCGAACAGGTACAGGCGCCGGCCGGGCAGGAGGTCGTCGGTGACCAGCGTGCCCACGGGCTTGCGGCTGACCAGGATCTCGTCACCCGGCTTCAGGTGCTGCAGACGCGAGGTGAGGGGCCCGTTGGGGACCTTGATGCTGAGGAACTCGAGATGTTCCTCGTAGTTGGCGCTGGCGATGCTGTACGCGCGCGTCAGCGGCTTCCCGTCGACCTGCAGACCGACCATCACGAAGTGGCCGTTGTGGAAACGCAGTGCCGGATCCCGCGTCGCCTTGAAGCTGAACAGGGTTTCGTTCCAGTGATGGACTTCGAGCACGCGCTCGACCGCAAACGCAGACATGGACCGTCGTTCCTCGCGAAGTGATGCAGGAACGTACTGCAACGCCGGGCGGCGGCCTACGATTGCTGCATTGCGGCATAAGTATATCCGCTCGCGCCCCTTGGATCTTCAACCCGCGGACCGGCTCAGGCGTCGCGCCGACCCTCCGGGCCGCTCAGGACGAGCACGGCCGCCAGCACGAACAGCACGATGCACACGGTCAGCACCGGCTGGTAGCTGCCGCCGGTCTGGCGCAGCCAGCCCATCAGGGACGGCCCGGTCGCGAACGAGATCTGTCCGATGCCGGTCACCAGGCGGGTGACCCGCGCGAAGTGGGCGGAAGGCACGGCCTGCTGCACCAGCAGTCCGGGAAAGGCGATCATGTTGCCGACCCCGGCCCCGAACAGCAGGCAGCCGACGAGGATCAGGCCCGGCGCAGCGTCCGTGCGCACGGCCACGGCGAGCAGGAGCAGGCCGGCGAGCTGGACACCGAAGTTGCCCGCCGCGATCCTGCGGCGGGACACCCGGTCCAGCAGTGCGCCGGCCACGAAGCGGCCGGCCACCGCGCTGGCCGTGGTCGCGCCGATCATCCAGGCGGCCTGGTCGGCGCCGATCAGGGGCACGAGCATCGCCAGCAGGTGGGTGAGCAGCCCGACCTGCGCGGTCAGTCCGATCGCGAAGGGCAGGGTGATCGTGATCAGGCCCCGGTCCGCGAACACGCGGCGCAGGCCCCAGTGCGCATCGACCGGCGCGCGCGCCGGGGCCGCCCGATCTCCGGCGCGCGACGCGCGGTCCGCGCGTGTGGCGTGCCCCGTCTGGACCGGCTGACCTGCCTGTCCCGATTGCCCCGATTGCCCTCCGTTGGCCGCTTCCGCGGCCCGTGACGAATCGACCGCGGAGGACGGATCGGCCGTGGAGGGCGCGTCACCGTCGGGCAGCAGGCCCCGCAGCGCCGGCGCGCGCACGAACACCGGCCAGGTGGCGGCCAGGATCAGCGCACAGACGAACCCTGCGACGAACGTCACCCCCGACTCGAAGCCGAAGCCGCGGATCGCCGCCGTCAGCGCCGGGACCAGCACGATCCCGCCAAAGCTCGCGCCGGTCAGCGCGACGCTCAGCGCGAGACCGCGGCGCCGCACGAACCACGGCGCCAGCGTCGCATTGATGGCGGCACTGCTCATCGTCGCCCACCCGACGGCCAGCAGCGCAAACGCGGGATACAGCTGCCACGGTTGCGTGACGTGCGCGATGCCCGCCACCGACACGAACGTGGCGCAGACGCCCAGCGTCGTCGCGCCACGCGGTCCCAGGCGGTCGAGCAGGGGGCCGCTGGTCATGATCAGGACCGCACCGATCCAGAAGTACAGGGTGATCGCGAACGACACCGACGCCACGGGCCAGCCGCGCGCCACCGTCAGGTGGGCGAGGTAGACGCCGGGCCCGTAGAAGCCCAGGCCCCAGCTGCCGATCGCCATCAGGAAGCATCCGGCCACCACGTACCAGCCGAAGAAGGGGGTGCCGCGCGTCGTGGGGTTCATGTCCTGCCGTCCATGTGCACCGGGTGTGTTCCACCGTCGGCGGGCGCGCCGTCGCGCATCGACCACCAGGAGCGAAGCACCGCGACCTGCTGTGCCGTCAGATGCAGGCCGAGCTTGGTGCGACGCCACAGCACGTCGTCCAGGGTGTGCGCCCATTCGTGCGTCCGAAGGTGTTCCAGCTCGTGCTCATGGACGCCGGGCACGATCTCGCGGCCGAGTGTGCCACCGTCGAGCAGCAGCGACACCCGTGCGCCGTAGCACCGCGCCAGACGATGCCGCACGGGCGGGGCGACGTCGGGCAGTGCGCGGGCCAAGGCCCGCTCGAACGTCTCGAAGTCACGCACGGGATCGCCGGTCGTCTCGATCCAACCACCGAGGTCGCCGCCCGGGAGCGCGGCGTGCGCCGTCCACGGGCCCGCAGCGCCGGCATGCGGCGGCCCCAGCGCGGCCACGAGGCGATCGGACGCCTCCTCGGCAAGACGCCGGTACGTGGTGAGCTTGCCGCCCCACACGGTGAGCAGCGGCGCGCCCTCCGCGTCGAGCGCGAGCCGGTAGTCGCGGGTCACCGCGGCGGGATTGCCGTGCTCGTCGTCGAGCAGCGGCCGCACGCCCGAGTAGTGCCAGACCACGTCGGCCGGGACCACCGGGCGGGCGAACCAGCGGCTGGCCGCGGCGCACAGGTAGTGCAGTTCGTCGTCGTCGAGCGCGGGCGCGCCGTCCGCGCCGCGGGTGTCCACGTCGGTGGTCCCGATCAGCGTGAACGACGTCTCGTACGGAATCGCGAACAGGATGCGGCCGTCGGGGTTCTGGAAGAAGTACGGATACGGATGATCGAACAGCTTTGGCACCACGATATGGCTGCCCTTCACCAGCCGCAGCGGGCGCACGTCGCGGGCGCCGACCGCCGAGCGCAGGAACCGGTCGGCCCAGGGGCCGGCAGCGTTGACCAGCGCCCGCGCCCGCAGCCGCTGCGTGCGCCCGTCGGCATGCCGGACCTGCACCTGCCACGCACCGTCTCCAGCGGCGGCCGCCACCACCGCGCAGCGCGTGACGATCGTTGCGCCGCGCGCGGCCGCGTCCATCGCGTTCGCCACGACCAGCCGGGCGTCGTCTACCCACACGTCGGAGTACTCGAAGCCGCGGGTGAACTGCGCCTTCAGCGTCGCGCCGGCCGGATGGCTCGCCCCCAGGCGCACCGCGCGCGAGCCGGGCAGCAGTGCACGATGCGCCAGGTGGTCGTAGAGGAAGAGTCCGACGCGGATCATCCAGGCCGGCCGCATCGCCGGGTCGTGCGGCATCACGAAGCGCAGCGGTCTCATCAGGTGGGGGGCGGAACGCAACAGCACTTCGCGTTCGGCCAGCGCCTTGCGCACGAGCCCGAACTCCCGGTGCTCCAGGTAGCGCAGGCCGCCGTGGATCAGCTTGGTCGACGACGACGACGTGTGACCGGCGAGGTCGTCCTGCTCGCACAGGACGACCCGGAACCCGCGGCCGGACAGATCGCGGGCGACGCCCGCGCCATTGATGCCCCCGCCCACCACGAGCACGTCGCACTGCGCGGGCGCGGACGCTCTGTCCGCACCCGCGCTCGTGCCCCCCCGTGCGTCCCCGTCGACCCCGTTCATCGCGTGTTCCCTTCGTCGCCGGGCGATTATCGCGTTCCGGCACGCACTGCGCTGTGCGTTCCGGTGCCGGTGTAGGCTTGCGCGTTCCGCGCGCCGACGAGGAGATCCCATGACCCGCCGCAACTTCCTGCTCGCCCTCGACCAGGGCACGTCCAGTTCGCGCAGCATCGTGTTCGACCCCGAGGGGCGCGTGGTCGGGATGGCGCAGCGGGAGTTCCGTCAGCTCTATCCGCAGCCAGGCTGGGTCGAGCACGATCCGATCGAGATCCGCGACACGCAGTTCGCCACGGTGCGCGAGGCCCTCGACCGGGCCGGCATCACCGCCTCCGAGGTCGCCGCACTCGGCATCACCAACCAGCGCGAGACCACGGTGGTCTGGAACCGGCGCACCGGCCTGCCCATCCACAATGCCATCGTCTGGCAGGACCGGCGCTCCGAGCCGACCTGCGCGGCGCTGCGTGCGGCCGGCCACGAGGAGACGATCCGCGCACGCACCGGTCTGATCGTCGATGCGTACTTCTCGGGCACCAAGCTGAAGTGGCTGCTCGACCACGTGCCCGGCGCGCGCGCCGCGGCCGAACGCGGGGAGCTCGCCTTCGGCACGATCGACACCTGGCTGATGTGGCAGCTCACGGGCGGTGCGGTGCATGCGACGGACGTGAGCAACGCCGCGCGCACGATGCTCTTCGACGTGCGCGCCAACCGCTGGTGCGACACGCTGCTGGCGATGCTGGACGTGCCGCACGAAGTGCTGCCGGCCGTGCATCCGTCGCGCCATGCGTTCGGCACCTGCGACCCCGCCCACTTCGGCGCCGCAATTCCGATCGGCGGCGTCGCCGGCGACCAGCAGAGCGCGCTGTTCGGGCAGGCGTGCTTCAAGGCCGGGCTGGCCAAGAACACGTACGGCACCGGCTGCTTCATGCTGATGCACACCGGCGCCACCTTCCAGAACTCGACGAACGGACTGATCACGACCAGTGCCGCCCAGCCCACGGCGTCGCCGGAGTTCGCGCTCGAGGGCAGCGTCTTCATCGGCGGCGCCGTCGTGCAGTGGCTGCGCGACGGCCTGCACGCCATCCGCGGCAGCGGGGAGGTGCAGGCGCTTGCCGAGTCGGTGCCCGATGCCGGCGGCGTGATGTTCGTGCCGGGGTTCACCGGCCTGGGCGCGCCGTACTGGAAGCCGCATGCCCGTGGCGCCATCGTCGGGCTCACGCGCGGCAGCACGGTCGCGCACATCGCACGCGCGGCGCTCGAGAGCATCGCCTTCCAGAGCGCGGCGCTGCTGCAGGCGATGAGCCGCGACGCGGTGGCCGCCGGCGGGCGGCCGGTGGCCGAGCTGCGCGTCGACGGCGGCGCCTGCGTGAACGATCTGCTGATGCAGTTCCAGGCGGACCTGCTCGGCATTCCGGTGGTGCGGCCCCGGGTGATCGAGACCACCGCCCTGGGCGCCGCCTACCTCGCGGGCCTCGCGTGCGGCCTCTACCGCAGCCTCGACGAGCTCGCGTCGCACTGGCAGGTCGAGCGCACCTTCCACCCGACGATGCCGCGCGCGCGCGCCGACGCACTGATGGGGGAGTGGGCGCACGCGGTCGCGCAGGCGACGCTGTAGCAGCGCGCGCCTGGTGTAGCCGCGCGCGCCCCCGAGTTCGTGCACCCACGCCCGCGCCCCGCGCGGGTGCACGGGGTCGCCGCGGTGCAACAAACGGCACCGCCGCCTGCCGTTCCGGGCAGGGCATGCCGTATCCTTATGGGTTTGACCGCAGCCGCGCCGGACGCCCGCGCCGCCCGCCTTTTTCGCCTTTTCGAATCGCAACGCCCAGGAGAAGCTTCCCATGTTGGCCGCCTATCGCACCCACGTCGCCGAACGCGCCGCGCTCGGCATCCCGCCGCTGCCGCTGACCGCCAATCAGACGACCGAGCTGATCGAACTGCTGCGCAACCCGCCGGCGGGCGAGGAGCAGACCCTGGTCGACCTGATCACGCACCGCGTGCCGGCCGGCGTCGATGCCGCCGCCAAGGTGAAGGCCGCGTTCCTGGCCGGCGTGGCGCTGGGCAAGGAGTCCAACCGCCTGATCGACCGCACCCGCGCCACCGAGCTGCTGGGCACCATGCTGGGCGGCTACAACATCCAGCCGCTGATCCAGGCGCTGGACGACGCCGCGGTCGGCGCTGCCGCCGTCAAGGCGCTGTCGACCACGCTGCTGATGTTCGACGCCTTCCACGACGTCAAGGAGAAGGCCGACAAGGGCAACGCCAACGCGAAGGCGGTGATGCAGTCGTGGGCCGACGCCGAGTGGTTCACCTCGCGTCCCGAGGTGCCGCAGAAGGTCACGCTCACCGTGTTCAAGGTGCCCGGCGAGACCAACACCGACGACCTGTCGCCGGCCCCCGTCGCCACCACGCGCCCGGACATCCCGCTGCACGCGCTGGCCATGCTGAAGAACCCGCGTCCCAACTTCGTCGACAAGCCGCTGGAGGTGCTCGCTGAGCTGAAGAAGAAGGGCCACCCGGTCGCCTACGTGGGCGACGTGGTCGGCACGGGCTCGTCGCGCAAGTCGGCCACCAACTCGGTGCTCTGGTACACCGGCGACGACATTCCGTTCGTGCCCAACAAGCGCTTCGGCGGCTTCTGCATCGGCGGCAAGATCGCCCCGATCTTCTTCAACACGATGGAAGACGCCGGTGCGCTGCCGATCGAGGTCGACGTGTCCGCGATGGAGATGGGCGACGTGATCGACGTCTATCCGTTCCGCGGCGTGGTCGAGAAGAACGGCCAGGAGATCGCGCGCTTCGAGCTGAAGTCGGAGGTGCTGCTCGACGAGGTGCGCGCCGGCGGCCGCATCCCGCTGATCATCGGCCGCGGCCTCACCGCCAAGGCACGCGAGGCGCTGGGCCTGCCCCCGTCCACCGTGTTCCGTCTGCCCAAAGGCCCGGCGCAAGCCGACGGCAAGCAGCCGAAAGGCTTCTCGCTCGCGCAGAAGATGGTTGGCCGCGCGTGCGGCCTGCCCGAAGGGCAGGGCGTGCTGCCCGGCACGTACTGCGAGCCGCGCATGACCACCGTCGGGTCGCAGGACACCACCGGCCCGATGACCCGCGACGAACTGAAGGACCTCGCCTGTCTCGGCTTCTCGGCCGACCTGGTGATGCAGTCGTTCTGCCACACCGCCGCCTACCCGAAGCCGGTCGACGTGCGCATGCACCACGAGCTGCCGGGCTTCATGTCCACGCGCGGCGGCGTCAGCCTGCGCCCGGGCGACGGCGTGATCCACTCCTGGCTGAACCGCCTGCTGCTGCCCGACACGGTCGGCACCGGCGGCGACTCGCACACGCGCTTCCCGATCGGCATCTCGTTCCCAGCCGGCTCGGGCCTGGTGGCGTTCGCCGCGGCCACCGGCGTGATGCCGCTCGACATGCCCGAGTCCGTGCTCGTGCGCTTCAAGGGCGAGCTGCAGCCCGGCGTCACCCTGCGTGACCTGGTCAATGCGATCCCCCTGTACGCGATCCGCCAGGGCATGCTGACCGTCGAGAAGAAGGGCAAGAAGAACGTCTTCTCCGGCCGCATCCTCGAGATCGAGGGCCTGCCCAAGCTGAAGGTCGAGCAGGCGTTCGAGCTGTCCGACGCGTCGGCCGAGCGCTCGGCCGCCGGCTGCACGGTGCACCTCGACAAGGAGCCGATCATCGAGTACATGAACTCGAACATCGTGCTCATGAAGTGGATGATCGCCAACGGCTACGCGGACCGCCGCACGCTGGAGCGCCGCATCAAGGCGATGCAGGCCTGGATCGCCAAGCCCGAGCTGCTGTCGGGCGACAAGGACGCCGAGTACGCCGCCGTCATCGAGATCGACCTGGCCGACATCAAGGAGCCGATCGTCGCCTGCCCGAACGACCCGGACGACGTGAAGCTGCTGTCCGAAGTCGCCGGCGACAAGATCGACGAGGTGTTCATCGGCTCGTGCATGACCAACATCGGTCACTTCCGCGCGGCCGGCCGCATCCTCGACGGCAAGTCCGACATCCCCACGCGCCTGTGGATCGCACCGCCCACCAAGATGGACCAGCAGATCCTCACCGAGGAGGGCTACTACGGCATCCTCGGCCGCACGGGGGCGCGCATGGAGCTGCCGGGCTGCTCGCTGTGCATGGGCAACCAGGCCCAGATCCGCAAAGGTTCGACGGCGATGTCGACCTCGACGCGCAACTTCCCCAACCGTCTCGGCATCGACACCCGCGTGTACCTGGGTTCAGCCGAGCTGGCGGCGGTGTGCGCACTGCTGGGCAAGATCCCGACCGTGGGCGAATACCTGGAGCAGGTGCAGATCGTCAACGCGAAGGCCGGCGACATCTACCGCTACATGAACTTCGATCAGGTGCAGGCGTTCCGCGAGGTCGCCGACACGGTCGAGGTGGCCTGACGCACCGCACGCGGCGCGTTCGCGCGCCGCGGGCAGCGCACGGCCCGGGCATCCCCCCGGGCCGTGTTCGCTTCCGGCCGCACCTCGCTGCGCGCGCCGGTGCCGTACCCAGAGGAGGAGCACCATGAGCCTGCTGCTCGGCTGCATCGCGGACGACTTCACCGGCGGCACCGACCTCGCCGGCACCCTGGTGCGCCATGGCATGCGTACCGTGCAGATGATCGGCGTGCCGCACGGCCCGCCGCCGCCCGACGTGGACGCGGTGGTGGTGGCGCTGAAGTCGCGCACCGCGCCGGTCGGCGACGCGGTCGACACCGCGCTGGCGGCGCTGCGCTGGCTGCGGGCCGCCGGGGCGCGCCAGATCTGCTTCAAGGTGTGCTCGACCTTCGATTCCACCCCGCGGGGCAACATCGGCCCGGTCGCCGATGCGCTGATGGACGCGCTCGGCAGCGACTTCTCGATCGCGTGCCCGGCCTTTCCCGTCAACGGACGCACCGTCTACAAGGGCCACCTGTTCGTGGGCGACGTGCTGCTGAGCGACAGCGGCATGCGCGACCATCCGCTCACGCCGATGACCGATGCCAATCTGGTGCGCGTGCTGCAGGCGCAGACGCGCCGCCGGGTGGGGCTGGCCGACTTCCGCGACGTGGACGCCGGCCCCGACGCGCTGCGCCGCCGGTTCGCGGCCCTGCGCGCCGAGGGCGTCGGGATGGCGATCGTGGACGCGATCACCGATGCGCACCTGCAGACGATCGCGACCGCCTGCGCCGACCTGCCGCTGCTGACGACGGGCTCGGGCGTGGGCATCGGGCTGCCGGCCAACTTCCGGGCGTCCGGCCTGCTGCCCGACGGGCTCGTCGCCGACGCGCTGCCGGGCGCGCCCGGGCCGAGCGCCGTGATCGCCGGCAGCTGTTCGGTCGCGACGCGGGCGCAGGTCGCCGCGATGGCGGCGGTGCACCCCGCGTTCCGGGTCGACCCGCTGGCGCTCGCCCAGGGCGAGGACGTGGTCGGCGCGGCCACCGCGTTCGCGGCCGAGCGCCTGGCGGCCGGGCCCGTGCTGATCTATGCCACCGCCACGCCCGAGGAGGTGCGCGCCGTCCAGCAGCGCCTGGGCGTCGAACACGCCGGCGCCCTCGTCGAGAACGCGCTCGCCGACATCGCGCGCGCACTGGTCGGCCTGGGCGTGACCCGACTGATCGTGGCCGGTGGCGAGACCTCCGGCGCCGTCGTGAAGGCGCTCGACGTGCAGGGACTGCGCATCGGGCCCGAGATCGCCCCCGGCGTGCCCTGGACGAGGGCGCTGCCGCGCCGTCCCGACGCGGCGCCCCTGGCGCTGGCGCTGAAGTCGGGCAACTTCGGCGGCACCGGCTTCTTCCTCGACGCCTGGGATGCGCTGTCATGAGCGCCGACGAGCATCGCCTGCGCGAGAAGATCGTCGCCTTCGGTCAGTCGCTGTTCGCGCGCGGCCTGTCGGCCGGCAGCAGCGGCAACATCAGCGTGCGGCTGGACGACGGCTGGCTGCTCACGCCCACCAACGCCTGCCTGGGCACGCTCGACCCGGCGCGGCTGTCCAAGCTCGACGACCAGGGGCGTCTGCTGTCCGGCGACCCGCCGTCCAAGGAGGCGTTCCTGCACCGGGCGATGTACGAGGAGCGGGCGGGCGCGCGGGCCATCGTGCACCTGCACGCCACGCACTCGGCCGCGGTGTCGTGCATGCACGGCCTGGATCACGACGACTGCCTGCCGCCGCTGACCGCCTACTTCGTGATGAAGATCGGCCGGCTGCCGCTGGTGCCGTACTACCGCCCGGGCGACCCGGCCCTGGCCGATGCCATCCGCGGCCGCGCGCGCCGGCACTGCGCGGTATTGCTGGCCAACCACGGGCCGGTCGTCTCCGGCACCAGCCTCGAGGCCGCGGTCTATGCGACCGAGGAGCTGGAGGAGACGGCCAAGCTGTTTCTGCTGTTGCGCAACACGCCGGTGCGCGCGCTCGACGCCGCCCAGATCGACGAGCTGCGCCGGGTGTTCGGGCTCGACCTCTGACGGTCGGGAGCGAATCGGGGCGGCCGGAGCCGGATCGGGCCGCCGCGGCGCGCGCGCTGCGCAGGGTGACCGCACCCCCGGGTTTCCACTGACGAAAACCGGGAGCGCATCGCATCCGGGCCGCTATCATTGCGGCGACGCCGGATTCCCGGGCCACCCCCTTCGACGCGCGACCTCATGGATTCGATCAACGAACTTCTCGCCAAGGCCGTCCGCCGGCATCTTCCAGGCGCCACCGGCATCGCCGACCTGCGCCGCCTCTCGGGCGGCGCCAGCCAGGAGACCTGGTCGTTCGATGCCTGCTTCGACGACCGGCGCACGCCGCTGATCCTGCGCCGCGATCCCAAGCGCCTGCGCCGCGGGCGCACCACCGCGCTCTCGATCGAGATCGAAGGCAAGACCCTGAAGGCGGCGGCGCGTGCGGGCGTTCCGGTGCCGGCGATCCTCGGCATGCTCGACGACGCCGACGACCTCGGCGACGCGCTGATCATGCAGCGCCTGGAGGGCGAGACGATCGCACGCAAGCTGCTGCGCGACGACGAGTACGCGCAGGCCCGGCGGGTGATGGCAGGGCAGTGCGGCGAGACGCTGGCGAAGATCCACGCGACCGACGTGTCGGACGTGCCCGAGCTCGTCGTCTCGCCGGCGCTGACCGAGCTCGCCCGCTACCACGACACCTACCGGCGCCACAATCATCCGCACCCGGTGTTCGACCTGGCCTTCCGCTGGCTGCGCGAACACGCACCCGAGACGCCGGCCCGGCCGACCCTGGTGCACGGCGACTTCCGCAATGGCAACCTGATGTTCGGCCCGGAAGGGCTGCGCGCGGTGCTCGACTGGGAGCTGTGCCACCTGGGCGATCCGATGGAAGACCTCGGCTGGCTGTGCACCTGCTCCTGGCGCTTCGGCAATCATGCGATGCCGGTCGGCGGGTTCGGGCAGTACGACGACCTGTTCGCCGGCTACGAGCGCGCCAGCGGCCGCGCCGTCGATCCCGAGCGCGTGCGCTTCTGGGTGATCCTCGGCTCGCTCAAGTGGGGCGTGATGTGCTGCGGCATGGCCGACACGTTCGAGAGCGGCAACGACCGCACGATCGAGCGTGCGATGGTCGGCCGCCGCGCGTCCGAGAACGAGATCGACCTGTTGCGCCACCTGTTGGCCATCTGAACCGGAGCCCCACCATGCAAAGTCGTCCCGACCTCGTCGGCATGGTCGACGGCGTGCTCGGCTTCATGCGCAGCGACGCACTGAAGAACCCGGGTCCGCATGCCATGCACCATGCGCGCATCAGCATCAATGCGCTCGAACTCATCAAGCGGGAGCTGCAGCTCGGACCCGCCGCCGACCAGGAGGAGCACGCACGTCTGCGCGCGCTGCTCGGTACGGACGGCAGCCTCGAGGATCTGAACCGGCTGCTGTGCGCACGCATCGAGAACGGCGAGATCGGACTCGAATCCGACGCGCTGCGCGCACACCTGTGGCAGACCACGATGAGCCGCATCGCCATCGACCAGCCCTCGTACGCGGGCTACCGGCTGGCCCAGGAGGAGGGGATGCCGGCGCGGTCCGGCTGACGCCGCCGCTCCGTCTCCCCGACCCCGGACCCGAACACGCGCTGGAAGCCGAGCCCGCCCCGATCCCGAAGCCGAACGCGCCCCCGCACCTCACAACGACACGCGCCGCATCCCACAACAACACGCGCCGCACACCGGCCGACTGGCACCGGAGACACCCTTGAGCATCGACCTGCACCGCTACCCGTTCAAGAAGCTGCACTTCATGCCCCGCGACGTCGCGCTCGAGCGCCGCGCCGACGGCACCATGCTGCTGCAGTCGCGCATCCCGATGGCCGAGTACGCGCCGCACATCCCGGCGTACCTGCACACCTGGTCGGCGGAAGCGCCCGACCGCGTGTGGCTCGCCCAGCGGCGCGGCGCCGACCGCGCATGGCTGAAGGTCACGTACGGCGAGGCGCAGCGCATCGTCGACGCGGTCACGCAGGCCCTGCTCGACATGCGCCTGCCCGAAGGCCGGCCGGTCGCGATCCTGAGCGGCAACTCGCTCGAGCACGCGTTCTTCACGATGGCCGCGATGCAGGCGCGACTGCCGGTGGCGCCGGTGTCGCCGGCCTACGCGCTGATGAGCGCGGACTTCGCCAAGCTCAAGTACGTGTTCGAGCTGCTCGAACCCAGTCTGGTCTTCGTGCAGAACGGTCCGATGTTCGCCAAGGCGCTCGCCGCGCTCGACCTGAAGGGCGCGCGCATCGTGCACGTCGATGCGCCGCCGCCCGGCCTGGACAGCACCTCCTGGCAGCAGCTGACCGCCGTCACGCCCACCCCGGCGGTGGCGGCCTCGGTCGCGGCCATCCAGCCCGACACGATCGGCAAGTTCCTGCTCACCTCCGGCTCCACCGGCATGCCCAAGGCCGTGATCAACACGCAGCGCATGATGAGCGCCAACGTCGCGATCTCGCGGCAGGCGCGCCGGCGCGGCCCGACGACCCGGTGCCCGTGGTGCTCGACTGGCTGCCCTGGAACCACACGATGGGCGGCAACGCGTCGTTCTACAACCTGCTGGCCGAAGGCGGCACGATGTACCTCGACGACGGCCGGCCGCTGCCGGGCCAGTTCGACGAGACGCTGCGCAACCTGCGCGAGATCTCGCCGACGTCGTTCACCAACGTGCCCGCCGGTTACGCGATGCTCGCCACGGCGCTGGAGCACGACGATGCGCTGTGCCGCACGTTCTTCGCCAACCTGAGCGCACTGGCGTACGGCGGCGCGACCCTGCCCGACGACCTGTACCTGCGCATGCAGCATCTGGCGGTGAAGTACACCGGGCACCGCATCGTGTTCTTCACCGGCTGGGGCTCGACCGAGACCGCACCCAACGCGACCATCACGCACTGGGAGACGGAACGGGTCGGCCTGATCGGCCTGCCACTGGCGGGGGTCACGCTGAAACTGATCCCGACCGGCCCCAAGTACGAGGTGCGCATCCGCGCCATCACCGTGACGCCCGGCTACTACAAGCGGCCCGATCTCACGGCGGCGGCCTTCGACGAGGAGGGCTTCTACCGCATCGGCGACGCCGCCGTCTTCGTCGACCCGGACGACCCGGCGCAGGGCCTGATCTTCGCCGGCCGCGTGGTCGAGGACTTCAAACTGATGTCGGGCACCTTCGTGCACGTCGGCTCGCTGCGCGTGGCCGCGATCGCGGCGGCCTCGCCGGCGATCCAGGATGCGGTCGTCGCGGGCCAGGACCGCGAGTACGTGGGTCTGCTGGCCTGGCCGAACCTGCCCGCCTGCCGCCAGCTGATGAACAGGCCCGACGCCACGCCCGACGAGATCGTGCGCGCGCCCGTGGTGATCGAGCACGTGCGCCGCACGCTGGCCGCGCACAACGCGGCCAACCCCGGCTCGAGCATGCGCATCGAACGCGTGATCCTGATGGCCGAGCCGCCGTCGATCGACGGCCACGAACTCACCGACAAGGGCTACATCAACCAGCGTGCCACGCTCGATCGCCGCGCCGCGCTGGTTGAGCGGCTGTACGCGGACCCCCCGGGCGACGACGTGATCGTCGTGGCGTGAGCACCGATGCGCCCATCCCGGTCACGCTGCTGACCGGGTTCCTCGGCAGCGGCAAGACCACGCTGCTCAACCGGCTGGTGCGCCAGCCGGCGATGCGCGGCGCCCTGGTGATCATCAACGAGTTCGGGTCGATCGGGCTCGACCACCTGCTGGTCGCGCACACGGCCGA
>Ga0116141_10002228_pt1 | contig 16699 bp, 9 predicted proteins | sample AD_UKC097_MetaG_FD_89744 | JGI IMG/M metagenome (GOLD analysis project Ga0116141, IMG submission 89744) | Active sludge microbial communities of municipal wastewater-treating anaerobic digesters from USA - AD_UKC097_MetaG | ecosystem: Engineered > Bioreactor > Anaerobic > Digestate | place: USA...
CGCGCATCCCGAGCGGCTCGAAGACCGCGCGGCGGGCGTAGACGTCGAGCGTCTCTCCCGTCACGGCCCGGACGAGCTCGCCGAGGACCTCGTAGCCGGCGTCGGAGTAGACGAAGCGGAGCCCGGGCGGCGTCGCAAGCCGGGTGCGGTGCTTGCGCGCGTAGATCTCGGCCGGAGTCCCTTCGTAGAGCGTCATCGGGTCGTCGGCGACGAGGCCGCTCCGGTGCGTCAGGAGCTGCTCCACCGTGACGCGCTCCCGCTCCCCGCCGCCGGCGCCGAACTCGGGCAGGTAGCGGACGACCGGGTCGTCGAGCGCGATCCGCCCCTGCTCCACGAGGGTCATCACGGCCGCGGCGGTGGCGACCCCCTTCGTGAGGGAGGCGAGGTCGAAGGCGGTGTCCGTCGTCATCGGCTCGACGGAAGGCTCGAGCGCGCGGTGGCCGTACGCCCTGCGAAACGCGACTTTCCCGTGACGACCGACGAGGACGACGCCGCCCGGGACCTCCTTGCGTGCGATCGCCTCGGCGAGGAGCGCGTCGATGCGCGCCAGGCGGGCCGACGAAAGGCCGACGGCTTCCGGGGACACCGTCTCGAGGGGACGCGGCGCCGCGAGCGCGCGAGGGGTCGGGAGAAGGACGGTGAGGAGGGCCGCGAAGAGGACGGGGCGGCCAGGCCGGCGCGGAGCATCGCCGAGCGGATTCACTTCACGGCCTCCTTTCGGATCCCCATGCCGCGCGGAGCGATGCCGGGGATCGTGACGGGGAGCGTCCCCTCGATCGGGGCCTCTCCCCAGAGAGCGCGGACGGCCGCCGCCTGTACGAGGGACTGGTGACCGTAGGCGCAGAGATAAGTCGGGAGCCCAGGGAGGTCGCGGAGCAGGTAGGGGCTTCCGAACGAGACGCCGATGACGGGCCGGCCCGACGCGAAGAGCGGCGCGAGCGCGGCCTTCCCCTCCGGCGGGATCTCGAGGGAGCCCCGGCCGGAGCGGGGCCGGACGAAGAACGCGAAGAGGACCGCGTCGGCCTCCTTCGCGCGCTCGGCGGCCGCGGCTCCCTCGCCGGCGCAGGAGGTCGGGTCGAGGCGGACGAAGTCGACGGAGGCCGCGCGCCGCTTCAGCTCGGCCTGGAGCGGCGCGTCGATCGCGACGGTCGTCCGCTCGTCGTGGACGGCGACGACGAGAAGCCGTGAGCCCTCGCGGAGCGGGAGAGCTCCCTTCGCCTCGCGGACGAGGGTCAGACCGCGGCGCGCGACCTCCTCCTCGGTCGCCTTCTGCTCCCGAGTGCCGGCCGCCCGGGCGATCTCGTGGAGAGGAAGGCTCCGCTCGCGAAAGAGGCCGAGCCGCTCCTTCTCGGCGAGGATCCGGGCGACGGCCTCGTCGAGACGGGAGGCGGGCAGGCGTCCCGTCTCGACGGCCGAGACGATGGCGTCGATCGCGACCCTCGGGTCGGGCGGCATCAGGACGACGTCGGCCCCCGCCTCGAGGACCCGGACGGCGGCCTCCCCCGGCTCGAAGTGGGCGACGATCCCCCCCATCTCCATCGAGTCGGTGAAGACGAGGCCGCGGAATCCGAGTTCCTCGCGGAGGAGCGTCGTCGTGATCGGGCGGGAGACGACGGCGGGCATCGTGCCGGCCGTCTGCACCTCGGTGACCTCCGCCGTGAAGTCCTTCGTCCGGATCGGGGCGGCGAGGACGGGCGCCGGCTCCGGGTCGAGCGACGGGACGGCGAGGTGGGCCGTCATGACGCCCCGCGCCCCGGCGGCGAGCCCGGCCCGGAACGGGACGAGCTCGACCGCGTCGAGGCGGGCGCGATCGACACCGAGAACGGGGAGCGAGCGGTGCGAGTCGACGTTCGTGTCGCCGTGCCCCGGGAAGTGCTTCAGCGTCGCGAGGACGCCTCCTTCCTGGAGCCCCGCGACGGTGGCCGCGACGAAGCGCCCAACCGCTTCCGGCTGCTCGCCGAAGCTCCGGACGTTGATGACCGGGTTGTCGGGGTCGTTGTTGACGTCGGCGACCGGAGCGAAGACGACACGGATGCCGAGGGCGCGTGCGGCCTGCGCCGTCGCGCGGGCCCGTCGCGCGGCGAGTGCGAGGTCACCCGTCGCCGCGACCGCCATCGCCGACGGCCCGAGGACGAGGTCGGGGAATCGCATCCCGGGCCCTGCCTCGAGGTCCGCGGCGACGAGGAGCGGGAGCTTCGCCTTCGCATTCAGCCGGTGATTCAGGTCGGCGGTCTCGAGCGGCGTCCCGAGGAACCAGATGACGCCGCCGACCCCCTCCTCCGAGACGAGACGGGCGAGCTCGAGGTACTCGGGGTCGTCCTCGGCGCGGTAGACGCCGCGCGAGGCGACCATCACGACCTGCGCGGCCTTCTCGCGCAGCGTCAGCGCGGCGACGGCGGGGGCGCGCCGGGGGAGGGATCCGGCTCGGGCGGCGCCGGAGGACCCGGGGCCGGGCCGGCCCGTCGAGCAGGACGCGAGCGTCCCGAGGAGCGGGAGGAGGAGGAGGAGGGCGAGCGGGCCGCCGGAGGTCCGACGGCCCGCCGCGAGAGGTCTGTCGGCGTGCGTCACGGCGGCCGAATCATAGGCTCGGCCGCCGCGGCGCGGGGCTCACGGCGCGATCATCGGAACGAAGCTCCCGTCGTCGTTCCCCTGGTCGTTCAGGACGCCGTAGGCGAGGAACTGGTCGGAACCCGCGACGCGCCGGATGCGCGCGTAACCCTGGGTCACGCCGAAGCGTGCGAGCGCGGAGTCGAACTGGAGGAACTGCCCCGGCGCGAGCGTGCAGGGAGAGCACTGCGGCTCCTTCCCGAGCTCGCTGCCGCTCGGCCCGAAGTAGGTCACCTCGAGCTGGAGCGGCTCGACCTGCCCTCCGAGCGCGTGTCCGACGGCGAGGTTCGCCCGGGTGCCACCTTCCTGGCCGCGGGTGCCGGCCTGCTGGAGGCCGTAGACCCAGGCTTCCGTGTCGGCTGCGTCGCCGATCGGCGTGTAGCCGTAGGCGAGGCCGAGGAGGCCGCCGGCTCGCGTCGTCGTCGTGCGGACGCCGAGGAAGCCGTCGCTCGTCGGGATCGGCGCCTGCGTGTCGCTCTGGTCCTCCCGGAACTGCCCGTCGAGGAACTGCGCGAAGACGCTCGCGACGGTCCCTGCGGGAGCGCTGAAGCCGATGCGCCGGAGCTCCGCGACGACGTTCGGGACGGTGAACTGAGAGCGCGCGGGGAGGTCGAAGTAGCCCCAGTCGGGGACCGGGGTCGTCCGCGGGACGAGGGCGAAGAGCCCGGAGATGTCACGGCTCGTCCGGTTCGCGAACGTCATCTCGGAGGAGTAGCCGGCCGCCTCGAGGACGACGGGGACGAGGGCCGCGGAGGTCCGGGAGGGCGTGTCGTTCGGGACCATCGGGACGAAGGCGCCGTCTCCGTTCAGGTTGTCGTTGAGGACGCCGTAGCAGACGAACTGGTCCGAGCCCGACGTCCGCCGGACGACCGCGTAGCCGTACGTCAGGCCGCGCGAAGCGAGCGGCGTCGACTTCTGCTCCCACTGGAACGGAGCGAGGTCGAGGAAGTCCTTCGTCGGGTGCGCGGCGCCCGTGTCGCCGTTGTAGTAGGTCACCTCGAGCCGGACGGCGCTTAAGCCGCCCCCGCCGGCATTGACGCACGCGAGGTTCGAGCGGGTCCCGGCGCTTCCGGCCGCGGAGGTCTGCTGGAGGCCGAAGACGAACGCCTCGCCCGAGGCGGCTCGCCCGAGCGGCGTGGCGGGGAAGGCGAGGCCGAAGCGGCCGATGACCCCCTTCGCGCGGAGGTCCGCCGTCGCCGGCGTCGTCACCCGGACCTGCGCGCCGAACTGAACGAGGTTGTCGGCGCCGCGCACCTCGATCCGCAGAGAGGCGGTCTTGTTCCCGGCCGGCACGCTCATGCCGGTCGAGGCCTGGAGGAACGCGAAGATGTCCGGGTGGATCTGCTGCCCGGGCGGCAGCGAGTAGGTGGACGACGCCTCGAACGAGCCCTTCACCCGGAAGGTGAGGTTGAGCGTCCGGCCGGAGCGGTTCGTCAGGGTCAGCTCGGAGGTGAAGAAGGCTCCGCCGGCACCGCTCGACGTCAGGACGATCGGCAGGAGGTAGGTGTAGGCGTCCCCGGTCCCGGTCGAGCCGTAGGAGACGGTCACTCCCCTCGTGACGGACCGGCTCCCCGCCCCGTTGGCGGCGGTCAGCGTGACGGAGTAGGTGCCCGGGTTTCCCCAGACCTTCGTCGGGTTCTGGGCCGTGGAGGTGGTCCCGTCCCCGAAAGACCAGCTCCAGGTGGCGGCCCCTCCCTGCGTCCGGTCGGAGAAGGAGACCGACTGCCCGGGCTTGGGCTGCGCGGGGGCGAAGGAGAAGTCGGGCGTGGGGGGCGAGGTCGGCGACGGCGTGCCGCCGGCGGGGTTGATCTCCCACATCCCGCGGCCCCAGGTCGCCGCGCGGAGGCGGCTCCCGTCGGGCGAGAAGAGAAGGTAGGAGACCCAGGTCGCGGGGAAGTCGTCGCCGAACCGGCTCCACGACTGACCCTTGTTCGTCGAGCGGAATATCCCGTACTTCGTCCCCGCGAACATCAGGTTCGGGTCGGTCGGGGAGAAGACGAGGCTGTCGACGGGTGCGAAGAAGGTGAAGGAGCCCCCGGCGTACGTGATCGGGACGCCGATCCCCGAGCTGGCCGGGGAGGCGGTCTGCTGCTGCTGGTTGAGGCCGGCGATCCGCCAGATGACGTGCCGGCCTTGACCCTGGACGACCTCCGTGGCGCTCTCGAGCCCGACGTAGAGAGCATTGCCGTCGGCGGGGTCCCACGCGATCGCGTTCACCTGGCTGCCGATGTTGACGAGCGATCCGTTCTGGAAGCCGTTCAGGGTGTAGACGACGTAGCCGGCCGCCGTCCCGAAGGCGACGCGGTTCCGGTCCGTCGGGCGGATCGAGATGGAGGAGCAGCTCGCCCAGCCCTTCTGCACGTTCGGACAGGGTTGCGCGGAGACGCCGTCGGAGCAGAAGTACTCGGCGAAGACCGGCTGCCAGTCGGACGGGGTCGCGGCGCCGTTCGAGGTCCGGTAGATCCGGTCGGTCATGGTGTAGAGGACCCGCGGGTCGACCGGGTCCATCGCGAGCCGGGAGCGGAACGAGGTGACCGGCGGGACGGAGCACTGATCCTCGGTCTGCGCGTCGGCGGGACAGGTCGTCAGGCGGAACGACTCTTCGCTCTCTCCTCCGTCGTCGGCGCGGGAGGTGTAGCCGTTGAAGTTCGTCGCGTAGACGATGTTCGGGTTCTGGGGGTTGACGGCGCAGTCGTAGCCGTCGCCGTAGAAGATCCGCTTCCAGGCGCTGGTGCTGTCGCCGGAGAGGCGCATCGTCCCGTTGTCCTGCGTCCCCGCGTAGAGCCGGTACGGGTCGGTCGGGTGCTGCGCGAGCGAGGAGAACATCCGCGCGACGACGCCGTCGTTCTTCCAGATGAAGGAGCGGCCTCCGTTCGTGGAGCGGAAGAGGCCGCCGTCGGTCCCCATCCAGAAGCTCGAAAGGCCCGGCTCGAAGGCGATGACGTTCACGTCCGCGTGGCAGAACTGCGGGTGCCGCTCGGGGAGGGTCCACTGCGAGATCTGGGTCCAGGAGAGGCCGCCGTCCTCGGACCTCCAGGTGTCGAGGCCCCCCGCGATGAGCCGGTCGCGGTTCGTCGGGTCGACGGCGAGGCCGAGGAAGGTCCAGCCCTGCGTGCCGGAAATGAGCGGATAGCCCTGCCCGGCGGGGGGGCCGAGCGCGACGCCCCAGTTCTGCCCGCCGTTGTCGCTCCGGAGGACGCCGACCTGCGAGTAGCCGCGCTGCTGGTCGTAGCCGGCCACGAGCCAGTAGATCCGGTTCGGGTCGGACGGGGCGATGGCGACGAGGGAGCGGATCGGGATGCCGTTGAAGCCGACCTGCTGGGCGATGTCCTCGAACGCCACCTGCCAGGTGCTGCCGGCGTCCGTCGAGACGGCGAGGCCACCCCAGAGCCCGGCCCAGAGGACGTTCGGGTTCGCCGGGCTGCGGGCGATGTTGACGCCCTGACGGCGCCACTCGAGCCCCTCGCCGGTCGCCGGGAGGCGGTTCGACCAGGTCCGGCCGCCGTCGGTCGAGCGGAAGATCCCGTTCGCCGTCCCCAGGACGACGTCCTCCGGGTTCGACGGGTGAACGTCGAGGTCGTAGGAGTAGACCGACGGGATGACGTCGAAGGCTCCTCCGGCCACGGAGATGGTGTTGAAGCTCCAGGTCGAGCCGCCGTCGTTCGAGCGGAGCGTCCCGAGGCCGATGACCTGCGAGCCGCTCAGCGGCGACTGCTCGCCGGTCGCCGCGTAGACGACGTTCGGGTTCGACGGGGCGACGGCCACGGCGCCGAACGTCAGGAGCGGCAGGCCGTCCGTCAGGTTGACGGGGTTCGCGTAGTCGGCCCCCGGCCCGCCCTGGCGCGTCAGGAGCCAGATCCCGCCGTTCGCCGTCGCGACGTAGAGCTTCGACCCGTCGCGCGTGAAGGCGTAGTCGCGCACCCGTCCCGCGTCCGTCGTCGGCCCGAGCGATTTCCAGCCGGCCGCCGCGAGCGTCGCGTTGAGCGGCTGCGGCCCCCCGTCGGGCGTCCGGAAGCGGAGACGTTCCCGGTACATCTCCTGCGCCACCGACCGGAGGATCGGCGCGGCGGGGATCTCCGCACGTTCGAGCCGCTCCCATTCGCGTCGCGCCTCCCAGTAGCGCCGTCCCTCGTGGGTCGCTTCCTTCTCGTGCGCCCTCTCGGTCGGGGCGCCGAGGAGGACGAGGTTCGGGAGGTTCCTCTTGCCGGAGAACGGGATCGGCCCGTCCAGGACCGGGGGCGTCGTCGGCCCGGCCGCCATGGCCGAGTCGGCGGCGAAGAGCAGGGCGCTGGCGACGAGGAGGAAACGACGGCGATGCTGCATGGAAACCTCCCGCATCGGGGCCGCCCCGGGCGGCCCCCTTCCGATCGAACGGCTTCGGATTTGGCGGGATGCTAACGGAGACGGGTCGCGGAGGGGAGCACGAGCTGCGTCGGGCGATGACGCAGATCACCCTCCCCGGACGTGGCCGTCCTTCGGGCGGCCGACCCCCGGCGACGGTTCAGGCTTCGGGAACGCCCTCCGGCTCGCTCCGGTGGAGCTCCTCCCACGTGCCCCGCCTCCGGATCACCCGGACCGCGTCGCCGTCGACGAGGACCTCGGCCGGGAGCGGTCGGGCGTTGTACTCGCTCGCCATGACGAAGCCGTAGGCGCCGGCGTCGAGGAAGGCGACGAGGTCGCCCGCGGCGGGCCGCGGGAGGAGGCGCGCTTCGGCGAGGATGTCGCCCGTCTCGCAGACGTCGCCGGCCACGTCGAGGAGCATCGGCTCCCCGTCGCGACCGACGATCCGGACCCGGTGCGCCGCGCCGTAGAGCGCCGGACGCATCAGCGTGTTGAAGCCGGCGTCGACGTTGACGAAGGTCTTCACGGGAGTGGTCTTCACGGAGTTGACGCGCGCGAGCATCAGCCCGGCCTGCGCGACGAGGTAGCGCCCCGGCTCGATCCAGAGCTCGGGCTCGTAACCCAGGCGGGAGACCTCGTCGTCCCAGATCGGCTTCAGGGCGCGCGCGAGGTCCTCCGGAGTCATGACCTCCTGCCCGTCCGCGAAGGGGATGCCGAGGCCGCCGCCGAGGTCGACGAAGGAGAGCGTCAGCCCGAGCTCGTCCTTCAGCTCGCGCACGAACGCGAGCATCCGGCGGGCCGTCTTCTCGTACCCCGCGGTCTCGGTGATCTGCGAGCCGATGTGGCAGTGGACTCCGGCGATCGCGAGGGCCGGGAGCGCCCGGGCCTTCGCGTAGGCCGCGCGGGCGTGCCCGCCGTCGAGGTGGACGCCGAACTTCGACTCGGGGATGCCGGTGTTGATCTGGTGAAGGGTGTCGGGGTCGACTCCGGGATTGATCCGGAAGGAGATCCGCGCGGTCGTCCCGAGGCGAAGCGCGGCGGCGGAGACCTGCTCGAGCTCGTCGAGGTTGTCGACGTTGAGGAGGACGTCGTGCCCGAGGGCGAAGTCGATCTCCGAGGGACTCTTGGAGGAGGAGGTGAAGAGGATGTCATGGCCCGTGGCGCCGGCCCGGAGCGCCGCCCGGATCTCACCTTCCGACACGACCTCGGGCGCGAGCCCCTCGGCGAGGAGCTGCCGCACGATCTCGACGTTCGTGTTCGCCTTCAGAGCGTACCGCAGCGCGAGGCGCGGGAATCGGGGCGCGAACGCCGCGTGGAGCGCGCGCGCCCTCTCGCGGATCGTCTCGGCGTCGTAGACGTAGAGCGGCGTGCCGTGCCCGGCGGCGAGCCGGGTCAGCGCCGACACGGCCTCGGGGTGGGCCGCTTCGCCCGCGCGGATGCGGAGGAGGCCGTCGCGCAGCGTCATCGGGGGCCTCTTCGAGCGCCCGTGCGGTCGAGGGCGGGGAGCGGAAGGACGGCCGGGGGCGCGGGCGCTGCGTTCTTTCTCATGGGGCCGGGCGATTCTGCGGCGCCCCGGCCCCGCGGTCCAGCCGACGCGGCCTAGAATCGGACTGTGAGAACACGCCGCAGCCTGCTCTCCGAGGCCGCCCTCGCGTCGGCCTTCCTGGCGCTGCCCCGATCCGCCCGCGCGGCGGCGCCGCCATCCGGCCCGGTCCGGCCGAAGTCTCTCGCTCCGGGCGCGCGGGTCGCGCTCGTCTCGCCGGCGAGCCCCGGGGCGGAGGCGGAGTCCGCCGTCATCGCCGAGGAGGTCGTCGCCTCGCTCGGCCTCCTCCCGAAGCGGATGCCGGCGGCCGCCCGGCAGACGATGTACCTCGCCGGGACGGACGCGGAGCGGGCCGCCGACCTGAACGCCGCGTTCCGCGACCCGTCGATCGACGCCGTCTGGTGCATCCGCGGGGGTTACGGCTCGGGGCGGCTGCTGCCGCTCCTGGACTGGGAGACGATTCGCAGGAACCCGAAGCCGCTGCTCGGATTCAGCGACATCACCGCGCTCCTGAACGGCTTCTACGCGAAGACGGGGCTCGTCACGTTCCACGCGCCGACCTGCTCGGAGAACCTCTCCGACTACACGCTCGCCGAGCTCAAGCGCGTCGTCTTCACGCCGGAAGCGGCCGGTGTCGTCGCCGCCGCCCCGCCCGCCGAGCCGAAGGAGGGTTTCGTCGACCGAGAGGACCGGCTGCGCCGGATCGCCCCCGGGAGCGGCCGGGGCCGCCTCGTGGGCGGGAACATCAGCGTCTTCTCGATGCTCGTCGGGACACCCTGGGAGCCGCCGCTCGCCGGCTCGATCCTCTTCCTCGAGGAGGTGGGGGAGGAGCCGTACCGGATCGATCGCTGGCTGACGCACCTCGTCCTGACGGGACGCCTCGCGAAGTGCGCCGGGATCGTCTTCGGCAAGTTCAAGGACTGCGGTCCGGGCGACGAGGGGAGCTACCAGGGGACCTGGACCTGGCAGGAGGTCGTCGCCGACCGCCTCGGGAAGCTCGGCATTCCGGTCCTCGCGGGCCTCCGCTTCGGGCACGTCGCCGACAAGTCGACCCTCCCGGTCGGCGTCCTCGCCGAGCTCGACGTCGCCGCCGGGACCCTGTCGCTCCTCGAGCCCGCCGTCTCGTGAGGGAGGGGCGCCGGGCACGCCGGGCGGGGCGGGCCGCACGGGCGCTCCTCCTCGCGGTCTCCCTGGCGCCTTCGGTCGCGAGCGCGGGGCCGGACCGCACCCCGGCCGGGCTCCCGCGCGTCCTCGACGGCGGCTGGCGCGCGGCCGACGCCGATCCCCCCGACGGAATCGCGGGGATCGACCGGCTCGACTTCCGTCCCGCCGACCCGGTCTCGGACCAGGCCCCGCGCGGCGAGGTCCGCTGGTATCGGATCCTCGTCGACCTCTCGCCGTTCGTGGGGCAGCCGCTCGCGTTCGCGGCGGACGGCCTCCGAGACGTCGACGAGGCGTGGTTCGACGGCGTCCCGATCGGCGGCTTCGGAGCGTTCCCGCCCGGCCCCGAGACGGCGCACTTCGTCTCGCGCGTCTACCCGCTGCCGACCGACCGCGTCGACGAGGCCGGGCCGCGGGAGCTCGTCCTCAGGGTCTGGCACGGGAAGAGGGACGGAAGCGTCTTCCGTTCGCCTCCCGTGATCGACCGGCTCGACCGGCTCGAGAGGAGCCGATCGCTCCGCGACCAGAGCCTCGTCCTCTTCGTCTCCGCGGCCTTCGTCGTCGCCGGCCTCCTCTTCCTCTTCGCGTTCCACGCGCGAAGCCCTGCGGACTACCTGCTCTTCGCCGGCTTCGCCGTCGCCCTCGGGCTCTGGGTGACGACGGGGCACTCGCGCTGGGGTGAGCTCCCGTTCCCGCTCTCGACCGTCTTCCGGGCGGGACTCGTCGCGCTCTCGGCCACCGCGGTCTGCTACGGGGCGGCGATGCTCCGGTTCCTGGGCGGGATGCGCCCCGTCCACCGGGTCCTCCTCCCGGCGCTCGGCCTCCTCGCGCCCCTCGCGGTCTTCCTGCCCGACGCCGAGGACCTCGTCCTGCCCGTCTTCGTCTTCCGCTGGGTCTTCGCGGCGCTCCTCGTCGACCTCCTCGTCCGGTTCGGCATCGCGGCGTTCGGACGGCGACGGCTCGCGCGGACGGATCTCCTCGGCCACGTCGCCTTCGTTCTCGCCGCGGTCCCCGTCGCCGGTCTTCTTCCCGGAGCTGAGCTGCCCCGGATCGACCTGTCGGGCCGCGTCCTCATGTTCGGCCTCCTCTTCCTCGGCCTCGCCTCGACCGTCCTGCTGCGCATGTCGGAGGAGATCCGGCGGTATCGCGTCGCGGGGCTGACGGATCCCGGGACGCGCCTCTGGAACCGCGAGGCGCTCTACGACGAGATCGCCGAGCGGGGAGAGGCGGTTCGCCGGGGCAAGGGGGCGGGCTTCGGTCTCCTCCTCGCCGACCTCGACCGGTTCCGCGAGTGGAACGACACGAAGGGGCGGGTCGCGGGGGACCGGGTCCTCCTTCGGGCGGCCCGGGCCCTGATCGACGCCTCCAGGCCGAACGACCTCGTCGCACGGTACGGCGGCGACGAGTTCGCCGTGGTCGTCGGGGACGTGGATCGCGTGTCGCTCCCCGCGCTCTCCGAGAGGCTGCGCAGCGCGATCGGGGAGGCGGTGAAGGACGAGAGCGGCGGGCTCCTCACGAGCGCCTCGATCGGCACGGAGCTCTACGACCCGGAGCGTCACCGGACACCCGAGGACCTCCTCCGCGAGGCGGACCGGGCTCTCTGGGAGGCCCGGGAGAGATCGCGCGGGACGACGCCGACGGTTCGCCAGACGCCGTCCGGCAAGTGGTCCCTGCGTCTCTGATCGGTTCCGTAGACTCCGTCACCGTGACGAAGCACGTCCGGCGACTCGCCCTGCCGCTCTCCGCGCTCCTCCTCTCGATTCCGATCCGGGCCGACGGCCCGCTCCCCGTCGACACGCGGGCGGCCGTCGGGGCCCTCGCCGCGAGGGGAGCCTCTCCGACCCGAGCGGTCGAGTGGGTCCGGCGGCTGACGGACGAGGTGGGCGCCCGGCCCTCCGGCTCGCCCGGCGACCGGGCCGCGATCGCCTGGGGCCAGGCGCTCCTCCGGGAGCTCGGGTTCGTGCGCGTTCGAGCCGAAGAGGTCCCGGTGAGCGTCTGGGAGAGGGGCGTCGAGACGGCGGAGGTCGTTGCGCCGTTCCGCCAGCCGCTCGTCGTCACGGCGCTCGGGGGAAGCGTCGGCACGCCAGCGGAAGGGATCGCGGCGTCCGTCGTCCGCATGGAGTCGCTCGAGGCGCTGGAGGAGGCCGTGAAGGCCGACCCGGACGTCGTCCGGGGTCGGATCGTCTTCTTCGCGCGGCGGACGATGAAGGCAGGCCAGGGTCCGGGCTACGGCGCGAACGTCCCGATGCGGACGACCGGGGCCGCGAAGGCGGGTCCGCACGGCGCCGTCGCCGTCCTCGTCCGCTCCGTCGGGACGTCACGGAGCCGCTTCGCTCACACGGGCTCGACGCGCTACGAGGCTGGCGGGCCGCGCATCCCGGCGGCGGCGGTCTCGAACGCGGACGCGGACCTCCTCGAGAGGCTCCTCGCGCGCGGGCCTGTGACGGTGCGGCTTGTTCTCGGCTGCCGGCCGCTCCCCGACGGGACCTCGGCGAACGTCCTGGGGGAGGTGAGGGGGCGGGAACGCCCCGACGAGGTCGTCGTCCTCGGCGCCCACCTCGACTCCTGGGACCTCGGGACCGGGGCCGTCGACGACGGCGCCGGCTGCGCCATCGCGATCGAGGCGGCGCGCCTGATCGCGGAGGCTCCGAGGCGGCCGCGCCGGACGATCCGCGTCGTCCTCTTCGCGAACGAGGAGAGCGGCGGGGCGGGCGGGCGCGCGTACGCGGAGAGACACGCGGCGGAGCTGCCAAAGCACGCGGCGGCTTTCGAGGCCGACAGCGGGACGGGAACGCCGCTCGGATTCTCGTGGAACGCCGCGGGAACGCTCGAGCCGGCTCTCGCCGCCGTCGCCGAGCTCCTTCGTCCGCTCGGCGCCGAAGGGCTTCGAAAGGGCGGGTACGGCGGAGTCGACGTGGCGCCCATGGCCCCGGCCGGCGTCCCTCTCTTCGGGCTTCGGCAGGACTCTTCCACCTATTTCGACGTCCACCACACGGCCGACGACACGTTCGACAAGATCGAGCCCGCCTCGCTCGACCGGTCCGCCGCGGCGATGGCCGCGATGGCCTACGCGTTGGCCGACCTGCCCCGGATCCACGCGCGGCCGGCGGAGCCGGCGACGGAGGCCGGTGACCCTCCCGTCGCTCCCCTCTCTCCCGGCGGCCGGCGGCGCCCCCGCCGCCGCCCCGCCCCCGGCCGGTCCCGAGGTCGAGCTCGCCATCGCCGGCATGCACTGCGCCTCGTGCGTCGGGCGGATCGAGACCGCCCTCGGGAGGGTGCCGGGAGTCTCGCTCGCGGTCGTCGATCTCCTCTCGGGGCGGGCGCGCGTTCGCCTCTCCGACCCGTCGCTCCCCGTCGAGCGGCTCCTCGAGGCGGTCGTCTCCGCAGGCTACGAGGCGAAGCCGGCGGCGAGCGGAGAGTCGACGGGGCTCGAGGAGCTCGTCGACGCCGAGCAGGCGGAGCGGGCGTCTCAGCTCGCGGCGCTGACGCGGAAGGCCGCGTTCGCCGGCGTTGTCGCCGTCCCCGTCGCGCTCCTCTCGATGGCCGAGGTGACGTTCCCGGGGCGGGACGTCCTCTTCCTCGTCCTCACGGCGCTCGTCCTCGCCGTCCCCGCGCGTGACATCCTCGTCTCCGGAGCCCGCGCCGCCGCGCGCCTCGCCCCCGACATGAACACGCTCGTCGCCCTCGGCACGACCGCGGCGTTCCTGACCTCCGCGGCGGCGACGCTTTTCCCGGGCGCGCTCCACGCGGAAGGGGAGCACGCGCCGGTCTACTACGAGGCGGCCGTCGTCGTCGTCGCTCTCGTCCTCCTCGGCCGCTTCCTCGAGGAGCGGGCGAAGGGGAGGGCGGGGGAGGCGATCCGCGCGCTCGCGCGGCTCGGGGCGCGAAAGGCCCGCCTCGTCCGTGACGGGGGCGACGTCGAGGTGCCGCTCGAGCGGGTCCGCGCGGGCGACCTCCTGCGCGTCCTGCCAGGCGAGAAGGTGCCGACGGACGGCGTCCTCGTCGAGGGCTCGACGGCGGTCGACGAGTCGCTCGTGACGGGAGAGTCGATCCCTCTCGAGAAGGAGCCGGGCGACCCGCTCCTCGGCGCCACCGTGAACGGGAACGGCGCCGTCGTCATGAAGGCGACGCGCGTCGGGAAGGAGACGGCGCTCGCGCAGGTCGTGAAGCTCGTGCGGCAGGCGCAGGCGACAAAGGCGCCGGTCCAGAGGCTCGTCGACCGCGTCGCCGCGGTCTTCGTCCCGGCGGTCGTCGCCGTCGCGCTCCTCTCCTTCGCGGGGTGGATGCTCTTCGGCCCCGAGCCGCGGCTCCTGCGTGCCCTCCTCGCGGTCACGTCGGTCCTCCTCGTCGCCTGCCCCTGCGCCCTCGGCCTCGCGACGCCGACGGCGCTGGTCGTCGGGACGGGGCGGGGCGCCCGGATGGGGCTCCTCCTGCGCGACGCCGGCGTCCTCGAGAAGGCGGCGCGGGTCACGGCGGTCGTCTTCGACAAGACGGGGACGCTCACCGCGGGGCGACCGGCGGTGAGGGCGGTCCGCCCGGTCGACGGCACTGGCGAAGCCGATCTCCTCGGCGCCCTCGCGGCCCTCGAGAGCGGCTCGGAGCACCCGCTCGGAAGGGCGATCGTCGCGGAGGCGAACGCGCGCGGCCTCGCGTTCGAGCGCGCGACGGACGTGAAGGCGGTGCCGGGAGGCGGCGTGACCGGGACGGTCGGCGGCGCGCCGGCGCTCGCCGGGTCCGAGGCGTTCCTCGCCTCGCGCGGCGTCTCCGTGCCGGAGGCGCTCCTCGGGGAGGCGGACGGCGGGACGCTCGTCCTCCTCGCCGTCGGCGGCGCGCTCCGCGGCGCCGTGACGCTCGCCGATCCGCTCAAGGCGCACGCGCGCGAGGCGCTCGCGGGGCTCTCGGCACGCGGCCTGTCGCTCCACCTCCTCTCGGGCGACCGGCCGGCCGCGGTGGCGGCCGCGGCGCGCGAGGCGGGTATCCCGGAGGCGAACGTCGCCGCACGCCTCTCCCCGTCGGAGAAAGCCGAGCGGGTGAGAGCGCTGCGCGCCTCGGGCGCGGTGGTGGCGATGGTCGGCGACGGGATCAACGACGCCCCCGCTCTCGCCGCCGCCGACCTCGGCGTCGCGATCGGCTCCGGGACCGACGTCGCCCGGGCCGCCTCCGACGTTACCCTCGTCGGCGGGGCGCTCGCGGGGATCGGGACGGCGATCGACCTCTCGAACGCGACGCTCCGCAACGTGCGGCAGAACCTCTTCCTCGCGTTCGCCTACAACGTCGTCCTGATCCCGCTCGCCGCCGGGGCGTTCTACCCCTTCACCGGGTGGACCCTGAACCCGATGCTCGCGGGCTTCGCGATGGCCGCTTCGTCCGTCAGCGTCGTGACGAACGCGCTCCGGCTCCGGCGCTTCGGGAAAGGCTGAGGCGGGGCCTACGGGAGCGCCAGCTCGCCGCGGACGACGGTGACGGCCGAGCCGGCGAGGGTGACCCGCTCGCCGCGGCGGCCGACCCGGACGGTCCCTCCGCGAGCCGAGGCCTGGTAGCCGACGAGGTCGTCCTTCCCGAGCTTCTCCCCCCAGTACGGCCCGAGCGCGCAGTGGGCCGAGCCGGTGACCGGGTCTTCCGGGACGCCGCAGCCCGGCGCGAAGAAGCGCGAGACGAAGTCGTGCGGGCTCCCGGCCTCGGCGCGGGCCGTGACGATGACGCCCCGGTAGGGGACTTCCTCGAGGAGGGCCAGGTCGGGGCGGAGCGTCCGCACCTCGGCCTCTTCGGCGACCTCGAAGAAGAGGTCGAATCGTGTCTTCCCCGAGAAGTCGGGGGAGATGCCGAGAGCGCGGATCGCCTTCTCCAGCGGCGGGAACGGCTCGGCCGGAGTGGCCGGGAAGTCGAGGACGATCGTCGCCCCCTCGCGGACGGCCGTCAGGAGGCCGCTCTTCGTCCGGAAACGCGCCGTGGCGTCCGGCGCGAGGAGGCCGGCCTCGAAGAGGACGTGGGCCGAGGCGAGCGTCGCGTGGCCGCAGAGGTTCTCCTCGACCTCGGGCGTGAACCAACGTAGCCGCCACTCGCCCTCCTCGGGGAGGAGGAAGGCCGTCTCGGCCTGGTTCATCTCCATCGCCACGCTCTGCAGGACGGCGTCAGGGAGCGGCTCGCGAAGGAGGCAGACTCCGGCGGGGTTGCCGGCGAACGGGCGGTCGGTGAAGGCGTCGACGAGGTGGAGCGGCAGCGCCATCGGGCGACGATACGCCCGATAGGACGGACGGGCGATCCCGGGGGCGGGGAGGCGCCGCGAAACCTCCGGCCCTCCCGCTCGTCTGACCCGTCGTGAGACCCTTGCGGGCGGTGAGCACCGTTCCCGACGACGATGCCGACCTGATGGGCCGGGTGAAGGCCGGGGACCCGGCCGGGGCGGAGGGCCTCTTCTCCCGCTACGCGGGCCCGATCCTCGGCTTCACGGAGCGGATGCTCGGGAGCCGGGCCGAGGCCGAGGAGGTCACGCAGGACGTGTTCCTGAAGATGATCACCCGCTGCGAGCAGTACGACGGCCGCGCGTCGGTCTCGACCTGGCTCTTCGCGATCGCTGCCAACGCCTGCCGGGACCGTCTCCGGAGCGCCTGGAGGACGACCTCGGTCCCGCTCGAGGCCGTGCCGGAGCCGAAAGGGGAAGGGTCGATCGAGGGAGGGCTCCTGCAGAAGGAGCAGCGCCGGGTCGTTCGGGCGGCTCTCGATCGCCTCACGCGAGAGCAGCGGGAGGCGCTCCTGCTGGCCCGCTATCAGGGGATGCCCTACGCCGAGGTCGCCCGGACGCTCGGCATCAGCGAGGGGGCGGTCAAGACGCGCGTCTTCCGTGCCGTGGAAACGCTGCGCGCCCTTTTCGCCGAGGAAGGAGGTCCGACATGGACTGCCGCGAGGTCCTAGAGATCGCCCTCGCCCGAACCGCGGGGGAGCCTGCGGACTCCCGTCAGGCCGAGCTGGAGCTTCATCTCGAGCGGTGCGAGAGCTGCCGGAGAGCAGCCGCGGCCCACGACGAGACGTGGGAGCGGATCGCGCTTC
>Ga0116141_10002231_pt1 | contig 16691 bp, 15 predicted proteins | sample AD_UKC097_MetaG_FD_89744 | JGI IMG/M metagenome (GOLD analysis project Ga0116141, IMG submission 89744) | Active sludge microbial communities of municipal wastewater-treating anaerobic digesters from USA - AD_UKC097_MetaG | ecosystem: Engineered > Bioreactor > Anaerobic > Digestate | place: USA...
AGCACGGCGTCGATCAGATCCTGGCCAAGGCCGTGGGTGCGCAGCTCGGCGCAGATTCGCACAGGACCATGACCTGCCTGCGCGCGGCTGCGAACCAGGACCTGCGCATAGCGGGAATCATCCTGCCATCCCTCGCCCGCCAGTTCGTCCACCGCCGCACCTGCCTGCTCGGATGCAATGCCGCGCTCGGTGAGTTTGCGGACCAGCTCGCGACGCGAATGCTCGCGCCGCGTCAGGAGCTCGATCGCCTTGCGGCGCGGATCGAGCGCTGTCGAATCCCGCTGTGCTCCCGGGGATTCGAGGAAATTCGCATCGGCAGCGTGCACATCGTCTCCGCAGGCTGCCTCCGTCTGCGGCAGCGTGCGCGCCGGCACCTGCCGCGGGTCCACCGCCCCGGATTCGGACTCAAGCAGGCGCGAGGCGCGCCCGATCAGGTCGTCCAATCCGGCAGGGGGCCGGAATCGGCTCACGCTTCCTCGGCTTCCGCGGTCTCGTCACCGACGGCCAGCGTCGGCACGAACCGCTCGCGCAGGCGGGTTTCCAGTTCGATGGCGACTTCCGGGTGTTCCTTCAGATACTGCCGCGCATTGTCCTTGCCCTGCCCGATGCGCTCGCTGCCGTAGCTGTACCAGGCGCCGGCCTTGTCCACCAGCTTGGCTTCCACGCCCATGTCGATCAGCTCGCCCTCGCGGCTGATGCCCTCGCCATACAGGATCTCGGTGACGATCTGCTTGAACGGCGGCGCCAGCTTGTTCTTCACCACCTTGATCTTGGTCTGATTGCCGATGATCTCGTCGCCCTTCTTCACCGCTCCGATGCGGCGGATATCCAGACGCACCGAGGCGTAGAACTTGAGCGCATTGCCGCCGGTGGTCACTTCCGGACTCTGGCCCGGCATCATCACTCCGATCTTCATGCGCAGCTGGTTGATGAAGATGACCATGCAGTTGGATCGCTTGATGTTGCCGGTGAGCTTGCGCAGCGCCTGGCTCATCAGGCGCGCCTGCAGGCCGGGGAGCTGGTCGCCCATGTCGCCCTCGATTTCGGCCTTGGGCGTGAGCGCGGCGACCGAGTCGATCACCACCATGTCCACGGCGCTGGAGCGCACCAGCATGTCGGCGATTTCCAGAGCCTGCTCGCCGGTGTCGGGCTGGGAGAGATAAAGCTCTTCCAGGTTCACGCCGAGCTTCTGCGCGTAGATCGGGTCGAGCGCGTGCTCGGCGTCGATGAAGGCGCAGGTGCCGCCGGCCTTCTGGCACTGCGCGATGGCTTGCAGGGTGAGCGTGGTCTTGCCGGAGGATTCCGGGCCGTAGACCTCGATCACGCGGCCCTTGGGCAAGCCGCCGATGCCCAGCGCGATGTCGAGCATCAGCGAACCGGTGCTTACCACCTCGACCGCCTCGGCGACCTTGTCGCCCATGCGCATGACCGCGCCCTTGCCGAACTGCTTCTCGATCTGCGACAGGGCGGCGGACAGCGCGCGCTTCTTGTTCTCGTCCATGGGAATTTCTCTCTGTGTGAAAGGGATGGGATGCAGGGTATGGGGAAGGCTAGCGGGGCCGCGTCTCAAATCCTGAGACGGGGATCCACGATGTGCAGGATCGCTTCTGCCGCACCGGCTCGGCATCGTCCCGTGTCGCGCTCGCGCATCGGAAAAACGCCCGTTCGCGGCGGCGTGCATGCGGCCTGCAAGGAAAGATCGATCGCGCTCATCGGCCCAGGCTCCGATTGGGCCGCAGCAAGCCGCAGTAGAGGCCTTCGACGGCGAAATCCGCGTCGGCGGACACCGTGATGGGCGCGTAATCGGCGTTGCAGGCAAGCAAACGAATGCCCTGCGCCGAGGTTTCCAGCCGCTTGATGGTGATTTCCTCGTCGATGCGCGCCACGACGATCTGGCCGCTGCGGGCCTGCGAGGTGCGCTGGACCCCGACCAGATCGCCATCGAGGATGCCTTCCTCGCGCATCGAGTCGCCCTCCACGCGAAGCAGGTAATCCGGCGCGGGGCGAAACAGGCCGCGATCGATGGCCAGGACACCTTCTTCTCCGGCCTCGGCGCCCGAACCGATCGGCGCGCCCGCCGCAACCCGGCCAAGGATCGGCAGGTGCAGCATCTCGTCCGATGCAGCCGCCTTTGCGAACGGCAGTTCCGGCTGCCTCCCGGGCACCGGAACCCGCAGCCGGAGGCCGCGCGCGCGTCCGGGCAGGCGTTCGATGGCCCCGGCAGCCTCCAGCGCTTCGAGGTGGTACTGCGCCGCACGCAGGCTGCGGAAGCCCAGAGCGCGGGCGATTTCCGCCTGCGAAGGCGGCAAGCCCTCGGCCTCGATGCGTTCGGCGATGACGGCAAGAATGGCGCGCTGGGTGTCGGTCAAAGTCATGAGTTAGTAATACTACCAATACACCCGAGCGTCAACGACGGCCGCGGCCCACCGCATCGCAGCAAAAAAAAATCCCCGGCGGAAGGCCCGCCGGGGACAGGAAACGCTGGATTGCGGCAGAAGTGCGGTCAGTACACGTCGTTGACCGTGTTGTAGGTGTTGAACTTGCCGGTCGGGGTGACCAGGCGCGGATCGTTCAGGACCTTCTTCAGCTTGCGGGTCTTGTCGTCGACGATGACGATCGCGCTCTTCTGGTCCTTGCCGTTCCACACCGAGAACCACACTTCCGTGCCGTCCTTGTTGTACTCCGGCTGCACCACGCGCTTGGGGCCTTCGCCAAGGTTGGCCCATTCGGCGATCGGCAGCACCTGATAGCCCTTGCCGAGGTTGTCGATGTCGAACACGGCGATCGACTGGCTGGCCTTGGCGGTGGGATTGAGCGTGGTATCGACCCACAGGTTGCGCGAATTGGGGTGGGTCTTGACGAACAACGAGCCGCCGCCCTGGCCCTTGAGCACTTCAACCACCTTCCAGGCGTGCTGCGGATGGCCTTCCGGGTCGGTGGCGATCAGGGTGATCTTCTCGTTGCCCAGCGCCGAGGTGGCCCACACCGGACCGAACTTGGGATGGGTGAAATTGGCGCCGCGACCCGGATGCGGGATCTTGTCCACGTCCACCAGGCCGACCATCTTCTGCTCCTTCGAGTCGACGATCGCGATCTTGTCGGAATTGTTCGCCGCCGTCAGGAAGTAGCGCTTGGTGCTGTCCCAGCCACCGTCGTGCAGGAAGCGCGCGGCATCCAGGGTGGTGACCTTGAGCGCATCGATGTTGCTGTAGTCAACCAGCAGGATGCGGCCGGTTTCCTTCACGTTGACGATGAACTCGGGGTGCTCGTGGCTGGCCACGATGGCGGCCACGCGCGGCTCGGGGTGGTATTCCTGCGTGTCGACCGTGGTGCCGCGGGTCGAGACGATCTTGAGCGGCTCCAGGGTCGGGCCGTCCATGATCACGTACTGCGGCGGCCAGTAGGCACCGGCGATCGCGAACTTGTCCTCGTAGCCCTTGAACTTGGAGGTCTCGACCGAACGGGCTTCCATGCCGATCTTGATTTCGGCGACGACGTCCGGCTTCTCCATCCACAGGTCGATCAGGTCGATCTTGGCATCGCGCCCGATGACGTAGATGTAGCGGCCCGAATGCGAGACGCGCGAGATGTGCACGGCGTAGCCGGTCTGGACGATGTTGATGATTTCCTTGGTATCGCCATCGATCAGCGCGACTTCGCCGGCATCACGCAGGGTGACCGAGAAGATGTTGTCGAGGTTGTAGTTGTTCATCTTCCGGGTCGGACGCTGGTCCACCGGGACAGTCACCTTCCAGGTGTTCTTCATTTCAGCCATGCCCCACTCCGGCGGATTCGGAGGGGTGTGCTGGAGGAAGCGTGCCATCAGATCGACCTGTTCGGCGGTCAGCTCGCCGCCGGTGCCGAAGTTCGGCATGCCGCCCGGCGAACCGTAGGTGATCAGCGCCTTGAGATAATCGGTGCCGCGCGGCTGGGTCAGGTCCGGCGTGAGCGGCTTGCCGGTCGCGCCCTTGCGCAGCACGCCGTGGCAGCCGGCGCAGCGCTGGAAGAAGATCTGGCTGGCCGCGGCGAACTCGTCCTCGGTCATGTCCGGCGCACCCGGCGTGCGGACCTGCTTGATGTCCTTGCCGGACATCGCCACCGGCGCACCCTCGTAGGCAGCCTTCGCCTTGCTGGTGCCGGGGTGCAGTTCGCCCTGCGCCGGATCGGTGGAAACGGCCAGCGACTTGCGCAGCGCGGCCACTTCCGAAGCCCGGATCTTGCCGCCCTTGTTGCCCCAGGAAGAAAGCACGTAGTTGATCGTGTCGGCGATCTCGGCGTCGGTCAGGTGGCTCTGCGCCGGCATGACGCTGTTGTAGGTCTCGCCATTGACGACCACTTCACCCTGCAGGCCCTTGAGCACGGTAGTGGCCACTTCCTTTGCGGTCTTGCCCTTGAGCCAGTCGGAATTGGCGAGTGGCGGGAAGGCACCGGCCAGCCCCTTGCCGTCCGGCTGGTGGCAGGCGGAGCAATTTTGCAGGTAGGTTTTTTCACCGGCGTTATCCGCCGCGCCGGCGACCGTTGCGAATCCAAGGCCTATGCCGAGCGACAGCGTCGCCAACAGCAGGTGGGACGTGCGTTTCATGAGCTTGACTCTCCGGTTGGGTGGAAGATCAGACGGCCGTGAAAATCGACCTTTGGTCCATTGTCTCAAACTTCCTGCGGGCGATTTTGATTCCAGTCAATATGGCGACCAAAGAAAAATCATGGCCACGGCAGGGAAAATTCAAAATACTCATGCAGACAACAACTTGCATCAGAAAGCACATGACGCATCGAACTTCCGGGGTGCATCTTCCGGTTATTGACTCCAGTCAATACTCCCGCTTCCGGAAACGGATAAGATGGGAAAGATTCTCATTGTGAATTCCCCAGTCCATGAAGCGTCGCCTCCTGAGTCTTTGCATCCTCTCCGCACTCGCTGCCACTTCCCGCGCCGAACCTCCCGCATCTGACGACAAAGCCACCTCGCTCGACAGCATCGTCGTGGTGGCCAGCCGCGCGGCCGAGCCGCTGAGTCAGGTGGTTTCCAGCGTCGCCCAGATCGAGCGCGCCGACCTCGACCAGTATCTCGTCCACGACCTCGACGGACTTGTCCGCTACGTTCCGGGCATCAGCGTGCCGCGCGAAGGCCACCGTTTCGGCGGCAACGGCTTCGCCATCCGCGGATTGGAAGGCAACCGCGTGCGCATCCTGGTCGACGGCATCCCGCTGGCCGATGCCTACGCCATCGGCCAGTTCGCCTCCGCCGGGCGCGACATGGTGGACATGGAAATGCTCGAGCGCGTGGAGGTGCTGCGCGGTCCGGCGTCCACCCTCTACGGCAGCGACGCGCTCGCCGGCGTGGTCGCGTTCCGCACCCGCGACCCTTTGGACCTGCTCGCCTTCGCCGGCGGTCAACACGCCTTCGGAGCGCGCGCGGCCCGGGACGGGATGGATGACAGTCATCTACTCTCGGCGCATTGGGCCGGGGAGTCGTCCTCCGGCCGCTGGCAGGCGATGGCGGCGGCAAGTCGCCGCGACGGGCACGAGGTCGACAACCGCGCCTGGCGCGATGTGGACGCGCCGAACCCGGCCGACTACCGCCGCGAGGGCGCGCTCGCCAAGCTGGTGCACGACACAGGTGAAGCCGGCCGCTACACCCTGTCCTTCGACGGCAGCCGCCAGCAGCGCCAGACCTCGGTGAACTCGCTGCGCTTCGGTGCAGGACGCTACGGCACCACCTATCAGCTCGACGGCGACGACCGCGACCGGCGCGGACGCTTCAGCCTGTCCGGCCAGTGGAAGACCGGGCTTTCCTGGCTGGAATCGCTCGACGCCCAGCTCTACACGCAGAGCACCTCGGTGCAGCAGGAAAGCGACCAGTACCGCCTGCCCGACCGCGCCACGCCGTTCGAGTCCCTGCGCTGGCGGCGCTTCGACTACGACGCCGAAACCACCGGCTTTTCCGCGCTCGGGCAGGCCCATCGTGCGGACGGCCGCTTGAAGCACTGGCAGATCTTCGGCGTGGACATCGCGGAAAACCGCTACGAAGGCCTGCGCAACGGGCTGGAGACCAACCTCGCGACCGGTGCCACCAGCAGCACGATCCTTGGCGAACCGCTGCCGGTGCGCGACTTCCCCAATACCGACGTCAGCACCCGCGCCCTGTTCTGGCAGGACGAGATCGGGATGGGCGCTCGTTTCGCGCTCACGCCTGGAATTCGCGCCGAGTGGTACAAGCTGCGCCCCAAGCCCGACCCGATCTTCACCGAGGACTTCCCCGACGCCCAACCGGTCAACATCGACCAGCGCCAGTTCACCCCTCGTCTGGCGGCGCGCTGGTCGCTGGGCGGCGGTCACAGCCTGTTTGCGCAGTACGCCCGAGGCTTCCGCGCACAGCCCTTCGGCGACGCCAACATCGGTCTGTTCCTGCCGATCTTCAACTACGAAATTCGCGCCAACCCGGACCTTCGCCCCGAGCGCAGCCAAGGTCTGGAGCTGGGCTGGCGCCACGTCGGCGACCATCTGCGCGCCAGCGTTTCGGTCTACGAGAACCGCTACCGCGACCTGATCGAATCACGCGCCAACCTCGGCATCGATCCAGCCACCGGCGCGCTGGTATTCCAGTCGGTCAATCGCGACCGCGCCCGCATCCGCGGGGTGGAATCGGACGCCCTGTGGAAACTCGACGGCGTCTCCGCGCGGCTGGATGGCTGGCAGCTGCGCGGCGCGCTGGCCTGGTCGCAGGGCGATGACACCCGCCGCGACCTGCCGCTCAACACCATCGACCCGGCCCGCGCCACGCTGGGCCTGCGCTTCGACGCCGACTCGGGCCGCTGGGGCACGGAGACCGCTCTGGTCGCCGTGCGCCGCAAGACCCGCATCGACCACGGCAAACTGGAACTGTTCGCGCCGCCCGGCTACGCGCGTTTCGATTTCTACGGCTGGTTCGAGCCCTGGCGCGGCGCGCGCGTCAACGCCGGCATCTTCAACCTCGGCAACCGCCGCTACTGGGAGTGGGCCGCGGTGCGCGGACTGGAAGCCGATGCGCGCAACCTGCAGGAAGGCGACGAAAGCATCGGCTTCTACACCAGCCCCGGGCGCAACTTCAGCGTGAGCCTTTCGATGGAGTGGTGATCCGCCGGGATCCGGCACCGCGTCGCCTTCAGGCGACGCGGCAACCTTCGATCCAGGAATCCATTTCCGCCGCCAGCACCGACAGCGGCACCGAGCCCAGCGCGAGCAGGCGGTCGTGGAAGGCGCGCAGTTCGAAGCCCGCGCCCAGCGCCGCTTCGGCGCGCTCGCGCGCGTCGCGGATGGCGAGGTAGCCCAGATAGTAGGAAAGCGCCTGGCCGGGCCAGGCGATGTAGCGGTCCACCTCGCCGGCGATTTCCTGCCCCGAGAGCGCGGTGTTCTCCAGCATGAAGTCCACGGACTGCTGCCGGCCCCAGCCGAACTGGTGCAGGCCGGTATCGACCACCAGCCGGCAGGCGCGCCACATCTGGAACACCAGCATGCCGAAGCGTTCGTACGGCGTGCGGTACAGGCCCATCTCCTGCCCCAGCCACTCGCAGTACAGCGCCCAGCCCTCGACGTAGGCGGAAAGGTGGGTGTGGCGGCGGAACTCCGGCAGATCGTCGAGTTCGGCCGCCAGCGCCATCTGCATGCCGTGGCCGGGCGAGGCCTCGTGCAGGGTGAGCGCCGGCAGGGTGTAGAGCGGTCGGATCGGCAGGTTGTGGGTATTGACCAGATACAGCCCCGGCCCGCCACGGCCGCTGGTGTAGTGCGGGGCAAGATCTTCGGGCACCGGATGCAGCGCCACGGGGCGGCGCGGCAGGTAGCCGATGCAGCGCCCGATCACGTTGTCCACGCGCTTCATGATCCAGGCCGCGTGCATCAGCAGCTCCTCGGCGCTGCCGGCGTAGAACTGCGGATCGTGGCGCAGGAAGGCGAAAAAGTCCGGCAGGTCGCCGGAAAATCCGACCTCGTCCATCACCTCGTGCATGGCCGTGCGGATCTTCGCCACTTCATCCAACCCGCGTGCGTGGATCGCTTCCGGCTCGAGATCGGCGGTGACGTACTTGCGGATGCACATCCGGTAGTAGGCCTCGCCGTCCGGAAGATCGCGCGCGGCGATGCTGGCGCGGGCGTTGGGCGCGTAGTCCTCGCGCACGAAGCGCGCCAGCTCGCGCCAGGCCGGCAGAACCGCGGCTTCGATCAAATGCTTCGCACGGTCGCGCAGCGCCCCCGCTGCCGGCGCCGGAATCGTCGCGGGCAGAGCCAGGAACGGCGTGTAGAAGAGGTTGTCCTCGATGCGCTGCGCGCGCAGCACTTCGGCCAGGCTCGACAGCGGCCCGGCCATCGCCACCTGCGGCAGGCTGAAGCCGCGCGCCAGCCCCGCGCGCAGGTTTTCGCCGTGCTCGGCGAAATAGCGCGGGATGTCGGCAAGCAGGCCGAGGTAGCGCTCGGCGTCGGCCGCGTTCCCGAACGGACGGCGCGCGGTGAACCCCAGATTGCTCCAGAACGCGGTGTCGCTGTTGAACGGCAGCTCGTGGGTGCGAAACGCCAGATCGTCCAACCGCTCGCGGATCTGGCCCTCGAAAACCTGCGCATCCACCTGCGCCTGCGGCCCGAGCGCGGCGCGGTTGATGGCCTCCAGCTCGGCCAGCACTTCGCGCCAGTACGCACCGCGCCCGGCCTGGGTATCGGCATCGACGCGCGGCAAATGATCCGCGGGTTCGGCGACGTGGTCCTCGTCGTCGGCACCGGCGAATTCGCGCCGCCGCCAGGCCCACTCGGCCTCGTACAGGCGCCGCAGCGCGACTTCGGCCTCGCGGCGGGCGGCGTCCTCAGCCATCCAGCGGCCCGCTCGTCGGCACGCCGTTCACGGTGCGCCAGACGCGGTGCGGATTGGCGTCGGAAAGTTCGTCCGGCAGCCAGGCGCCGGGCGCGTGGTCCCAGCACTCCAGGGCGGCAAAGCGGCGGATCGCGCCGGGCATCCCGACCGAGCTGAAGCCGCGCGCCGTGGTGGAAGGGTACGGGCCGCCGTGATTCATCGCCGCGCTCACCGCGACCCCGGTGGGCATCCGGTTGGCGAGCAGGCGCCCGACCCGCGGCCGCAGCGCGGTGGCGAAGCGCCGCGCCCATTCGGCGTCGGAATCGGCGTGGTAGACACTGCCGGTCAGGCTGCCTTCGAGCCGATCCAGCATGGCGAGCGTGGTTTGCTGATCGGGGGAGCGCACGATCAGCCCCACCGGGCCGAAGGCTTCGGTCTGCAGCGCGCGCGGCGCGGCAAGGAAAGCGTCGGCATCGGCTTCGAAGAGGCCCGGCGCGTAGCGGAAACCAGGCTCCGTGCGCTGCGCGCTGCCTGCCACCAGCCGCGCGCCGGCGGCACGCAGGGCTTCGACGCCCTGCTCCAGTCCCGCCAGCACGCCTTCGGAAAGCATCACCGCCGCCGGCGCGGCGGAAAACAGCGCCGCGGCCTCCGCAACGAAGGCGTCGCCATCCGCACCCGTGGGCACGATCAGAAGGCCCGGGTTGGTGCAGAACTGGCCGCCGCCCAGGAGGCAGGAGCCGGCGTACTCGGCCGCCCGCTCCTGCGCCTTCCCGGCCAGCGCGCCGGGCAGCATCAGCACCGGATTGATGGCCGAAAGCTCGCCGAAGAACGGCGTGCCGCTGCGGTCGGCGGCGGCCTTGAGCGCCAGTCCCGCAGCGCGGCTGCCGGTGAAGCCGATCGCGCCCAGGCGCGCGTCGGCGCACAGCGCGAGACCCACGTCGGACTCGAAGTGGTGCAGGAGCTGCACGCTGGCCGCGGGCAGCCCGGCCGCTTCCAGCGCCTCGTGGGCGAGCCGCGCCAACGCAAGGCCGGTGCCCGGATGGTTCGGATGGCCCTTGGCGATCACCGGATTGCGCGCCGCGATGGCGCTGGCGAAATCGCTGCCGGCGATGCCGTGGTAGGCCAGCGGAAAATTGTTCGGCCCGAACACCAGCACGGGCTTGCCCAGCGGCCCCAGTCGCGAACGAAGCCCGGCCGCGGTGTCGATTGTCGGCAACGTCCAGCTGCGCGCGCGTACCGCCTCGGCCGCCTTGCGCAGTTGCAGGACCGTGCGCGGCAGTTCGATCGCGCGCAGCCGCGTGGGCGCAGGCAGCGCGGTTTCGCGGTGGGCGATGGCCGTCAGCGCCTCGGCGCTGGTCTCGATTCCCGCGGCGTAGGCTTCGAGGAACCGCGCGATGGCTTCCGGATCCGCCGCCGACAGCGCGGGGGCCGCCCTGGAGGCCGCGGCAAGCGCGGCCTCGACGTCTTCCGGCCCGGAGATCGGGAAGGATTCGCCGAACGCCTCGCCGGTCGCGGGATCAAACGCGCGAAAGCGCCCGACCGCGGCCGCTGCGCGCCAGCGGCCGTCGATCAGGACAGGTGCCGATTCGCCGTCCATCTCACACCTCCAGGCGGTTGGCGCGCGCCTGATCGATGATGGCCAGCGCAGCCTCGCGCTCGGCGCCTTCCAGCCGCAGTCGCGGCGCACGCACGGTTTCCGAGCCCATGCCGACGCTGGCCTGGGTGAGCTTGATCAGCTGCACGAACTTGGGCACCACGTCCAGGCGCAGCAGCGGCAGGAACCAGCGATACAGGTCCGCCGCGGCCTTCCAGCCGCCGTCGCGCGCCAGCTCGAACAGGCGCACCGACTCCTTCGGGTAGGCGTTCACCTGCCCCGCGATCCATCCGGTCGCACCCGCGCCCAGCCCCTCGACGATGGCGTTGTCCATGCCCACCAGCAGCTCCAGTCGATCGCCGACCAGCTCGCGGATCTCGCTGAAGCGGCGGATGTCGCCCGAGGTTTCCTTCACCGCCTCGACGTTGGGATAGGTCCTGGCGAGCCAGGCGATCTGCGCCGGGCTGAAGTCGGTCTTGTAGGCGCCCGGGTTGTTGTAGAGCATGCAGGGCAGCTCGCTGGCCTCGACGATGGCGCGCACGTGGGCGCCCATCTCGTGCCAGTCGGAGGAATAGACGTAGGGCGGCAGCACCATCAGGCCGCGCGCACCCAGCGCCGCCACCGCGCGGGTCAGCTTCACGGCCTCGGCGGTGGTGGCCGCACCGATGCCCGGAATCACCGGCGCGCGATCGCCGATGGCCTTGACCAGGGTCTCGACGATGGCGAGCTTTTCCTCGAAGCTCATCGAACCGCCCTCGCCCAGCGAACCCAGCGGCACGATGCCGGTGCAGCCCGCATCGATCAGGAGGTTCGCGTGCCGCGCGAGGAACTCGTGGTCGATGGAGCCGTCCGCCTTGAGCGGGGTGGTGATGGCGGGGATGACGCCGCGCCAGAATGCGGAATTGGCCATGGGAAACTCCTCGGGTTATGGGCTGAAACCGTCCCGGAAGGGATCGGCGGAATCGAACAGCAGCTGCCCCTGCGCGGTGACAAAGGCGCTGCCGGTGATGACGGGATGGATGCGGTCGCCCTCGCCGGGCGCGTAGCTTCCTTCGAAAACGCTGCCGACGATGCTCTCCTGCCGCCAGACCGCGCCGGGCGCCAGCGCACCGTCGGCGGCCAGACAGGCGAGCTTGGCGCTGGTGCCGGTGCCGCAGGGGGAGCGGTCGAAAGCCAGGCCCGGGCACAGCACGAAATTGCGCGCATCGGCGTTCGGCGCGGGCGAAGCGCCGTTGATCTCCACGTGGTCGATCTCGGCCCCGTCCGCGCCGGTGATGCCCTGCCCCGCCAGTGCCGCCTTCACCGCGGCGGTGAAAGCGGTCAGCTCGCGCCAGTGGGCCAGCTCCAGCGCGACGGGCGCATCCTTCGTGATGAAGAACCAGTTGCCGCCCCAGGCGATGTCGCCACGCACCGCGCCGTGGCCCGGCACCGCCACCTCGACCTCCTTCGCCTGGCGCCAGGACGGCACGTTGCGGATCGAAACGCGCCCATCTTCGTGCAGGGTCGCACCGACCGTGCCCACCGGGGTTTCCAGGCGGTGCTCGCCCGGCCCGATGCGGCCCAGGTGCTGAAGGCTGCGCACCACGCCGATCATGCCGTGGCCGCACATGCCCAGCATGCCGACGTTGTTGAAGAAGATCACCCCGGCCGCGGAAGCCGGATCGCACGGCGGCAGCAGCAGCGCGCCCACCAGCACCTCCGAACCGCGCGGCTCGCAGACGATGGCCTGGCGCAGGTGGTCGAACTCAGCGGAAAACCGCGCGCGCCGCTGCGCCAGCGTGCCCTCGCCCAGCGAGGGAAAGCCGCCGATGACCGTGCGCGTGGGCTCGCCGCCGGTGTGGGAGTCGATGAAGTCGAGCGAGATCATGGTCCGGCCATGATGCCCGCGCACCGACTCCGGCATCTAGTGCGAAATCCGCGCAATGTGTTTGCAAAGCATCAAGCGCGGCGGAGACGGCGACAGCGATTTGTGCTCATGCTCCAAGCCGACTAGACTAACCTGACTTGGTTCAATGAAAACCGACATGAGCGCCGTCAACATCCACGAAGCCAAAACCCACCTGTCGCGCCTGGTGGAACAAGCCGCCAAAGGGGAATCCTTCGTGATCGCCAAGGCCGGCAAGCCCATGGTGAAGGTCGTGGCGCTGGACACACCCGATACCGGACAGCGCCGTCGGCTGGGCTTCCTCGTGGGCCAGTTCCAGATACCCGAGGACTTCGATCGCATGGGGCAGGACGAGATCGCCGCGCTGTTCGGCGATGCCTCGTGAAGCTGCTGCTCGACACCCACCTGCTGCTGTGGGCAGCCGCGCAGCCCGAACGGCTGCCGCCTGCCGCACGCAAGCTCATCGACGACGCCGGAAACGAACCGCTGTTCAGCCCCGCCAGCCTGTGGGAAGTGGCGATCAAGAGCGGTCTCGGGCGCGAGGATTTCCGCGTGGACGCCCGCATCCTGCGCCGTGGACTCATCGACAACGGCTACGGAGAGCTGCCGATCCTGGGCGCGCACGCCGCCGCGGTGACGGACCTGCCGCCGATCCACCGGGACCCCTTCGACCGCCTGCTCGTCGCGCAGGCTGCGGTCGAGGGCATCCTCCTGCTCACCTCCGATGCGCAGCTTGCCCGATACTCCGGACCGATCCGCAAGGTTTGACGCCGCACGCGGCGGTTCATCAGGGCAGCGGCTCGAAGCCGTCGGCAAACAGCCCAAGGCCCTCGCACAGCGCGAAGACATGGTCCGGATTGCCGGGCGCGGTCAAATCGCGGTCGCGCAGCACCATCGAAGGCACGTCCGGGTTGTCGAGGCAGGCCTGCTGGAACGGCACGGCAAGATCGTCGGGGTACTCGATGTCGATGACGTGGACGCCGTACACGGCCGTGTAGCTTCCGCACTCGTCCCACACGGCGCACTCCTCGCTCACGGCGAAATCGAAGCCGGACTGGCTGTGGAAGATGGATGAATCCTCGGCGGCATTCTTCTGCGCCGCGGCCAGCCCGAGCCGGTGCGCCTCGGCGACGTAGAGCTGTGCCATCGCCACGTTGTCGGCACGGTCGAGCAGCGCCGGAACGCGGGTGTAGGTATCGAGATTGTCGAATTCCACGGCGTCGAAGCCGGCAGCCGCGCAGCCTTCGATCCACGGCTGGACGATGGCGAAGATGCCGCTGCGCTTGGACGCCGTGGTGGTGTCGAGCAGGTATTCGCCGGGCCAGTTCGGATCGCCCACCGGCTGCCCGCCCTGATGCAGGATCAGGCTCGCGGGCCACAGCGAAAGCTCGTGCGGCTGGGTCTGGAAGCCGTTGATGTAGCAGATCGAATAGCGCCCCGGCGCGGGCGCTTCTTCGCGGTCGCGCGCGACGATCTGCACCCGCGGATCGGGCGCATACGCCCCGCCGAGCTGGTAGTCCGGCGCGCCGCCGGCGGGCGGCAGGGCCACCGCCGCAGACACCGTGCCGGCGGCCACCAGCCCCAGCGCGAACGCCGCAGCAACGCATGCGGTTGGGCGAACTGGATTCCTCACGGCTCCCTCGACACCGGCGCCGCGCCACTGCCCGCGCAGCCGTCCGCAGGATAGCGCGGCATGCAAAGCGCCGCGCCATCAGCGCGCCGAGCATCGGATCGGCATCCAGATTGCCGCCCAGGTCGGTGCCCAGCGCGGCATCCCACCCCGCGCTGCCCCCGGAGCCTTGCACGATGCTGTGGTCGATCAGGGCCGTCCCGCCGATGTTGGCGATTTCCCCGCCGCTGTCGGCGCTGTCGCCCCAGAGGATCACGTTGCTCAAGCTTGCGCTGGAGGTGCATCCGGCACTGGCGATATTCACGATCGCACCGCCTTCGTTGCCGGCCTGGTTTCCGGAGAAGGTCACGTTGGTCAGCACCGGGGCGCTGGTGCTGGCACTGCCGTTGCCGTTGGCGTAATTGAACATGCCGCCGCCCGAACCCGTGGCCGAGTTTCCGCTCAGGGTCACGTTGGTCAGCACCGGGCTGCTCGTGCCACCGGCATCGCCCATGTTGAGCATCGCTCCACCGTTTTCAGCCGAGTGGTTTTCGGCGAAGGTGACTCCGTCGAGCACCGGCGCGCTGACGCTGCCCGCGCCGTAGGCGTAGCTGAACATCGCGCCGCCGCTGCCGAGGAGCGTCGTATTGTTCCGGAAGCTCACGTTGCGCATCTGCGGGCTGGAATTGCCGCCGCCGCTGCCGTTGCTGTACATCGCCCCGGCGTTGTAATACGAGGTGTTGGCGACAAAAGCCCACCTCATCGAGGGTCGGGCTGGCGTTGCCTCCGGTACCATCGTTGTAAAGCGCACCGCCATGTCGTGCAAAGTTGCCCGTGAACAGGACATTGCCGAGCGCCGGAGCGCTGCTGGCGCCGTTCGTACCGCTCAGGTGCATGGCAGCACCGCTCTGCGCACGGTTGCCACTGAACACGAGGTTGCCCAGCCTCGGACTGCAGCCAGCGTCAACGCCGCTCGCAAAGCACAGCAGGCCGCCTCCACTGACGCTGTCGCCACCGTCCCCGCCGGTGATGGTGAAGCCATCGAGCACCGTCGCGGGCCCGATGAGCGCGAGGCTTCCGTCCATGGTCACCACGTGGAAGCTGTTGCTGCCCTCGATTTCCAGATGACTCGCGTTCACTCCGCCGGCGCCGCTGTCGTTTCCGTCGATGTCGCCGGACAGGACAGTGAGGTTGAGGACCGGATTGCGCTGGATGCGATCGGACTCGGTTCCGGCAAAGCCGCCATACACCGCGACCCCGGGTTGGATGGCAAACGTGGCCGACTGCATCCCGGCGGCACCCGGCGTGTAGACCCCGGACGCCACCCGGATTTCGGTGCAGCCGGGATTTCCCAATGCGGTCTGCAAATCCATGGACGTGGCCCAGGAAACACCGTCTCCGGCACCGCTGCCCGCGGTCGTGACATGGCAAACGGCCGCGTGTGCGGAAGCCGCACCGCCAGCAAACAGCCCGACCGCCAGCAGCGACGGAAAAGCGCGGGACAGCGCCGGATGCTTCTTTTTCCGGTTCATGACTTGATTCCCCCTGCAACCTGGAATGCCGACCCGCCACGCTGGATTGCCGTGCAATTGAATGCGGCTTGCTTCGAAGAAATCCCATCGCTTCCTGGAGCCGATCACAGGCACCATCGCTTGCAGGGAAACAGGCCGGCAGCAGGCCTGTGGATCAGGAACGCGCCTGCCCAGACGGGTCCATCCCGAACCCTCGCGGGTCTTCATTCACGCCATGAAAGCCCGGTTCCACAGCCGCCTGTCGCAGCGTCACGGACTTGGCTCCTTGCGATAGTCCACCGCGCGCAACCGCCCATCGGCATCCACCACGTTGGTCTCCATGCCCGGCGCGACATCGGTGTTGTGGGCGCTGGCGCAGCACCAGCCCTCGGCGGTGCGATGCACGACGAAGGAGAACACCGTCCTGCGGGTGCCCGGCTCGGCAATGCCGGCGGCGGCGCTCTGCCCGGACAGGATCATGCGCGCATGCACGATGGCGATGCCGTCGGCCAGGTGCTTCACGCGCAGGTCGCCGATCCGCAGGGTCGAATGCTTGAAGATGTGTTCGAGACCGTAGGCGTGCGCCCTGCGGATCGCCTCGCGATCGTGCCACCACAGGCCGGTGACGTTGACGAACTCGGCATCGGCATCGAACAGCGCGGCGATGCCATCGGCATCGCGCCGGTTCCAGGCCTCGACAAAGGCGGCGGGAAGAGATTCCGGAGCGGGTACGGGCGTGTCTGACATGCGGCTCCTGCATCGTGCATCCATTGCGTCCGCCACGATCTTCGTTCATTCCGGCAGCGGCGTGAACACCACCGCATCGCCGGGAACCGCGGGAAGCACCGCTCCTTCCAGTCACGCTTGGCCTGCTCGATGCGCTCAGGTGAGCTGGCACAACGCGGCATCCTATCGGAATACCAGCAACCGACCCGCTTCGGCGCATTCGTTGCCGACGCGGGAGCTACGCATCGGGCTCGTGCTCGAAGTCGTCCAGAAAGTAGATCGCGTCCGGCGTTGCGTCAGACCACGGCTTCCGGTTCATGACATAGCCGAGCTTGTTGACGAAGTGGAAACCGGGCAGCGCATACCAGTTGCCGTCGGCGTCGTCGTCCGAGTCGACGATGGTCCAGACGTGTTGGAGTGGCTTGTTACGGACCTCGTCAAACTGGAACAGATCGCCGGACGGCTTGAGGCAGACGCCCCAGACCTCTTCGAAATCACGTTCCGAAATCAGCCGATCATCGGGAGGCATGCTGGCGATCCTTGCGATATCC
>Ga0116141_10002232_pt1 | contig 16689 bp, 11 predicted proteins | sample AD_UKC097_MetaG_FD_89744 | JGI IMG/M metagenome (GOLD analysis project Ga0116141, IMG submission 89744) | Active sludge microbial communities of municipal wastewater-treating anaerobic digesters from USA - AD_UKC097_MetaG | ecosystem: Engineered > Bioreactor > Anaerobic > Digestate | place: USA...
GCCGCTCTACGTACCACAGCATGCTTATCGCAGCAAAAAAGAATAGCAAGCTTGGCGTGAGAGCAGACAAAACCGGTGGCCAGCTGTTGATCGTGCCCAAGTTGGAAAACAAACCATTGAGCATATGAAATCCTATTCCCAGCATCAAGCCAGCAAAAATTCTCGTACTCGTAACACCCATTCGGTCTTGCAAATAAGCGAAAGGCAACGCCAGTAACATCATCACCCACGCAGCCAAAGGGTAAGTGATTTTTTTCCACACCGCGACCTCATATCGCTCCGTTTTTTGTTGATTACTGCTGAGATGACTGATATACCGCGTCAGATTAAGCAATGACATTCGATCAGGCTCAACCATTAAAACAACCAGCAAATCCGGATTTAATGCTGATTTCCACGGCATGCGGTCTGCCCGCTCAACTCGCGCAGTCTCGCCCGAGAAAACTGTCCGTACCACGCCATCAAGTAACCATGTTCCTTCGGAAACAAAGTGTCCTCTCCTTGCTTCACTTATTGAGCTTAACTGGAACTGGCTATCAAACTCAAAAATTCGCAAATAATTAAGTGATGCGTCAGGGGATATCTCACCAACGTTGATAAACGTTGTCTCATCCTTCACCCATACACCAGAACGGAATTCACTTGCAACCACAGTGCCTTTAGCCTGCAGCCTCCATTGCTGGGCTGCTTGTTCCGAAAATGGAACAAAAAATTCACCTACCAAGAAAATCAGGGCAACAAAAACCATTCCTATCCGTAACAGCGAATTGATAAAGTTAAGGGTTGATAAACCAGAAGACCTCAGCACAGCAATTTCAGAATGGCGGGCTAAAGTAACTAACGCATAGAGTGTGCCGATTAAGATGCCAATGGGAAATAACTCATATAACCGACCTGGCAAGGTTAATCCAACATACCCTAGCGCATGCTGAATTTTATAGCCGCCTCGACCGATACTTTCCATCTCATGAATCAAGTCGAAAAAGCCAAAAAGCATCAGAAATGCGAACAAAATAAATGCCGTAGCGACATATATTTCCTTGGCTAAGTGACGCTCATAAATTTTCAGCGCCATGTTTTTCTTGCCCAAAAAAATGGATTTTGACGAATAAAAAACAGCCCGATAAGTAACAAAATCATCAATCCATGTATCGCCCATACACCGACGCCAAAATGAAGCTTTCCCTGTGCGACCCAGGCTTGACTAACGCTTAATAAGTTGCTGTAAAGCATATATGCCAGCAGTGCAAAAAATAAATTATTTGCTCGACCTGCTCGCGCGTTAACGTATGAAAAAGGAATAGCCAGCAAAGATAAAATAAGCGCCGCTAATGGCAATCCAATTCGCCATAAAATTTCCCCTCTATCCTCCGGCAAAGCAGACTCAATAAGCCTCGACAGTGGTTTAGTCCGTGACAAATCGTCAAGCTTTCCAGACTCTTTTGTTTCTATCCGAATTGCATAGCGCTCAAATGCCATCACTCGATAAGCAGGCGTTCCTGCAGCCCCCTCATATCGACGGCCTTTTTCAAGCACAAGAAATTTATCTCCATTTTCTGCATTTTCTGTATGACCCAGCGCCGTTGCCATTACGCCTGTTTGTCCTTGCTGCACTGAACTTATGAAAATATTTTTTACTACGCCTTCTTGTCCTTCTACGCTCTCGACAAAGAATACCCGGTCACCAGCGCCAGATTCATTGAATTCACCGGGCGACACTCGCGCAACATCACTTCTATCGTCCATTTTCTGACGATAGAAAAGCCCTTGCTGAGTTGCCCATGGACCTAGCACTAACGAGAGTAGCGCTACACCGAGAACAAGGGGCAAGGAAAATCTCAAGACTGGAGATATCCAATCTGACAAAGGCATACCGGATGCTTGCCAAACAACCATTTCAGAGTCGCGGTACCACCGAGACAAGGTGAGCAAAACAGAAATAAAAATAGTGAGTGACAAAAGCACTGGCAGATAACCTACCGTTCCAAAAACGAGTAGTGCCATCACTGCTTCAGAAGCCAACTTTCCACCCGCTGCCTGACCCAGCAAGCGAATCAGCTGGGTGGTCATGAGTATGGCTAAAAGCGCGCTAAATACTGCCACCGCACTATGAGAGAACTCTCGAATGGCGGCGCGTTGATAAATCTTCATCAGCGGGGATTATGTTTTGACATCTAAGGGAAAGTTGGGGAGAATCAACGCTTGATAACGTTTGCACATCGCATACTTTAATTTTTTATGGCGTGCCTTCAACAACCCCTAAGGAGAACCTGTTTTGGAATTTAGCATAAAAATTGAAAGCCTGGAAAAAACCAGAACCGGATGTCTTGTTATTGGCGTATTTCAAGCCAGCAAACTCTCAGCTAATGCTAAAACGCTTGATGCTGCAGCAAAAAAGGGGATAAGTGAAGTCCTGAAACAAGGAGACATGACGGGCAAGCTTGGCAGCACGCTCTTGTTGCAAAAAATGCCAGGGATAATGGCTGATCGCGTTTTGCTTGTAGGTTGTGGAGAGCAAACGTCCTTCAATGAAAAAAATTACCTCACCGCAGTCGTTGCAGCGATTAAATCTCTTGCTGATAAAGGTGCAACAGATACTACTTTATGTCTTCCAGAATACTTTTCTGAAGAAACCACCCCTCATGCTTTGACAGCCAAAAATATCCGCCAGGCAACGATTGCAATTCAAGAATCACTTTACCGTTTTGATCGGCTCAAATCAAAACCAGAAGATGTTGCCCAATCCCTACAAAAAATTACATTCGCTGTATCTGACCAAGCCGCGCTTTCTGCCGCAAAAACATCACTTGCGCAGGGGTTAGCCATTGCTGAAGGTATGTCGCTGGCAAAAAACTTAGGTAACTTGCCTGGTAATATTTGCACGCCTAGCTATTTAGCCAATGAAGCAAAAAAACTGGCTAAAACCCACAAACTCTCAGTAGAAGTACTAGAGAAAAGTGCGATGGAAAAGCTTGGGATGAACACACTGCTTTCAGTGGCCCGGGGTTCTCGTGAAGCGCCCAAATTTATTATCCTGCGCCATGAAGGCGGTGTAAAAAAAGCATCGCCGATTGTTTTAGTGGGCAAAGGAATTACATTTGATAGCGGGGGTATTTCTCTTAAGCCTGGTGCAGAAATGGATGAGATGAAATATGACATGTGTGGTGCAGCCAGTGTATTAGGCACCCTTAAAGCCGCCGCAATGCTTAAGCTGCCTCTAAATATTATCGGCGTCATTCCCGCGAGCGAAAACCTGCCCGATGGCGCCGCCACGAAACCTGGAGATATCGTTACCTCGATGTCTGGACAAACTGTCGAAATCCTGAATACAGATGCGGAAGGTCGGCTGGTGTTATGTGATGCCCTAACCTATGTTGAACGCTTTAATCCAGCTTGTGTTGTTGATATCGCCACGCTTACGGGCGCTTGTGTCATTTCGCTGGGTCATGTGGCCTCTGGTCTGTTATCCAATCAGGAAGACTTAGCTAAAGAGCTCTTGCAAGCGGGTCAGCTGGCTAATGATCGCGCCTGGCAGCTCCCGTTGTGGGACGACTATCAAGACCAGCTCAAGAGCAATTTTGCCGATATGGCGAACATTGGTGGCCGCGCGGCAGGCTCGATCACCGCAGCCTGTTTTCTTGCCCGGTTCACTAAAAAATATCCTTGGGCGCATTTGGACATTGCAGGCACCGCCTGGCGGTCTGGCAAGGAAAAAGGGGCGACTGGCAGACCTGTGCCTTTGTTAACACAATTTTTGCTGGATCGTACTCAGCAGAGCCATACCTTAGCGAAATCGACCACACCCAAACTCGCCCCGGCAACCAAGAAAAAATGACTCAAATCAGCTTTTTTCACGGGGCAAGAGACCGGCTACAGGCCGCAGCACAGTGGGTTAACACTGCCTACAGTCAAAATACATCTGTGTTGATTTATGCCCCGGATGAAGCACACGCGAACATAATAGACCGTCTCCTCTGGACACAACCCGCACTCGGCTTTACACCCCACTGCCGAGTGGGCGACGCCTTGGCAGGGGAAACGTCTATCCTGATTACTTCAACGCTTGATTCGCATCTAAAAAATCATGTCTTGGTCAATTTATCGAACAACATTCCGGATGCATTTGAGCGATTCTCAAAAATTGTAGAAATCATTGACCTGCAGGACGATGTAAAACGTCCGGGCCGCGAGCGATTTCGCTTCTATCGGGCTCAGGGGTGCGTACTTGAAAGCCACGATCTCTCAAAAGAAATTCAATAAAATGGTTGGCCGTGATGATTGAAAAGTCCCCTGACACAACCTCCAAACTATTAGCTGAGGCAGACAGGTTAATTCACCAACAGCGCCCGGTTGTTGCCGAACCGCCTGACTTGCGTGTGGAAGAAGAGCTAAATACAACTGACTTAAACTTAGCGCACAACCTCGCGCCAAAGGATATTATTGATTTGCCTTGGGTCGAAACAGATAACACTCATCCTGCAGATGACGTACCCATACTAACAGATGAAGTTGATGACAGGCCGCCTGCTTTGGCCAAGATAAACATGGCGCAACGCCTCGCTGTACAAAACGAACTCACCCGCTGGTTAGAGCAAGATCTGCCAGATATCATTCTCAATATCACCGACCGCTTAGCAGACCAAGTCCTTGGCGAACTCACGCACAAGGCAGAAATTGATTTATTGCCGCGCATGCTAGATGCGCTAGATCACTCGCTACCCACTAAAAAAAAATAAGCCACGACAAGCCCCTCGTAGCGCTATCCGGATAAAAAATCAACGAAGCACAGCTTTGGACTTTGTTTTAGATTTATTTTTTTTTACCAACCATAGGCTTGGCCGTCGGTTTAGCTGTGGATTGACGGCCTGATGCTTTAGGCGATTTATTGGCTAATTTTTTAGGCAACGTTTTTTGGGCTGCCTTCCTGTTGCCATTTGCCTTTTTATCTGGCACCTTGGTTTGTTTATCTGCCTTATATTGATCCTTTTCTATTGCAGGTTTTACAGCCCCAGCTAGCGACCCCGGCAATGAGGACGAGGCACGCTGTGTTGCATCTGCCAAGCGAAAATCAATCTTGCTGGCTTCCATGTCGACGCGCACCAACTGCACAAAGATTCGGTCTGACAGACGATACCGCCGACCTGTGCGCTCCCCAACCATGCTGTGCGTTTTTTCATCGAAATGGAAGTAATCCTGACCCAAGTCAGAAACATGCACCAAGCCCTCGACAAACACGCCATCCAATGCCACAAAAATTCCGAAAGGCACTACCGAAGAAATACTCCCTTCGAAAATTTCACCAACACGATCCCGCATGTAAAAACATTTCAGCCACATTTCCACATCACGCGTTGCATCGTCTGCACGGCGCTCGGTCTTTGAGCAATGCAAGCCGATTTCTTCCCAGTTTCCCGGCTCATATCGCCGTCTCGCCAGCGCCGACTTTATTGCCCGATGAACAAGCAAATCCGGATAACGACGAATGGGCGAAGTGAAGTGCGTATAGCTTTCATACGCCAAACCGAAATGCCCAACATTGTCTGGGCTGTAAATTGCCTGGCGAAGCGAACGCAGCATCACCGTTTGCAACAGTTGCTTATCGGGCCGCGTACCAATCTTGCTGATAAGTTCAGCGTAATTCTTCGCATTCGGGGCTTCACCACCCCCCAACTGCAAGCCAAAGGTCGCCAGAAACTCGCGCAGCTTGACCAAACGCTCTGGCGTTGGTCCCTCATGCACGCGATACAGTGTGGCATGTTTTTGCGCATGCAAAAACTCGGATGCACACACGTTGGCAGCCAGCATGCACTCCTCTATCAAGCGATGCGCATCATTGCGCTCATAAGGTTCAATGCGCTCAATTTTGCCGTTGTCATCAAACAGCATACGTGTTTCCAGCGTTTCAAAATCAATAGCACCGCGCTTTTCGCGTGCCTTGAGCAATTGCCGAAAGAGAATATCCAAAGTAACTAAATGGGGCAGCACCGGTGCTAGTTTTTCGCATGCAGCGGCATCCTTGTCATACAGTGCTGCCGCCACATCGGTATACGTGAGCCGCGCATGAGAAAACATTACCGCAGGATAAAACCGGGACTGGGTAATTTTTCCTGTGGCATCAATGCTCATATCGCACACCATGCACAGACGTTCAACTTGCGGATTAAGTGAACACAGACCATTCGACAGCTTTTCCGGCAGCATGGGAATAACGCGGCGAGGGAAATAAACCGAGTTGCCACGCTCATAGGCATCTTTGTCCAACGCACCTCGCTCAGCCACGTAATGAGATACGTCAGCAATCGCCACCACCAAGCGAAACCCCTTGCCTTTCCGCTCACAAAAAACCGCATCATCAAAGTCTCTTGCAGTCTCGCTATCTATCGTCACCAAAGGCAACTGCGTAATATCCTCGCGTCCCACCCAGTCGGCTTTTCGCACGCTATCAGGGAGTTTTTTTGTTTCGTCCAATGCTGCAGTCGAAAACTCGAAAGGCAACTCATGCTTGCGCAAGGCAATTTCAATTTCCATGCCAGGATCCGCATAATTCCCCAGCACCTCAATGACACGGCCAATGGGCTGTGCATTACGGCTGGGCTGCTCAATCAATTCAACCATCACCACTTGACCAGCCGTCGGCTTAATGCTTTTCTTTGCACTTTTTTCTGCCGGCGCTAGCAAAATATCCTGACTGATACGCCGGTTTTCAGGCACAACAAGAAAGACACCATGTTCTTCAATCACCCGCCCGACCAGGGTCTTATTTACCCTTTCGGTAACTTCAACAATTTTGCCTTCAGGACGGCCTTTACGATCCAAACCGACGACACGCACAATGGCTCGGTCACCATGCAGCACCTTGTCCATCTCTTTGGCAGCAAGAAAAATATCACTCGCACCATCTTCTGGCACCAAAAAGCCAAAACCATCCGGATGGCCTAAAACTCGGCCAAGAATCAAATCCGCTTTATCCGGAATCAACCAGTCATCACGGCGATTCTGCATCAACTGCCCATCGCGAGCCATCGCGCCCAAGCGACGACGGAAAGGCTCCATTTCTTCCACATGAATATCCAGCAGAGCAACTAGACGCTCTGTACTCAAGGGTGCACCTTCTTGCATCAGTATTTGCAAGATGTATTCACGGCTTGGCAGTGGATGCTCATACTGTGACTGTTCGCGAGCAAACGCCGGGTCTGCTTGACGAATCTTGGAAAGCTTACGTGTTGCGCTGGTTTTATTTGACAATCTCACTCATTCCTATAGAATCCGCGCCTCGTTTTGAGAATTGCCCAGGTGGCGGAATTGGTAGACGCACTAGGTTCAGGTCCTAGCGGTGGCAACACTGTGGAGGTTCGAGTCCTCTCCTGGGCACCACGCTGTACAACAACAATACAGCATGCTAATAATAAATATAAGAGATAGCAACTCAAAACAAACATCCCTTCCTGCAATAACGGATGCAGATACCCATCTCTTGGCCAAAGCTGCACTGAATACCACTGTAACTAACAGCCACAGCATCATGCTACGCGAAAAGCAAAGCCAATATAGCCTCGCTTAAAAAATAACAACGGTCTTTTTAAGACAGGTACAATCCGACCCGATTATCGGGAGAGTGTGACTTAAGCATTTTCATTTTTATGCCGTCACCGCCGAAGGCGCAACCCCCAGGAACCGCTCAGGCAAAAGGACCGACATGGCAGCAAAAATCTGGAGAGTGGCGGCGCATGTTTAGACGTGCGAACTGCCCACCGACGGAGTAAATCTCTCAGGTGCCAAGGACAGATGGGGCGTAACGCGGTATGTTTTCATACTTTGTCGTTACGCCCTTTTTTTCGTTCAAGGCGAATTTGAGAGTAAATCATGCCACAGCGCACCCCGCTTTATGCCGACCACCTTGCCGCCAACGCGCGCATGGTCGATTTTTCCGGTTGGGAAATGCCCATCCACTACGGCTCGCAGATTGAAGAACACCATGCCGCGCGCCGCGATGCCGGCCTGTTCGACGTCTCGCACATGTGCGCTGTGGATGTTACCGGTGCAGATGCCGCGCGCTTTCTGAGACATTTGCTGGCGAACGACATCGCCAAACTAACCACATCGGGGCGCGCGCTGTATTCCTGCCTACTCAATGAACACGGCGGCATCATTGATGATTTGATCGTGTATTTTTTCGCACCGACAAACTACCGCCTGGTCGTCAATGCCGGCACGGCGGAAAAAGACCTGGCCTGGATCACCGCCCAATGCACCGGGTATGCCGTGACCATCACACCCCGCCGCGAAGGCGCACATGCACTGGCCATGCTCGCCATTCAAGGTCCGCAGACGCGCGAAAAGTTTTGGGCGGCATTTCCCGCCAGCCGCGCGGCCACCGAATCGCTGGCGCCGTTTCAGGCAGCGGAATGGCGCACAGGCAACGACACCTGGCTGATTGCCCGCACTGGCTACACCGGCGAAGATGGCTTCGAGATCACGCTGCCCGCAGCCTTGGCTTCAATGACTTGGCAAGCGTTGATTGCAACTGGTGCAAAACCCTGCGGCCTCGGCGCACGCGACACCCTGCGCCTGGAAGCCGGGATGAACCTGTATGGACAGGACATGGATGAAACCCGCTCGCCCGATGAATCAGCACTGACATGGACGGTCGACCTGCGCGACGCCAACCGCGATTTCATTGGAAAGTCGGCGCTGGCGAGACGGCGAGAATCACATCAAACAACGCATCAATTGACCGGCCTGCTGCTGCTCGAACGCGGCATCCTGCGTGCACACCAGAAAGTCTTCACCGCGCTTGGGGAAGGCGAAATCACCAGTGGCACCTTTTCGCCTACACTGAATCAATCCATTGCTTTTGCACGCTTGCCAGTAGACGTTGCCGTGGGCGACGAAGTCAGCGTGGAAATCCGCGACAAGCGACTCGCCGCTCGCGTGGTCAAATTCCCGTTTGTCCGCAACGGAAAATCTTTACTCCCCTCGTCAATTTAAGGAAGCCGCCATGAATACACCCGCCCACCTGAAATACGCCGCGTCGCACGAATGGAGCCGGCTTGAAGCCGACGGCACGATTACCGTCCGCATTACCGATCACGCGCAGGAAGCCCTCGGTGACATCGTGTTCCTTGAGTTGCCCGCCGTCGGCCGCGTGGTCAAAGCCAAGGAAGAATGCGCGGTGATTGAATCGGTCAAGGCCGCGTCAGACATTTACGCACCCGTGTCCGGTGAAATCGTCGCCATCAACCAGGCCGCAGTTGACGCGCCGGAAGCCATCAACAGCGCGCCGTATGACAACTGGCTGTTCCGCATCAAGCCTGCCCATCCCGATGAACTGAGTTCCCTGCTCGACGCTGACGGTTACAACGCAACCCTATGAATACATCCCCTGCGGCGTTGCCCCGCCCGCTGACCGAACTCGAAAACAGGGACGAATTCATCGCCCGCCACATTGGGCCGGATGACACTGAAGTACAGCAGATGCTCGGCGTCATCGGCGCGGATTCCCTGGCGACACTGATCGACCAGACGGTGCCGCAAAACATCCGCCGCCGTCAGCCGCTGGACTTGCCAGCACCCATGCCCGAACACGCCGCGCTGGCCAAGCTGCGCGCCATCGCCAGCAAAAACATCGTCAAAAAATCCTGCATCGGCCTGGGCTATTACGGCACGCACACGCCGCCGGTGATTCTGCGTAACCTGTTTGAAAACCCTGGCTGGTACACCGCCTACACGCCGTACCAGGCGGAAATTTCGCAAGGCCGCCTGGAAGCGCTGATCAACTTCCAGCAGATGGTGATTGATCTGACGGGCATGGAAATCAGCAACGCTTCGCTGCTAGATGAAGCCACGGCGGCGGCTGAAGCGATGACCATGGCGCGGCGCGTGGCCAAGGTGGAGAGCAATGCGTTTTTTGTCGATGCAGGCTGTTTTCCGCAAACCATTGCCGTGCTCAAAACCCGCGCCGCCGGGTTTGGCTTCGAACTCATTTTCGGCCGCCCTGAAGAGGCGGGTCAGCACAAGGTGTTTGGCGCGCTGCTGCAATACCCGAATGCACAAGGTGTCGTTGAGGACATTTCCGCAACGATTGCCGCCGTAAAAAATGCCGGTGGCGTAGTGGCTGTGGCTTCCGACCTGATGGCGCTGGTGCTGCTCAAGCCGCCGGGCGAGATGGGTGCGGACATTGTGCTTGGTTCATCGCAGCGCTTCGGCGTGCCGATGGGTTATGGCGGCCCGCATGCGGCGTTTTTCGCCACGCGCGAAGCCTATGTGCGCGCCATGCCGGGACGCATCATCGGCGTCTCGAAAGATGCGCGCGGCAAGCCCGCCTACCGCATGGCGCTGCAAACCCGTGAGCAACACATCCGCCGCGAGAAAGCGAATTCCAACATCTGCACTTCGCAAGTGCTGCTCGCCAACATGGCTGGCATGTATGCCGTCTGGCACGGGCCCCAAGGCCTGGCCACGATAGCCGCGCGCATTCATCGGCTGACGGCGCTGCTGGCGCATGCGCTGGGGGTTGCCGGTGCATTCTTCGATACGATTACTGTGAAAGTCGGCGCTGGCGAGACGGCGAGGATTCATGCTGACGCGGTTGCAAACGGCTACAACCTGCGAGCCGTCGATGCAGCCACGCTGGCCATCAGCCTGGATGAGACCACCACGCGCGAAGATGTTGTTGCCTTGCTGAAAATTTTCGGCAAGACGGCTGATCTCGATGCGGCAACGCCTTGCGCGATTCCACCTGCGCTGCAACGCACATCCAGCTTCCTCACCCACCCCGTATTCAATACGCATCACACCGAACACGGCCTGCTGCGCTATCTCAAGCGCCTGCAAAACCGCGACCTGGCGCTCGACCATGCAATGATCCCGCTGGGTTCCTGCACCATGAAACTCAACGCCGCCGCCGAAATGATGCCCGTATCCTGGCCGGAATTCGCGCAGATGCATCCGTTCGCCCCGCCTGATCAGGCGCAGGGTTATGCGCAACTGTTCGCTGAACTGTCGGAACAGCTGATGGCCATCACCGGCTTTGCCGCCGTCTCGCTACAGCCGAATTCCGGCGCGCAAGGTGAATACGCCGGCCTCACCGCGATCCGCCGCTATCAGGCCAGCCGTAATGAGGCGCAGCGCACGGTGTGTCTGATTCCGCAATCGGCGCACGGCACCAATCCGGCCAGCGCGCAAATGTGCGGGCTGGACGTGGTCGCCGTGGCATGTGATGCGGAAGGCAATATCGACCTGGCCGACTTGCGCGCCAAGGCCGCCCGGCATGCGGCAAAACTGTCCTGCCTGATGCTCACCTATCCTTCGACGCACGGCGTGTTCGAAGAAGCGGTCAGCGAGATTTGCGACGTGATCCACGCGCAGGGCGGCCAGGTGTATATGGACGGGGCGAACCTCAATGCGCAGGTCGGCTTAACACGCCCGGCGGACATCGGCGCGGATGTGTCGCACATCAATCTGCACAAGACCTTCGCCATCCCGCACGGCGGCGGCGGCCCCGGCATGGGGCCGATTGGCGTCAAGGCGCACCTGGCGCCCTTCCTGCCGGGGCATGATTTGCAGGGCAACGAACAAGGCGCCGTTTCCGCCGCCCCCTGGGGTTCAGCGGCCATCCTGCCGATTTCCTGGATGTATATCACGCTGCTCGGCGCCAGCGGCGTGCAGCGCGCCACCGAAGCGGCCATCCTCAACGCCAACTACATCGCCGCGCGTCTGGCTACGCAGTATCCGGTGCTGTATACAGGCAAAGCGGGGCGCGTGGCGCACGAATGCATCCTGGATATTCGCGCCATTAAAGCCGCCACGGGCGTGACCGAAAGCGATATCGCCAAGCGCCTGATGGACTACGGTTTTCATGCGCCGACGGTGAGCTTTCCGGTCGCGGGCACGCTGATGGTGGAACCCACCGAATCGGAAAACCAGGCCGAGCTCGACCGTTTTTGCGACGCGATGCTGGCCATCCGCGAAGAAATCCGCTGTATCGAACGTAGCGAATGGCCGCTAGATGAGTCGCCCCTCAAGCATGCGCCACATACCAGCGCCGACCTGGTCGCTGAATGGACGCGGCCTTATTCTCGTGAAACAGCCGTGTTCCCGCTGCCCTGGATCGCGGCCAACAAATTCTGGCCGTCGGTCAATCGCATCGATGATGTGTACGGCGACCGCACGCTGTTCTGCGCCTGCGTGCCGATGGATGAGTTCATAGCATAAGTCTTGTCCCTTATCGGGAACCATGTCATACAATCCCCATCCAACGACTTTTATCGGAGCCATCTCATGACATCATTGTTGCGCATTATTTCTAGCTTGATCTTCACCACATTAATAGGCACAACGGCTAGTTGTGCGGGGGACGTGCAATCTGGCCGAGACTTCACAGTGATTGATCAGCCACTCGCTGTACCCAACGACAAAATCGAAGTCGTCGAGTTTTTCTCTTACGCCTGCTCACACTGCAAAGAATTTCATCCGACACTTGATGCCTGGGCAGCTAAGCTCCCGAAAGATGTCACATTAAGACGCGTGCCCGTCACCTTTAATCGTCCACCTTGGGCACGTTTATCACGCTTATATTTCACCCTGGAAGCAATGGGGGAACTGCCCCGCTTGAATGGTGCAGTATTTACCTCATTACATGATGAGCGCTATGTCATGAATAGCGATGAATCAGTAGTCGAATGGGCGGTTAAGAAAGGACTTGATAAAAATAAATTTAACGCCTTGTTCACTTCGTTCAGCATCCAAAATCTGCCCTCACGTGCCGACCAAGAAGCTGCCACTGCAGGCATTCGAGGCGTTCCCAGTCTGGTTGTTGATGGCAAATACTTGCTAAATAACGAAGCGGCAGGCAGCTACCTCGGCTTACTGAATGCAGCTGACAAACTAATTATCAAAGCCCGCACAGAACGCAGAAAAAAATCCAAATAACCCAAACAATGTTTCGACAAACCACTCAACAACAACGCAATTTGCGACGCACACAGATTGTCTTGATTGGCGCAGCGGCTTTGGGTTTAGTCCTGGTTGGCATCCTCCTGGCACACCAACTCAACCTGGCCGCTTGCCCGCTATGTATTTTGCAACGCATGCTGTATCTGGTCATTGCCTTGAGTGCGAGCATCGCGTACTTTCTCGCTCACCACGCAAAATCTTCGCGTTTGGCAATACTGCTAATGAGCTTGGCAGCGTTCACGGGGGCAGGCATCGCTGCTTATCAAACCTGGCTGCAACGCTTTGCAGCTGATACGAATTGCGCTGCTAATCAACCCTGGTGGGAACGTTTCGTTTATTGGGCAGGCGAGAAAGCACCTTGGTTTTTTGAAGTGACAGGCTTTTGCTCAGACGCCGGCTGGAAACTTTTGGGATTATCTATTGCTGAATGGTCACTGCTGGCATTCAGCATATTCACTTTTTTAACCCTGCGTTTACTGCTCAAAAAATCAAATTAACCGGTAGCGAATAGTGAATAAAGTGATTTTTATTGCAGCACACAGCGCTATCACTATTTAAGTGCTATTTAAGCTTTAATTCGTAACTCACCTTCAACACCCTGCCACTGCTTTGCCTCATCAGCTAATGCTGATGCGGTCAAAGGTAAATTTTCCAGACCACCGTCAGCAAATATCAACTGAAAGCCCGATTTAGTAAAACGGATTTTCATCGTCGGCAGCGGCAAGTCGTCACGCACCCTATGCAGTAATACAGCGAGGCGCAAACAGCAAATCAGCGTCCATTCGGACGCATCTTTTTCCAATGAGTTAGCGCGCTCCAATTTGCCACGGTGCGCCAGTACAAGTTGCGACAAACGCATTTGATCGCGCCTGGAAAATCCAGGCATATCCGCATTCAACAAAATATACGCGCTATGTTTATGATAGCTTGAGTGTGCAACTGACACACCAACCTCATGCAAACGCGCAGCCCACACTAAAAACTGCGCATCAACATTATCTGGCTCCTCGGTTGCAGGAACCAGTTGATGCAATAAATTCAACGCAGTATTTGCCACCCTGTTCGCTTGGCGGCTATCTACCTCATACCGCTGCATAAATCTATTTACCGTGACTTCACGCATATCATCGTGGTGGTAACGGTCTAATTGATCGTACAAAACCCCAAGGCGAAGTGCCCCTTCTGAAAAAACCATGGTCTCCAGATCAAACACGTTAAAAATAGCCGACATGATAGCCAGCCCACCAGGTAAAACAGGTAGCCGATCAGCACGCAAGCCCTGCACGCGCATCCTGGAGGGATCCCCTGCACTAATCAATTCAGCGCATAGACGGCTTAAACCATTCCGGCTGATGCCTTGTTCAGACAACTTATTTTGTAACAGCAATTCCATAATGGCTTTTGCTGTCCCAGATGAGCCAATCGCCACATCCCAACCCAGTGACTGATAGGTATTTACTAGCGTTTGCAGCTCCTGGCTAGCGGCCAGCTCAGCCGCCCGAAAACTGCTTTTGCTTACTCGTCCCTGTGGGAAAAAACGCAAGCTATAGCTGACACAACCCATATATAACGACTCTAATGCAAGCGGTTCATTATTCTGACCAATAATCAGCTCAGTCGAACCACCGCCAATATCGACCACAAGTTGTCTTTGGGCTGGGTTTGCCAAGGTATGCGCCACACCAAGATAAATCAGCCTCGCTTCTTCTCTGCCAGAAATAACTTCAATGGGGAAACCCAGTGTCGCCTCTGCTGTCTGCAAAAATTCTGCTGCATTTTTAGCGACCCGGAACGTGTTGGTAGCAACAGCCCGCACCGCATCAGGGGAAAACCCTCTCAGCCGCTCAGAAAAAATAGACAATGCACGTAATGCGCGTTGTTGAGATGGCTCATCCAGCAACTTATCTGGCGTTAATCCGGCAGCAAGACGAACCGTCTCTTTTAAACCATCCAAGGGATAAATTTGGTGATCAATAAGTCGTCCGACTTGCAAACGAAAACTGTTCGAACCCAAATCAACAGCAGCAGTAAATTTATTTATCATCAGCCAATTTTAACAACGATAATCTTAAAAATTCATGTCACAAAACAGAAACAAAATTGGCACATAATCAGAACTCAAACTAAGGTCTGCCCCATGAACTTATCCTCCCCTGCCATCAGTAATTTTCTGAATCGCGAACTCTCTCTGCTTGCATTTAACCGCAGAGTCCTTGCTCAAGCAGCCGATCAACGAATTCCATTACTTGAACGGCTGCGCTTTCTATGCATTTTTTCTTCAAACCTGGATGAGTTTTTTGAAATTCGCGTTGCGAGCATCAGGGCAAAAATCAAACTCGATAGCCAAGCAACAGAAGCCGATGGCTTGCTACCTAAAGATGTTTTTCGTCATATCACGCAACAAGCGCATTCTTTGGTTGCTGAGCAATATCAACTACTCAATGACAACATCCTCCCTTCTTTGCAAAAAGAGGGAATCGCCTTCGTGCGTCGTAATCAATGGTCTGAAGAACAACGGCAATGGATTCAGAATTTCTTCCATAGTGAAGTGATGCCCTTACTCACGCCGATCGGACTTGACCCATCGCACCCCTTTCCACGCGTTTTGAATAAAAGCCTCAATTTTGCCGTTGAACTAGTCGGCACAGATGCCTTTGGCAGAAACTCAGGTACCGCGATCGTTCAAGCACCCCGTGCACTCCCCCGTATTATTCGCTTGCCACCTGAACTCTGCGTCGTAAAAGACAGCTTTGTATTTTTATCATCGGTCATGCATGAGCATGTGGGCGAACTTTTTTCGGGGATGGAAGTACTGGGCTGCTATCAATTTCGCGTGACACGAAATTCTGACTTGTTTGTCGATGATGAGGAAATAAAAAACTTGCGCCTCGCCTTGCAAGGCGAGTTGCCACAACGGCACTTTGGTGATGCAGTTCGCCTGGAAGTTGCCGACAACTGTCCTCACGACATGGCCAGTTTTTTACTTCAGCAATTTGAGCTTGATCAAAGTGATCTTTATCGCGTGCCGGGTATCGTTAATCTCGTACGCTTGATGTCTGTACCGAACGAAGTCAATCGACCTGATTTGAAATACCCATCTTTTCAGCCTGGCATTCCAAAACTACTCACCAAACGACTGGATATCTTTAGCAATATTCAAAAGCAGGACATTCTGCTTCATCATCCTTATCAATCATTTCTGCCTGTCATTACGCTGCTGCAACAAGCCGCTGATGACCCACAAGTTGTCGCTATCAAAATGACAGTTTATCGAACCGGAACCAACTCCGTTTTGATGGAACACCTTTTGCGTGCTGCTCAAAAAGGGAAAGAAGTCACCGTTGTTGTAGAGCTAATGGCCCGCTTTGATGAAGAAGCCAACTTATCCATTGCATCCAGACTAGAAGAGGTTGGCGTACACGTTGTGTATGGCGTTGTCGGTTACAAGACACATGCCAAGATGCTGATGATTCTGCGTCGCGAAAGCCAGGGTTATCGCCGCTACATCCACTTAGGAACAGGCAATTACCACCCAGGCACAACACGTATTTACACAGACTTCGGCTTACTGACGTGCAACCCGGATATTGGCGACGACGTCAATGAAGTCTTTAAGCAGCTCACCGGGCTGGGCAAGGCAAATCAGCTAAAGCACCTATGGCAGGCACCTTTCTCGCTGCATGCGAACATGCTCGCCGCCATCCGTGCCGAAACTGCTGCCGCTCGCGCCAATCA
>Ga0116141_10002234_pt1 | contig 16666 bp, 13 predicted proteins | sample AD_UKC097_MetaG_FD_89744 | JGI IMG/M metagenome (GOLD analysis project Ga0116141, IMG submission 89744) | Active sludge microbial communities of municipal wastewater-treating anaerobic digesters from USA - AD_UKC097_MetaG | ecosystem: Engineered > Bioreactor > Anaerobic > Digestate | place: USA...
CCAGCCACAGCAGGCGCACTGCCTGCCAGGCGCACAGCGCCAGTGCCGCTGCGAGCACCAGGCGCGCAGGCCAGGGCGAATGGCGCAGGGAACGGGACAGGGGCAGCGCGTCGAGCAAGGGAAGGTTCGCGTCGGGGGAAAGCCGACGCACTGTAGCAAACCGACGCGCCGGTAGCGCGTCGGTGCCATGCGCCCGAAGGAACTCAGTGGCGCGCGGGCGGGCGGTTGAAGAAGCGGCTGACGCGCTTCTTCAGCCGCGTCAGCAGCGAATCGGCCTGGGCCGGGACGGATGCCGCCGGCGGTACGGGCGTGCCAGCGGGCGAATGGGTGGCTGTGCGATCGCCATGCAGCAGTCGCGCCTCGACGCGCTCGCGCGCTTCGCGGGCGCGCCGACCGCCGCGGCGGCGATGCTTCTTCGCACCCTCGCCCGCTGTGCCCGCGTCCCGTGAAACCGGCGCAGGCGTGACGTCGGACGCAGATTCCGGCGCCGCAGTGCCCCCGGCCTTCCTCGCGGTCTCGCCATCCTGACGGTTCGGACGCGGCTGGCGGCGCGGTTCATTCTCGCGCGGCGGCCGGCCATCCCGGCTGCCTCCCGCACCCGAACGCCCGCCCCTGCCGCGGCCGCTGCGCGATCCACCTTCGCGCCCGCCGGACTTTTCCGCCGCTTTCTGCTCGCGCACCTCGCGGAAGATTACGCCGATGCTGTCCTCGTCTTCGTCCAAGCCTTCCGCAGCGACCGGCGCCGCGCGCTCGGGTCGCGGCAGGGCGGTCATCAGCTCCGGCGTGACCTGGCCCACCGGAATCTTCTGCTCGATGTAGGCCTCGATGTCCGGCAGCCCCATGGCGTACATCTCGCAGGCGAAGCTGATCGCATCGCCCTCTTCGCCCAGGCGCGCGGTGCGGCCGATGCGGTGCACGTAGTCCTCGGCGTCGAACGGCAGGTCGTAGTTGTAGACGTACTTGACCCCGTCGATGTGCAGGCCGCGCGCGGCCACGTCGGTGGCCACGAGGATTTCCAGCTGGCCGGCCTGGAAGCGGCGCAAGAGGCTCTCGCGCTTCTTCTGCGGCACGTCGCCGGAAAGCACGCCGACGCGGTAGCCGGCCTTTTCCAGCGACCGCGCCACGCGCTCGACGAATACCTTGGTGTTGACGAACACCATGGTGCGCGCGCCCTCGCTGCGCGACAGCAGACCCAGCAGCAGCGGCAGCTTTTCCTCGTTGGCGGGGAAATACACCGTCTGGCGAACCCGCGCGGCGGTGATCGATTCGGTTTCGACCACGAGCTTTTCCGGCTCGTTCATGTGCTCGTAGGCCAGCTCCAGCACGCGATGGCTGAGGGTGGCCGAAAACAGCAGGGTCTGGCGCGTGGTGCGCGCCGGCATGCGCCGCAGCAGGAAGCGGATGTCCTTGATGAAGCCCAGGTCGAACATGCGGTCGGCCTCGTCCAGCACGCAGACCTCGCAGGCGTGCAGGCTGACGACCTTGTGCTGCTTGACATAGTCGATCAGCCGGCCGGGCGTGGCGATGATGACGTCCGCACCTTCCTGCAGCATGGCGCGCTGCTTGTCGTAGTCCACCCCGCCGTACACCAGGGCAAAGCGCAGCCCCAGCGCGGAGCCGAACTTGAGCGCGTCCTTGTGGATCTGGATGGCCAGCTCGCGCGTGGGCGCCAGGATCAGGGCGCGCGGATCTTCGGGCTTGCGCTCGGCCAGCGCCGGGCGGGTCAGGAGGCGGTTCACCACCGCCACCAGGAAGGCGAGGGTCTTGCCGGTGCCGGTCTGGGCCTGACCGGCCACGTCGCGCCCGTTCAGGGCCACCGGCAAGGTCATGGCCTGGATCGGCGTGCAGCGGGTGAAGCCGGCATGGTCGAGGCCGGCCTGCACCGCAGGAGCCAGTGGCAGGCTGGAAAAGGGGATATCGGTCAGCGGGTTGTCGCTCATGATGTTCCGGACATGGGGCGGCTGGGCCACCGGGGAAGAAAGACGGCGCCACCGCATCTGGGCAATGCGATCTGCGCGGAAGGACGGATGCGGGACGAGGGAACGGCCGCGAGGCACCGATACGCGCGTCCCGCGCCCGCCTGCGGCAGTGTTGCACGCGCCACCGGCTTGCCGCCAAACTGCGTCGTCCGCAGCGGCACGGCCTTGCCCGAGCCTTGAAACGACGGCAAATACCCCCCAAGTGTAGCCGATCAGGCGCCTTCCGGCGCGCCGACCCTTTTCTCAGGAGCGATACATGAGCGACAACGTCATCCATGTCGGCGACGCCGATTTCCAGGCCCAGGTGCTTGAATCCGACCTCCCCGTGCTGGTGGATTTCTGGGCCGAGTGGTGCGGCCCGTGCCGCATGATCGGCCCGATCGTGGACGAGATGGCCACGACCTACGCCGGCCGCCTCAAGGTGGTGAAGGTCAACGTCGACCACAGCCAGCGCACCGCCGCCGCCTACAGCATCCGCGGCATTCCGGCGCTGCTGCTGTTCAAGGGCGGCAAGGTGGAGGCCACCCAGGTCGGTGCGGTGGGCAAGGCCCAGCTCGGCCAGTTCGTCGAGGGTGTTCTCTGAAACCGGCACGCGCCGGCGCCCTGCCCGCGCCGTCGGCGCGGATGAACGCGCGGCGCTTCCACTGCTTTACCTCGCGGCGCGCGCGGTGTAACGTGCGCGTCGTCTGCTGGCGCGCATCCGCGCCGCTCCTTTTCTGATCCGTCCCTTTCCTGGACTCCACTCGCACTTTCAGCGAGATCAATCCCGTGCAAGAAAACGATACCGACACCCCGGTCGCCGCGGCGGCCGACCCGGTGCGCGCCGAGCGTGCCCAACCCACTCCGTCTACCGCACCCGATGCAGCCCCCGCTGCCGGCGGCGGGGATTCCTCCACATCGGAAGGCGGCGCATCGTCCGAGGGCGGCGGCAAGAACGGCCGCAACCGCCACCGTGATCGGCGCGACCGCCGTCGAGGGCGCAACGATCGCGACAACCGTCCTTCGCGCGACCTGCCCGATGACGAGAGCGAAGACGCCGCGCCCGAGCCGCAGCGCGCGCCGCTCGCGCTGCCGCCGGACTTCCCGACCTACAGCCTGGCCGACCTCAAGCGCATGCCGGCGCACAAGCTGCTCGACATCGCCGACCAGCTCGGCATCGGCGAGAGCGTGGCCCGCCTGCGCAAGCAGGACGTCACCTTCGCCCTGCTCAAGATGCTCACCCGCCACGGCGACGGCGTGGCCGCCGACGGCGTGCTGGAAATCCTGCCGGACGGCTTCGGCTTCCTGCGCTCGGCCGACGCCAGCTACCTGGCCGGCCCGGACGACACCTACATCTCGCCCAGCCAGATCCGCCGCTTCAACCTGCGCACCGGCGACTTCCTCACCGGCCGCATCCGCTATCCCAAGGACGGCGAACGCTACTTCGCGCTGGCAAAGGTCGACACGATCAACGGCGAGCCGCCGGAGGCCTCGAAGAACAAGGTGCTGTTCGAGAACCTCACGCCGCTGTTCCCGCGCGAGCGCTTCCACCTGGAGCGCGGCAACGGCTCGTCCGAGGACATCACCGGCCGCATCCTGGATCTCGTCGCCCCGGTCGGGCGCGGCCAGCGCGGCCTCATCGTCTCCCAGCCCAAGGCCGGCAAGACGATGCTGATGCAGAACGTGGCCCAGGCCATCATGCACAACCACCCGGACGTGCACCTGATCGTGCTCTTGATCGACGAGCGCCCGGAAGAGGTCACCGAAATGCAGCGCAGCGTGCGCGGCGAGGTGGTCAGCTCCACCTTCGACGAGCCCGCCGCGCGCCACGTGCAGGTGGCCGAGATGGTGATCGAGCGGGCCAAGCGACTGGTCGAGCACAAGAAGGACGTGGTCATCCTGCTCGACTCCATCACCCGTCTGGCGCGCGCCTACAACACCGTGGTGCCCAGCTCCGGCAAGGTGCTGACCGGCGGCGTCGACGCCAACGCCCTGCAGCGCCCCAAGCGCTTCTTCGGCGCCGCGCGCAAGGCCGAGGAAGGCGGTTCGCTGACCATCCTCGCCACCGCCCTGATCGAGACCGGCTCCAAGATGGATGAAGTCATCTACGAGGAGTTCAAGGGCACCGGCAACATGGAGGTGCACCTGTCCCGCCGCATCGCCGAAAAGCGCGTGTACCCGGCCATCCACATCAACGCCTCCGGCACCCGCCGCGAGGAGCTGCTGATCGAGCCGGACTACCTGCAGAAGATCTGGATCCTGCGCAAGCTGCTGCATCCCATGGACGAGCTGGCGGCGATGGAGTTCCTGCTCGACAAGATGAAGAACACCAAGACCAACGAGGAGTTCTTCAACTTCATGAAGCGCTGATGCGCGTGAAAACGGCCGCCCTGCGGTCGTTTTTCGCGTCCGGGCGTGGGATGGCAACACGATCCGGATTTCCGCCCGGACAACAGTCACCTGCCTCCGCAAGCCCCGGCACCGCGCCGTTTCCCCCTCCGAGAGACCCCGATGACCCAGCCTTCCTCGCTTGACCGCGACCAGCTCCTCGCCTGTGGCCGCGGCGAAATGTTCGGCCCCGTCAACGCGCGCCTGCCGCTGCCGCCGATGCTGATGTTCGACCGCATCACCCATATCGCCGCCGAGGGCGGCGAGCACGGCAAGGGCGTGATCGAGGCCGAGCTCGACATCCGTCCGGACCTGTGGTTCTTCGGCTGCCACTTCGAGGGCGACCCGGTGATGCCCGGCTGCCTCGGGGTCGACGCCATGTGGCAGCTCGCCGGCTTCTTCCTGCCCTGGCTGGGCGAACCGGGCCTGGGCCGCGCGCTGGGTGTGGGCGAGGTCAAGTTCACCGGCCAGGTGCTGCCCAGCGCCAGCAAGGTGCGCTACGTCATCGACATCAGCCGGGTGATCCGCAGCCGCCTCAAGCTGGTGGTTGCCGACGGGCGCACCTTCGTGGACGATCGCCTCATCTATACGGCCAAGGACCTGCGGGTCGGCCTGTTTCAGTCAACGGAGAGCTTCTGATGCGTCGCGTCGTCGTTACCGGCATGGGTCTGGTGTCCTGTCTGGGCAATGCCGCCCACAGCGTTTCGCGCGCCCTGCGCGAGGGCATCAGCGGCATACGCCATATCCCCGAATACGCGGATCTGGGCCTGCGCAGCCAGGTGGCCGGGCAGCCGGTGATCGATCTGGTGGCCGAGATCGACCGCAAGCTCAAGCGCTTCATGGGCGATGCGGCGGCCTACGCCTATGTCTCCATGCGCGATGCGATCGCCGACGCCGGCCTCACGCTCGATCGCATCCGCCATCCGCGCATCGGCCTGATCGCCGGCTCCGGCGGCGGCTCGCCGCAGTGGCAGATCGAAACCGGCGACGTGCTGCGCGACAAGGGCGTGCGCCGCATCGGTCCCTACATGGTGCCGCGTACGATGTGCTCCACCGTATCCGCCTCGCTCGCCACCGCCTTCGGCATCCTCGGCCTGAGCTATTCCATCGCCGCCGCCTGCGCCACCTCGGCGCACTGCATCGGCGCCGGCGCCGACCTCATCCGCCACGGCGCGCAGGACATCGTGTTCGCCGGCGGCGCCGAGGAGTTGCACTGGGGCATGACCTCGCAGTTCGACGCCATGGGCGCGCTGTCCACGGCGCGCAACGACTCGCCCGAAACCGCCTCGCGCCCCTACGACGCCGCGCGCGACGGCTTCGTCATCGCCGGCGGCGGCGGCATGCTGGTGCTGGAGGACTACGAGCACGCCAGGGCGCGCGGCGCGCGCATCCACGCCGAGCTGGTGGGCTACGGCGTCACCTCCGACGGCGCCGACATGGTGGCTCCTTCCGGCGAAGGCGCGGTGCGCTGCATGCAGCAGGCGCTGGCCCAGGCGCAGCTGCCGATCGACTACCTCAACACCCACGGCACCTCCACCCCGGTGGGCGATCTGGTGGAGCTCGACGCGGTGCGCAGCGCCTTCGGCAGCGCCGGCGTGCCGCCGCTCTCCTCCACCAAGGCGCTCAGCGGCCACTCGCTGGGCGCCGCCAGCGTGCACGAGGCGATCTACAGCCTGATCATGCTCAACGAGGGCTTCATGGCCGGCTCGGCCAACATCGACGAACTCGACGAGGGCGTGCGCGGCGCGCCGATCCTGCGCGAGACCCGCGATGCGAAGCTCAACGCCGTGATGTCCAACAGCTTCGGCTTCGGCGGCACCAACGCCAGCCTGGTGTTCGCCCGGGTCTGAGTCCGCGTCGCCGCTTCGGCGTCTCAGCCGGTGAGACGCGCCGCGTGCAGGCTCGCGGCTCCGCAACCGGGAGATTCGCCATGTCACGCACACCCGCCGCCGTTCCACTGCCCGATGCCGTGCTGCTCCTGTGGCTTGCCGCCGGCCTGCTGTCGCTGTTCCTGGTGCCACAGGCGCATTGGCACGGGACACGGATCGGCTGGCTTCCGTTCTGGGCCGCTGCGGTGCCGGTGATGGCGCTGGCGCAGCGGCAGCTCGCGCGACTGGGGCTTCCCGGTCGCAAGCGCCTACAATGCGCGGCTCCCGACCGTGCTTTCGTTCCTTTCCATGACCATCACCCCGCAGGAAGCGCTCCAGCGCACCATCGAGCACCGCGAAATCTTCCACGACGAAATGGTCGGACTGATGCGCCAGATCATGCGCGGCGAGGTTTCGCCGGTGATGACCGCCGCGATCCTGTCGGGACTGCGCGTGAAGAAGGAAACCGTAGGCGAGATCGCCGGCGCCGCGCAGGTGATGCGCGAGTTCGCCGCGAAGGTCGAGGCTCCTGATTCGTCGCACCTCATCGACGTGGTGGGCACCGGCGGCGACGGTGCCCACACCTTCAACATTTCCACCGCCAGCATCTTCGTGGTGGCGGCGGCCGGCGCCAGGGTGGCCAAGCACGGCAACCGCAGCGTGTCGTCGAAATCCGGCAGCGCCGATGTGCTGGAATCCCTTGGCGCGGTGATCGATCTGCAACCGGCACAGGTGGCGCAGTGCATCGCGGAAACCGGCATCGGCTTCATGTTCGCGCCGATCCACCACCCGGCGATGAAGAACGTGGCGCCGGTGCGGCGCGAGATGGGCGTGCGGACCCTGTTCAACATCCTGGGTCCGCTGACCAACCCGGCCGGCGCGCCCAACATCCTGATGGGCGTGTTCCATCCCGATCTGGTCGGCATCCAGGTGCGCGTGCTCGAACGACTAGGCGCGCAGCGTGCGCTGGTGGTGTGGGGCCGCGACGGCATGGACGAGATTTCCCTGGGTTCCGCCACGCTGGTGGGCGAACTGCGCGAGGGCAAGGTGCGCGAATACGAGATCCATCCCGAGGATTTCGGCATCGCCATGGCGGCGAGCCGCAACCTGCGGGTGGAAAACGCCGAGGAGTCCCGCGCGATGCTGCTGGAGGCGCTGGAAAACCGCGACGGACTGCCGCGCGAGATCGTCTCGCTCAACGCCGGCGCGGCGCTGTACGCCGCCGGCCGCGCGCCCTCGATCGCCGAGGGCATCGCGCAGGCGCGGCAGGTGCTGGCCAGCGGCGCGGCGCGGGATCGGCTGGATCAATTCGTCGCCGCCACGCGGCGACTGAAGGAGCAGAACGCATGAGCGACATCCTGCAGAAGATCCTCGCGCGCAAGGCCGAGGAAGTGGCCGAGCGCCGCACCCGCGTGCCGCAGGCCGAACTCGCCGCGCGCTGCCGCGACACCGGCCCGACGCGGGGCTTCGCCGCCGCGCTCGAACGCCGTGTCGCCGCCGGTCGCGCCGCGGTGATCGCCGAGGTGAAGAAGGCCAGTCCCTCGAAAGGGCTGATCCGATCCGACTTCGACCCCGCGCAGATCGCGAAAAGCTACGAGACGGGCGGCGCGGCCTGCCTTTCCGTGCTGACCGACGTGGATTTCTTCCAGGGCGCCGACGCCTACCTGCAGTCCGCCCGCTCGGCCTGCTCGCTGCCGGTGCTGCGCAAGGACTTCCTCCTCGACGCCTATCAGGTGTACGAGGCGCGCGCGCTGGGAGCCGACTGCATCCTGCTGATCGCCGCGGCGCTGGAGGACGCGCCGCTGCGCGAACTGGCCGCGCTGGCCCGTTCGATCGGGCTGGACGTGCTGGTGGAAGTCCACGACGAGGCCGAACTGGATCGCGCGCTTGCGCTGCCGTCCGATGCGGGGCTGATCCTTGGCGTGAACAACCGCAACCTGCGCAGCTTCGAGGTTTCGCTCGACACCACGGTCTTGCTCAAGGCGCGGCTGCCGGCGGACCGCTGGCTGGTGACCGAAAGCGGGATCCACGCCCCGGAAGACGTGCGGAAAATGCGCGATGCCGGGGTGCACGCCTTCCTCGTCGGCGAAGCCTTCATGCGCGCGGCAGACCCCGGAGCGGCGCTGGCGCAGCTGTTCGCCCGCTGACCCTCGGGTCCGCAAGTCGCAAACCCGGGCCGCGCGCGGCATACTTCAGTCGACTGTCGGGGGAGGCAGCACGCTGGAGCCATCCGGACGCACGATTGGCGGTTTCCTCCTGGCGTGCCTGCTGCTGGCGGCAGGCGCGGCGCATGCGCTGGACCCTTCGCACCGCGTCAGCGAGTACACGGTCACTTCCTGGAGCATGGAAGACGGCCTGCCCCACAACCTCGTCCACGCCCTGGAACAGGATTCCGACGGCTATCTGTGGGCAGGCTCCTGGGAAGGCGCCGCGCGCTTCAACGGCCGCGAGTTCACTCCCTTCGGATCGCGCACGGTACCGGGCATCGCGCTTTCCGGCGTGCGGGTGATCCTGCGCGACCGCGACGGCGCCCTGCTGTTCGGCACCTCGCAGCAGGGCGTGGTACGCCTTTCCCACGGCCAATGGTCCACCCTGGAAGCCACCGCCGCGCAGCGCCTGCGCGCCCTGTCCCTGCTGCGCGACGAGCACGGCGCGCTGTGGATCGGGACCGACGCAGGGCTGTGGCGGATGGCGGAAGATGGCGAACTGCAGAACCTGGGTGGCATCGGCGGCCGCCCGCTGGGGCCGGTGTACCGCTTCCTGTCGCTCGGCGACAAAGGCCTTCTGGTCGCATCCGAGCGCGGCGTCTTCCTCTGGCGCGACGATCGGCTGGAAGAATGGGGTGGTCCGCGCGGCCTGGGCGAGGCTCCGGTGCGCGCGCTGCTGCAGCGTGCCGACGGCAGCCTGGCGGTTGCCGGAAGCACCGGCGCCTTCCTGTTCTGGCGCGATGGCCGCAAGGAGGAAATCACCGGCCGCGAGATCGAAGCCATGCTCGAAGACCGCGACGGCACGCTCTGGCTCAGCGCCACCTCCGGCGGGCTGCTGCGCTACCTCGACGGAAGGATCGAAACGATCGACGAGCGCCTCGGCCTGCGCGGCCGCGCCAGCCAGGCGCTGATGGAGGATCGGGAGGGGCTGATCTGGGTGGGAACGACCAACGGCCTGTTCCGCATCGCCGATGCGCCCGCCTACGGTCTGGGCACCTCGCGCGGCCTGGGCGATGCCTACCCGCGCACCGTCCTGCGTCATCCCGACGGCACGCTCTACGTCGGCCACGCGCGCGGGCTGGACCGCTGGGCGGGCGAGCGATTCGAACCGGTACCGCTGGGCGTCGCGGAAACCTCGGTGCTGGCGCTGGCCCCGGCCCGCGACGGCGGACTGTGGATCGGCACCTACGACCGCGGCGTGCTGCACCCGTCCGGCGGCGGCGACCACAAGGCCATCACCGCCTTCGTTGACCACGATGGCCTGCCGATCCGCCACGTGCGGGCGCTGCGCGAAACCGACGATGGCAGCCTGTGGATCGGCACCACCGCCGGCCTCCTGCGGCGCCGCACGGACGGGCGCATCGTGATGATCGAGGGCACAGGCGGGCATTCGGACTCTTTCATCCGCGGCCTGTCCCCGGCGCGCGACGGCGGCCTCTGGATCAGTCTGGACGAAGGCCTGTTGCGCTGGCATCCCGACGAGCGGATCGACCGCTGGTCCGCCGCGAACGGCTATCCCGGCTCGGGCAGTTTCGATGCGCTGGAAACCGCGCGCGGCAGCGTCTTCATCGGCAGCGATCGCGGCCTGCTGCGGCTGCGCGAGGGAAGCTTCACGGTGTTCGACCGCGCGGCCGGCATCCCCAACGAAACGATCTTCCGCGTGCTGCGCGACCGCTCCGGGGCACTGTGGCTGTGCAGCAACCGCGGCGCCTTCCGCATCAGCCCCGAACAGTTCGAGGAAATGGACGCCGGACTGCGCGACCGCGTATCGGTCGACAGCGTGGACCGGTCGAGCGGCATGCCGAGCAGCCAGTGCAACGGCGGCAGCGGGCCGGCCGGCGACCTGTCCGACGCCGGCGAACCCTGGTTTCCCACCGCTGCGGGCATTGCCGTGATCGACCCGGTGGCGGTGATCGCGCGCCGTGGCGTGCGGGTGCAGGCCCGCATCGAAGAGGTGCGCGTGGATGGACAGATCCAACCTGCGAGCGGGCGGCTGGTGCTGGACGCAGACGCCAGGCGCGTGGTGCTGCGCTACGTCGGCCTGCATCTGCGCGCACCGCAGGACGTGCGCTACCGCTACCGCATGATCGGCTTCGACCAGGACTGGATCGAGGCCGGAAGCGACATCGAGGCGATCTACACCAACCTGCCGGCCGGGATGCTGCGCTTCGAGGTGCAGGCCACGATGGCGCCGGCCGACTGGCGCTCGCTCGGCGTGCTCCCCACCGCCAGGCTCGACATCGAGCAGCGGCCTCCGATCTGGCTGCGCCCCTGGTTCATCGCGCTGGCCCTGCTCGCGCTGGCGGCCCTGATCGCGGGCGGGATCGCCTGGCGGCTGGCGTCCTTCCGGATGCAGCAGGCACGCCTGCGGAGCATCATCGATGCGCGCACCCAGGAGCTGAGCAGCAAGAACCATGCCCTTGAGGAAGCCGACCGGGAGCGCGAATCGCTGCTGCGCCAGCTCGCCTACCAGGCCACCCACGACGCCCTGACCGGCCTGCCCAACCGCCGTGCCGGAGAAGCGCGTCTTGCCTCGAGCATCCAGAGCGCCGACCAGAACGGCACGGCGCTGTGCGTGGCGCTGATGGACATCGACTATTTCAAGCAGATCAACGACAGCCACGGCCACGAAGCCGGCGACGCCATGCTGCGCCACCTCGGCGCGCTGCTGTCCGGATCGGGATTCGTGCGCCCCGAGGACGTGGCCCGGCACGGCGGCGAGGAGTTCCTGCTGATCCTGCCGCGCCTGGATCTCGATGCGGCCGCCGACCGCCTGCGCGCGCTGGGCGATGCGGTGGCAACCAGCGCCATGACCCTGAGCGACGGGCGCAGACTGTCGTGCTCGGTCAGCATCGGCGTGGCGCAGTGGCAGCCCGGCTTGACATCCAACCGGCTGGTGGCCCAAGCCGATCGGCGGCTTTACCTGGCCAAGCAGCGCGGCCGCAACCGGGTCGTGGCCGATGCGGGATGAGGAACCGCTTCAGGGCGCGGGAGGACGATCCATCAGCACCACGATGGTCTTGCCGCGCGCGCGCAGCATGCCGCGCTCTTCCAGCTGCTTGAGCACCCGCCCGGCCATCTCGCGCGAGCAGCCGACGATGCGCGCCAGTTCCTGCCGCGACACGCGGATCTGGGTGCCCTCCGGATGGCTCATCGCATCCGGCTCCTGGCACAGATCCAGGATGGTGTTGGCGATGCGGTTGGAAACATCCATGAAGGCCAGACGGCTGGTCTTGCGCCCGGTGTGCAGCAGGCGGCGGGTGAGCTGGCTGCCGATCGCGAACAGCAGGCGCGGGCATTCCTCGCGCAACAACCCGCCGAACAGGGCGCCGAGGCGCTCGTGGCTGATCTCGGCCAGTTCGCAGGCGCTGCGAGTGCGCAGCACCACTTCGCGCTGCGGCGCGCTGATGAACACGCCGGTTTCGCCGACGAACTCGCCCGGATTGATGTAGCTGAGCACCAGCTCGCGGCCATCCTCTTCCTCGCTGATCACGCTGAGCGAGCCGCTGATGACGTAGTAGAGCGTGGTCGCCGGATCGCCCGGACGGAACACGTCGGTGCGCGAGGCATAGCGTCGCCGGTGGCAGTGCGCCAGGAACCGCTGGATGGTCTGTTCGGTGGGCGCGAGCGACTCGGGCCGCTGCGGGCGGCGGAGCGTGTCCTGAAGGGGAAAATGACCGTTTGGCATGAAGAGCACCGTGACCGGATTCACTGTCCAGCTTAGCGCGGGACAGGCACCGATGCGCGCTTTCCCGCGAACCGGCGTGCACGATTTCGGCGCCGGATTTCATTCCGCGCGCGATTTGTCCGATAATTCACCCCTTCCGCCGTCTTCCAGAGGACACCCGCGTTGGTCAAGCCGCTGCCGCGCCTGAAGCTCCAGGGATTCAACAATCTCACCAAGGCCCTGAGCTTCAACATCTACGACATCTGCTACGCGATCACCGAAGAGCAGCGCCAGCGCTACATCGAATACATCGATGAAGCCTACAACGCCGAGCGCCTCACTCAGATCCTCACCGATGTCGCCGAGATCATCGGCGCCAACATCCTCAACATCGCGCGTCAGGACTACGATCCGCAGGGCGCGTCGGTGACGATCCTCATTTCCGAGGAGCCGGTCATCGACAAGAAGCAGGCCGGCAAGGAAGTGCTGGCCGGAGCCATGCGCGAGCACAAGGACGCCGATCACCTCGACGCCAGCGTGGTCGCGCACCTGGACAAGAGCCACATCACCGTCCACACCTACCCGGAAACCCATCCGCAGAACGGCATCGCCACCTTCCGCGCCGACATCGACGTGGCCACCTGCGGGGTGATTTCACCGCTCAAGGCGCTCAACTACCTGATCGAGAGCTTCGAGTCGGACATCGTCATCGCCGACTACCGCGTGCGCGGCTTCACCCGCGACGTGAAGGGCAAGAAGCACTTCATCGACCACCGCATCAACTCGATCCAGGACTTCCTCGCCAAGGGCATCAAGAGCCGCTACGAGATGTTCGACGTGAACGTCTACCAGGAAAACATCTTCCACACCAAGATGCACGTGAAGGATTTCGACCTGGACACCTACCTGTTCGAGGAGAAGGCCAAGAACCTCTCCTTCAAGGAACGCCAGCGCATCGAGATGCAGCTGCGCCAGGAGGTCGAGGAACTGTTCCACGGGCGCAATCTGGACTGAGGTTCCGATCCGCGAATGCACCAAAGAGAAGGCCCGGGAATCCCGGGCCTTCTTCGTTTCGCGAGAAAGAAACCGCGCGACGCGCTCAGGGATCGATGCCGCGCACCGGCAGGCGGATCTTCTCGCCCGGGTCCTCGGCCACGCGCGCGCTGCGGGTTTCCCCGCCGTAGCTGTAGACGATGTCGTAGGCGATCACCCGGGTCTGCGGATCCGCGACCGTCTCGCACTGGCGCTCGATGCGGGTCTCGGTCTTCTTCTCCTGCCGGGCTTCCTGGATCTTGCGTCCGGCGATCGCACCGCCCACCGCGCCGGCGATGCGCGCCGCGTCACGGCCGTGCCCGTCGCCGATCTGGTTGCCGATGGCCCCGCCCACGATGGCACCGATGGCGGTGCCGGCGATCTTGTTCTCGTCACGGGGCGCGACCTGATGGACCACCTCGACATCCCGGCAGACTTCCTGAGGGTTGTCGATGGACTGGCGCACCGGCGTGACGCTGACGACCTGTGCGTACTGCGGTCCGGTGGCGGCCGGAGGCCTGGGTGCCGATGGCGGAGCCTGCGGCGCCGGGGCCGCCGATGGAGATGGCGCCGGTGGTGCGGGTGGCGCGGGTGGTGCAACCGGAGCAGCCGGCTGCGCAGGCGCCGCAGTCAGCTCCGGGGCGGGCGCCGCTTCGGCCGGCGTGCCGGCACCCGGGGAATCTTCCACCGGCGCGACGGGAGACGGCACAGAGGTGCCCGCCGGAGCCTGCGGATTCTGGCAGGCCGCGAGCAGCAGGCAGGCGGAGGCCAGAGGGAGCCACTTCGAAGCGTATCGGGTCATTCGTGATCGTCCTTGGCGAGTGCGGAAATTGAGTCCAGATCGACTGCGATCCGGACGCGCGGCACCTTACCCCGGCGCGGCTGAACCTCAGGTGCCGTCGGCGCGCGGCGCGACCTGCATCGGCACGCGGCTGCCATCCACGCCGGCGCGATACCAGCGCCCCTGTTCACGGCGCACCGCGCCCATCACCGCCACGCCCGTTTCCGCATCGCGTTCGGGGTAGATCTGCACGGCGATCACCCGGCCATCGAACAGCGGCGTCACCTGCGACAGCGCGGTGTGGCCCACGAAGATGGCGCGCACGCCCAGGGCGCGACGAATTGCGTCGACCTCATCCGCACTCGCCTCGGGCGGCGCGCCGTCGCGGGAAAAATAGCCGCGATACCACTGCGGCCCGTACGATCGGATCGCAAACTCGTGAAACTGCGACTGCGCCGGATCGGCGCTTCCGGCCAGCACCTCGCGGATCGCGCGGCTCAGGCGTGTCGGCATGAACCCACGCTCGACCGCCTCGGGCGAAATGCCGCCGTGCAGGAACAGCGCATCGCCCACGCGCAGCACGCTGGCGCGGGTGCGCAGCCACTGGCCCAGCACGCTGCGGCCATCGAACAGGTCGGCGTAGGACTTCGCGCCCAGCGCCTTCACCGTCGCCGCATGGCGCGGATGCAGGTAGCGCGCGTCACCGCGCAGCGCCATCAGCTCGTGGTTGCCGAGCAGGAATTCGACGTCGCCTCCCGCCGCCGCGGCTTCGCCCTGCAGCTGGTAGATCAGCCAGAGCACCTCCAGCTGGTGCGCGCCACGGTCGAACACGTCACCCAGAAACACCACCTGCCCGCGGCCAAAGGCCCAGCGGAGCCGCGCGTCGACGATCTTCTGGTTCCGCAGCAGCTCGACCAGGATGTCGTACTCGCCATGGATGTCGGCGACGACGAACAGCGGCGCGTCCGATTCCAGATGGATCGCATCGGGCGCGGTCTGCGCCGGCGGTCGCAGCGTCACCTCGAAAGCCGACACCGCACCCACGGATTCCACGCGTAGCCGTTCGCCCGGCGCGATAGCGAGGGACCGCGCCTTGGCGTCTTCCCCCTCGCCGTCGCTCCAGCGCGCCACCCAGCCTCCCTTCGGCGCGGGCGCCACGTAGGGGCCGTCGGTCGAGGCGTCGGCATGGGCCGCCGGCGCAAGGCAGATCAACAGCGCGGCGAGCGCGCCCAAGGCCATGCGGCCGAACCTTCGATTCATGGTCGGAGCTTCCCTCCCGTTGCCGGATTCACGGCATTGTCTCCCGCTTTCCCGCCACGGCGAAGCCCGTCCCGCACCAGGACCGGCTCCGATCACTCGCACCTCCCGCAGCGCCCCGCAGAGCGCAGCTTGCTGCGCTGGATCGACCCGCCCTCTCACACTTCCCGCAGCGCCTCGGTGATCGGCAACCGCGCCGCGCGCAGGGCCGGGAACAGGCCACCGACCAGGCCGATGCCCAGCGCCCACTTGAAGCCGGTCCACAGAAGCTCCGGCGTCACGCGGAACTGGAACACCACCTGGCTGAAGTTGGCGCCCAGGGTGGAGGCGCTGAAGTTGTTGAACGCAAGCCAGGCGACCAGGCCGCCGAGGACGCCGCCGAGCAGGGCCAGCAGCAGGGTCTCGAGCATTACTGCGGTCACGACCGGGGTGCCGCGGAATCCTATGGCACGCATGGTGGCGATCTCGCGGGCGCGGGCGGCGACGGCGGCGTACATGGTGTTGAGCGCACCGAACACCGCACCCACCGCCATGATGCCGCCGATCACCGTACCCAGGACCTGCAGCAGGGTCTTGAGCCCGCCGGACTGGGCCGCGAAATAGGCCCGCGTGGTGCTGACGTCGAGCTTGAGCTGCGGATCGGCTTCCACCGCCGCCTTGAAGGTCTCGAAACCTGACTTTCCGGTGCGCACCAGCACCGACTGGTAGGCACCGCGGTTGTACGTGGTGGCCACCGTCTGGGCGTCGCCCCACAGCTCCGATTCGTAGGCATCGCCGGACTCGAACGCGCCCACCACGGTCCACTGCTGGCTGCCCAGCATCAGCGTGGCGCCGACTTCGAGCCCGCGGAACTGCGCCTGCGCGCCGCGCCCGACCGCGATCTCGCGCAGGCCCGCCGAAGGCGCGCGACCCTCGACGATGCGCACCCCCTCGCGCACGCGGAAGGCGGCCTCGCCGATGCCACGGAACTGCACGTTGGTGTCGCTGCCGTCGGCCTTCGACGGCAGGTTCACCACCTGGGACAGCTCGGCGGAAATCAGCGGCCGCCCCTCGGCGTCCTGTTCGATGCCCGGCAGGCTGGCGATCAGCGGCACCTGGCTGCGGGTGATGACCGAGTTGGTTTCGGCCTGCGAGCCGCCGCGCAGCACGATCGCGGTCTCGTCGTTGCCGGCGGCATCGAGCGTGGCCTGGAAGCCCTCGCCCATCGCCAGCATCGCCACCAGCACGCCGACCACGCCGGCGATGCCCACCACGATCACCGAGGAGGCGCCCCAGCGCTGCGGCAGGCTGGCGATGCCGATGCGCGCAGCGGCCAGCGCGAGGCGTCCGCCGCGCGAGAGCGCCAGCCACAGCGCAACGAGCACGGCCACGGCGAGCACGCCTTGCCAGGGCAGCGCGGTCCAGACGCCGAGCGCGAGAAAAAGCAGGAGCAATACGGCGAAATTCTTCAGGGTGTTCTTCATGTCCTAGTCCTCAGCGTCCGGCCAGCGCATCGACGATCTTCAGCC
>Ga0116141_10002235_pt1 | contig 16642 bp, 16 predicted proteins | sample AD_UKC097_MetaG_FD_89744 | JGI IMG/M metagenome (GOLD analysis project Ga0116141, IMG submission 89744) | Active sludge microbial communities of municipal wastewater-treating anaerobic digesters from USA - AD_UKC097_MetaG | ecosystem: Engineered > Bioreactor > Anaerobic > Digestate | place: USA...
ACGGGTGGAATAGGGGAGAATGATTTCAAAATGAGGGAAATGATCTGTTCCGGCATGGAAGCATTGGGAATCGAATTTGACCACCGGGAGAATGACGGAGTCAGGGGTCAGGATAAGCTGATATCCACACCTGGTTCAAAGGCAGCGGTTTTGACAGTCACCACCGATGAGGAACTGGTTATAGCGATGGACACGAAATATCTTGTTGAGCGTCATACAGTATAACAATCAATTAAAACAACGATCTTATGGTTCTAAGAAACTTATCCGACCTTAAGGGCATCGTGGCAGGAAAACCGGTAAGAAAACTGGTTCTTGCAGTTGCCCAGGACCAGCATTCCCTCAGCGCAGTTCTGAGGGCATGGAAGGATGGGATCATCGAGCCGGTATTCATAGGCGACAGCGACGGAATTCACACTATCTGCAGCGAGTTCGGCTATGACATCTCGGGGATCTCAATCGTTCACGAACCTGATATTGACAGGGCTGTTGAAAAATCGGTGAGGATGCTGAGCGAAAAACAGGCCGACATTCTTATGAAGGGCAAGGTGGGTACCTCCAAACTCCTGAAAGCCGTCCTCAACAAGGAATGGGGACTCAGAACAGGGAACCTTCTCTCGCATATCGCTATTTTTGAGGTCGGTACATATCATAAGCTCATCGCCGTTACCGACGTGGCGATGAATATTGCCCCCAACCTCAAGGATAAGATCGCGATAGTGAATAATTCAGTCGCCTTCCTGAACCGGCTTGGATATGAAATGCCGAAAGTGGCAGTGCTGGGAGCAGTTGAAATGGTGAATGAGAACATGGAAGCTACTCTCGATGCCGCACTGCTTTCTAAGATGAACCAGAGGGAACAGATCAGGAACTGCATTATCGACGGTCCGCTTGCCTTCGATAACGCCGTCAGCATTGAAAGCGCAAGACACAAGGGTATCAGGAGCGAAGTCGCAGGTGACACCGACCTTCTGCTGATGCCCGACATCGAGGTGGGTAATGTGCTTTACAAATCGCTGGTATTCTTTGCTCAGGCAAAGGTCGCATCAATGATCCTCGGCGCCCAGGTGCCAATTGTATTAACCTCACGATCAGATTCGGAACAGGCAAAGTACGACAGCATACTGCTTGCTGCTGCATCAAGCAAATAGTTGTGTTATGATCCGCACGCTGAACCAGATGGTTGAAAGGGTGCTTTCGTCAAAGCGCAGGCAGCAGATCGCGGTAGCCTGGGCCCAGGATCCAAATGTCATCGGCGCTATACACAAGGCAGTAAAATACGGACTTGTTGATGCCATCCTGATTGGCCGGACAAACGAAATAATAAATATTTGCAGAAAAAACGGGATCGATACTTCCTTGTTTTCAATTGTTGAATCAGCCGACGAGGCGGAAGCAGCTTCGAAGGCAATCAAACTGACACGTGATGGCGATGCCGGTATTGCCATGAAAGGGCTTGTCGGAACTGATATATTCCTTAAGGCCGTGATGGATAAAAAGAACGGACTGATGATCCCCGGAGCAGTTCTGAGTTATGTATGTGCAATTGAAATTCCAGCCTATCATAAATTGCTGTTTATCACTGATACAGCCGTTATACCTATACCATCACTTGAGCAGAAGGCTGAGATGCTGAAATATGCTGTTGAAATGGCAGGAAGGTTTGGAATTGATAAGCCCAGGATAGCACTTGTTTCAGCAACTGAAAAACCCAGCCGCCACTTTTCAAGCAACAGCGATTACAGCGAGATACTTAAAATGGCCGAGCAGGGAGAATTTCCCGGATGTATCATTGACGGCCCTCTGGATATCTTCCTGGCATGCGACAGGAAGAGTGTCGCTATAAAGGGAGTCCCGACTCCCGTCAACGGCGATGCCGACATTCTTCTTTTCCCCTCACTGGAGTCCTCAAATCCTTTTTACAAGGGACTGATGCTTTTTGCCGGAGGAGAGCTTGCCGGTCTTATCAGGGGAACTGAAAAACCTGTGATTGTAATGTCGAGAAGCGAAAGCGAAATGTCAAAATTCTACTGTATAGCGCTTTCCTGCCTTATGGCCTGAACCGGGGCTATTTAGCGGGGTTTTTACAAATCATAACTATATGTCAAAGAGGCTAATATTGGTGATCAACCCAGGTTCTACTTCAACTAAGTTCGCTTTGCTTGAAGAAGACGTTATTTTGTTTGAGAAAACACTCCGGCATTCCATTGGGGAACTGTCGGGCTTCAGGAAAATTGCCGACCAGATCAACTATAGGAAAAACCTGATTATGGAGGAGCTGACCAAGGAGAATTTCAATCTGGAATCCATTTCTGCAGTTATAGGCAGGGGGGGGGTTATAAAACCGATTGAATCGGGAATTTATGAAGTGAACCGGAAACTGCGCGACGACCTGATTGAAGCTGCAAGGGGAGAACATGCAAGCAATCTTGGCGGGCTTATTGCATCCGACATTGCTGCTACAATTCCAGCTGCAAGGGCTTATATAGTTGATCCCGTTGTCGTTGATGAGATGACCCCTGTTGCCAGGATATCAGGACATCCGGAGATTGAAAGAATTTCAATTTTTCATGCCCTGAACCAGAAAGCTGTAGCCCGGCTGTATGCAGCTTCTGTGGCCAGGGAATATGAGGAACTTAATCTGGTGGTGGCTCATATGGGAGGAGGGATAAGTATAGGGGCCCACAGGAAAGGAAGGGTTGTTGATGTTAACAATGCCCTTAATGGTGACGGACCATTTTCACCTGAACGTTCAGGCGGTCTTCCGGCACGGCAGCTGCTGGATCTTTGCTTTGGCGGTAAATACACGTATGATGAATTGAAAGGCATGATTTGCGGTAAAGGCGGAATGCTGGCGTATCTCGGGACAAACAATTTCAGGCAGGTGTATGAAATGGCAGATGCTGGCGATCAGAAAGCCGTCTTGATCACCGATGCCCTTGCCTACCAGGTTGCCAAGGAAATAGGAGCTATGTCGGCCGTGTTAGCCGGTAAGGTGGATGCTATAATACTTACAGGCGGACTGGCTTATCAGGAGTCGCACGCGGAAAAGGTGAGGAGCAGGGTGGAGTTTATTGCCAGGGTGGTTGTGTATCCGGGCGAGGATGAGATCAGGGCTTTGGCTTTCAATGGTTTGATGGCTATGGATGGCAGGATTGAGATAAAAAACTACGAGTAGGAGCAGGCCGGACTTCAGGCTATGGATTTAAAATAGAGATTGAATTTTTTCGTTAATTTGACAGCCTTTTAATGTAAAGTTACAAAATAGTTTTATGATAACTTATCGGACAAAAAGATATAAGTCATTCACTAAGATATGCATTGCGTTTTTTCTTGTGGCGATCTTACAGAACGCGTTGATCAGCGCTGACGGGCAAACCGCGGACAAGGAAGTACCGCCGCTTAAAGACAGGCTGTTCTATGGAGGGAATGTAAATCTGCAATTCGGTACCTATACCGACATACAGGTCTCGCCTGTTATTGGATTATGGGTGCTGCCGAGGATTGGCATCGCGGCTGGACCTGTTTTTCAGTATTATAAATTATACACGGCGCGTACTTTTATCTATGGTGGGAAAAGTTATATTGAATATTTGTTTTTGCAGGACCTTAACAATGCTATACCACTGGGTCTGCATGCCGGATTATTCCTGCATGCAGAATATGAACTGCTCAGCCTTGAATCGGCATTCTTCAAAAAACCACCACCCTATGATTCAAACAGGTTTTTTGCGGGAATGGTTCTTGCAGGAGGTGGAATCCGGCAGCAGATAGGCGAGAGATCGTCGCTGAATATTTCGTTCCTGTGGACTTTGAGCGATGATCTCTGGGGGATATACGGAAGTCCGGAGATACGATTCTCTTTTATATTCTGAAGATCAGATATTCAGTTCTTCACCCTCTGATTTTGCAATTATCACGGCAGCGCAGGTGTCACTATAGACATTGAGGGTGGTACGGAACATATCGAGAATCCTGTCAACTGCAAGAAGCAATCCTATTCCTTCCAACGGAAGACCGACAGCTTTGAGCACCACTGCCATCATCACCAGTCCTGCCATGGGAATCCCGGCTGAACCAATGGCTGCCAGAAGCGATGTGAATACTACGATCATCTGCTGACCGAAACTGAGGTCGACACCATATGCCTGGGCGATAAAGACCACGGCCACGCATTCGTACAGGGCTGTTCCGTTCATATTGATGGTAGCGCCAAGGGGCAGGGTGAAGCTGGATATCTTGTTCGAAACCCCGTCCTTGTTCTCAACAGCTTCCATTGTCAGTGGAAGGGTTGCATTTGACGATGAGGTAGAGAATGCAGTAAGTATCGGAGTGGCCATATTCCGTAAATGCTTTATCGGACTTACTTTTCCCATAAACTTCAATGCCAGGGAGAGAGTGATGAGAAAATGGAACAGGATGCCTGCCAGAACCGTTAACATATACAATCCCAGCCTTGAAATGATTTCTTCAATACCGTTGCCGCTAATTACCTGCTGGGCAATAACTTTGGCGGTAATGCTGAAAATTCCTACAGGTGCAAACCTGATGACCGGCATTGTTATCTTCATAATTACATCGAGAATCCCGTTCAGAACGTTTGATATAAGCTCCTGCGGCTTTTCATCGATCCTGGTAAGGAAATAGCCAAACAATATCGCGAAGAATATTATTGAAAGCATCTGTCCTTCTGCCAGGGCTTGGATAATGTTCGTGGGAATAATCTTGATAAGTGTCTGGCTGAAGCTGTCTGAGGCTGCTGCAACACCTTCAACAGGTTCAATGAAACCAAGGTCGGCACCCACGCCGGGATTTACTGCATTAACCAGGAGCAGGCCCGTTAAGATTGCCACAAGAGTTGAGAGAATGTAAAATCCAAGAGTCTTCGCTCCAAGTCTTCCCAGATTACCGCTACTGCCAACACTTGCAACACCGGTTGAGATGGAACAGAAAATAAGCGGAACAATTATCATATTCAGAGACCGCAAGAATATTTCCCCGATCCAGTTGGTGAATCTTGTTAAATCTGAAAAATAATAACCGAACAGCCCTCCTGCAAGCAGCAATATTAATATCTGGTAATGAAGGGGAATCGATAAACGGGATTTTAAACTGGTCATAAAAGAAGGATTTAAGGTTAAAGAAAAAGAAACTTTTTGATAAAACCGCGATCAGGGAAGATGTATTTTGGATTTCATCAAGTTCCCCACGATTGAATATTTGAAATCGTATAGAGCAGGGGACAGGAATATCAGCTTTTTAAACTGCAATGGTTCAGTCTGCACGCAGTTAAGACATTGAATCATGTCCTACGGTTCAAAAAGATGTCACATTACATAAGTAAACGATTCAAAATAGACATGGAGTTACATAAGTAAACCACTAATTAGAATTTAAATCATTACAGTTGTAATTAATTATTCGGCAAAAGATATAATATTCATAAAGTATTAATAATCTATGGTATATATATTCTATCTATCGCAAAGATTTAACTTTATTCAATCCCGGCAGACCATATTGTTTAGAAATGAGATAAAAATGTATTTAAAGAACAGTATACCAGTATTATAAATAACTAAACTAAAGTATTCCTTCAATATATTAGGGTACATTCTCAGCATAGACAGATTGAGCATCATTTGGAATGCTTAGTGATTGTCTATACTAAGTTACATTTGTAAATAACATAAAGTTATGCATGTAAATAAATAATGGATTACATTTGTAAAAAGAACATGCAAATAAGCAATCCTCTTGGTGCTTTGATGTAAAGTCAGCGTATAATATTTATTTATAATTAGATATGTATTATAGTTGACAAGCTGAGCGGATTTTGAATAGTATAAACATTAGCTATGAAAGACAGAATACAGGAATTTCTTATAAAGGAAAACAAAACGTCTGCTCAGCTTGCAGCTGATATTAATGTTCAGGCTTCAGGAATCTCTCACATTTTATCGGGTAGGAACAATCCAAGTCTGGACTTTATCCTGAAAATGCTGGAGAAATACCCCTATATTTCCATGGAATGGCTTTTGTTTGGTAAAGGATCAATGTACAGAGAGCAGAAGATTGGCGATCTCTTTGGAGGTCTTGATTTAGCACCTGGGAAAGATCCTGTTGAAAACGAGCCTGTACAGCAAGAGCCTGTGCAGAATAAAGCTCTGCAAAATGAGGCTGTACAAAATAAAGCTGCTGAAACGCCCGATAAATTACCTGAAATTAAAAGGGATGCAAACCTTATCTCCAAAGCAGTCCGGGAACGGAGTGTAATCAGGATAGTTTGGTTTTTTGAGGACAACAGCTTCGAGGAATTTTTCCCTTCTAAACACTGAGCTTTGTTTTAAGCAAGCGCTTCATTGCTTATCTTCGCGGAAAAGACCCTGCTGATGGCAAAGAAAGTTGAAGACTTCACAGTCAGGAATAATATCAGACTGAATTCCGACATTTTCATTCTTGAGTTGACGACGTCTGAACAGCTGCCTGAGATTAAACCGGGTCAGTTTGCACAGCTCATGGTGGAAGGAAGTCCTGAAACTTTTCTCCGTCGCCCGTTTTCTATCCATGATGTTGATTATTCATCCAATTCAATAAAAATGCTTATTCAGATTGCAGGAGATGGAACCCACCGTCTCTCGCAGCTGAAAACAGGAGAAAAACTGAATCTTGTCTATCCGCTTGGAAATTCCTTCACAATTCCCGGCAAGGACAGCAGCATACTTTTAGCCGGGGGCGGATGCGGGATAGCACCACTGCTGTATCTGGGCAGGTATATGAAATCCAGTGGATTGAAACCTCAGATGCTTCTGGGATTCAGGGATTCCGGAAGGATTATCGAGCACGGGGAATATGAAAGCATTGGTCCGGTTTGGCTTACAACGGAAGACGGTTCTAGGGGTGAGAAGGGTTACATTACCGACCATTCCATCCTGCGGAATGAACGTTTTGACCATGTATACTGCTGTGGTCCCGAACCCATGATGAAAGCCGTTGCCGGCTATTGCAGCAGGATTGGCACAGACTGTGAGGTATCGCTGGAACATCTTATGGCATGCGGTTTCGGGGTGTGTCTTTGCTGCGTTGTGGATACTGTTGGCGGGAAACTGTGTTGCTGTACAGATGGGCCGGTTTTTAACACAAAGGATCTGAAATGGTAAAACTGGATGTTACTATAGGAGCGATGAAGCTTAAAAACCCGGTGATGAGCGCATCCGGCACTTTCGGGTATGGTTCGGAATTCGATGACTTCTTTGATGTATCCCTACTGGGTGGGATTATTCTGAAAGGCACCACGATGGAAGCAAGGGAGGGAAATCCCTATCCAAGAATGGCAGAAACCCCTTCGGGAATGCTTAATGCGGTGGGACTTCAGAACAAGGGAATCGATTATTTTGAAACCAATATATATCCTGTTGTTTCGGCTTATGATACGAACGTGATAATGAATGTAAATGGTAGCAGTATCAATGATTATGTTGCTCTTTCAGAGAGAATTGTGAGGCTGGAGAAGATACCTGCAATCGAATTGAATATTTCATGTCCGAATGTAAAGCAGGGAGGGATGATCTTTGGCACCAATCCGGCATCGGCCAGGGAGGTCATCAGGGCGGTAAGGTCGGTTTGGCCGCGGGTACTGATCGTAAAACTATCACCGAATGTTACCAGCATTACCGATTTCGCAAGGATTGCGGAGGAAGAAGGCGCTGATGCCATTTCATTGATTAATACCCTTCTGGGAATGGCCATTGATGTAAATATGATGAAACCATCCCTTTCAACAGTTACAGGAGGCCTTTCAGGCCCGGCTGTTCGTCCTGTTGCCCTGAGGATGGTATGGCAAACTGCCAATGCCGTGAAAATTCCGGTTATCGGGATCGGAGGTATCATGACGGCTGAAGACGCCCTGCAATTCCTGCTGGCAGGAGCCGCTGCAATTCAGATCGGAACCGCTTCATTCATCCATCCGGAATCTACAGTCAAAATAATTGAAGGAATCAAAAAATACCTGGAGGACAAGCGATTTTTGGATGTTAAGGAAATAATCGGATGGATTAACAGATAATATAAATGCCTGTTTCCGGCTCCCTGCCTAATGTTCTTCCTAAATCTGTAAGTTTTTAGAGTAAAAGAATTTAAATTCCTTATAGGAATTTTTGGAAATATCTTTAATTTTGTAACTACAAAAAAAGAATACTACAGATTTGTTAATCTAAATCTTCTGTGATGACTGAAAATGTTCAAATTGATAATCTGGATAAGAAGATTCTGGATATCATTACTAAGAATGCCAGGATACCTTATCTTGAAGTTGCCAGGGAATGCAATGTTTCCGGCGCTGCCATTCACCAGCGGGTTCAGAGGCTTATTAAAACCGGTGTGATTAAGGGATCCGAATTCAAGGTTGATCCTGCACTCGTCGGATTCAAGACCTGTGCCTACATTGGTGTGTTCCTGGATCATCCGGGGCATTATCGCGACATTGTCGAGGAATTCAGGAAAATTCCTGAAATTATAGAATGCCATTACACTACCGGTAACTATTCCCTTTTTATCAAGGTCTATACACATGACAATGAACATCTCCGGGATATTCTTACAGACAAGATCCAGAATATAGCGGGAATAGTCAGAACAGAAACCCTTATTTCTCTCGAAGAATCGATTAACCGTCAGATTCCCGTACTTTCGAAGTAAACAGGCTGGGAACAACAAAATCCAGATCACGCCCTCACCGCTCAGGCTATAAACGTAAAAACCCGGTATGAATCCGGGTTTATCGTGATCTAGCTGGGGCTCGAACCCAGGACCCCATCCTTAAAAGGGATGTGCTCTACCAGCTGAGCTACTAAATCATTCAATATATTCTTCCGGACTATGTTGTCAGCATTATATGACGATCTGCCGCCTGATCCGGACTGGCTTGACTGCTGCTTAAAAGAACATTACGGCTGTTGCCTTGATAGCTGTAAAGCCACTTATTGATGGCTTACATTTTCGCGGTGCAAATGTAGAATTAATTTTGTTTTAATACAAATTTACTTTTCTATTTTATTTACACTTGTTTCTGTTTTGCTGTAATGAAATTGGTCCTCATACGTCATCCGTGAAACGGACAATTGGTAAAATATAGCAAGGTAGGCATGAAAAGAATTATCGGACTTATTATGTTTTCGGTTTTTACAATCACCCTTTTGGGGCAAAACACTGTAGACGAGATGTTTGAGACTTGTTCCGAAGACAAGGGTTTTATTAACATCACGCTTTCCGGGAGCTTTTTTAAAATGCTCCGGTCGCGTGATGATTGCTGCAGCGGACAAGCATGGCCGGCTGAAGTGACATCGGTTCGGATCCTGTTCCCGGGTGAGGAACAAAAAAAGCGGACAAATTTCATGGCTATGATAAAGCGAAACAGGGACCTGAAGTATTATGAAGATTACATGAGCGTGAAGGAAAAGGATCAGGAAATAAGGATGCTGGTAAAGGCGGACGGAAAAATGATAAGGGAGTTTCTTCTTGTCGGTGGAGGAGAGGATAATTTCATTTTGCAGGTGAAAGGAAGAATTACGCTGGAGGAGGCGGAGGAATTGAGCCGTGAACTAAGGAATGATAAGGCTCGTAAAACTATTTCGGGACTATAAGGAATATGAAGCTATCTTCGCGGGAAGGATAATATCTTCTCTCTCAATGACAAGAACCGAATTCGACAGATTGGTGGTTTCGATGGGCAGAAAGCTTTATGCTCATGCATACCGTATCCTGGAGGATAAGGAGGGATCAGAAGATGCAGTTCAGGAGGTCTTTGTCAGAATGTGGAAGATGAGAATGAAACTTGATGAATATGAAAGCATTGAGGCTCTGTCGATGACAATGCTAAAAAACTATTGCATTGATCAGTTCAGAAAGCGAAGACTGATCGATCAGGGAGGAGAAGCAGCCTTTGCAGGATTGTACGACAAGGAACCGTCGCCCCAGGAACAGATAGAACGCGGGGAAACTTCAGATATAATACTCAGGATAATCGAAAAACTTCCTGATCAGTACCGTGAGATTATAAGGATGAGAGACATAGAAGAACTTGGGTTTGAGGAAATTGCAAAGATGACAGGCCGGAATGTAAATTCCGTGAGAGTAATACTTTCAAGGGCAAGAAAGAATGTAAGGGAAGAATTCAGGAAACAGATAAGATGAAGGAACAGGAAATAAGGCAATTGCTTGAACGGTACTATGCCGGCAATACTACTCTTGAAGAAGAAGGTCTTCTGAAAGAATATTTCGGGGCCGGGGGAGTGCCTGAAGAATTCGCTGGGGAACGGGAGATATTCCGGTACTACAGCCGAAGTCAGTACGAAACAGATATTCCTGAACCCTCGCCGGATTTTGAAAAAAGGATATCAGCTGCAATCGACAGGGAAGCAGAACGGGAATCGGTGTCTGTCCGCAAAAGACTTTATATCGCAATTTCCGGTATGGCAGCAGCAGTACTTATACTGTCAGCAGCATATTTCTTCTTCGAGCGCAGATCCGATATCCGTGACACTTACTCCGATCCCGAAGTGGCTTATACAGAGGCAATGAAGATACTTTATGGTATATCTGTGCGCATGAATGAAGGAACAAAGGCGCTTGGGCAACTTGAGGCTCTTCAGGAAAAAACAGGCAAAACACTCAATGCTGTAGAAAAATCAGCATCACTTATAGAAGATAATATGAAACCGCTCGAAGAACTTTTTTCTTCCCTGGGCGCTTCAGGTAAAAACAAGGAATAAAGATCTGAATATACACTGCAAATCAGTATTCAAATGAAGAAAACAATATCAGTATCAGTTGTCCTCTTTATGGTCGTGGCACTTAATGCCCAGACCAACGCGGTGGACGAATTCTTCGACAAATACTCAGAAAAGGATGGTTTCACACTTGTCACAATATCAGGCAAACTCCTGGGACTCTTTTCCGGGAAAGAGGTCCAAAGCGAAAAAAGCGAACTGATAAGCAAGCTGTCATCCATCAGGATACTGTCATCCAATGACTCTCTCATGAACCTTAATCTCAATTTCTACAAGGAGCTGACGGGAAGGCTCAATATGTCGGTTTACGAGGAGCTGATGGCAGTGAAGGAGGGTAAGGATGAAACCAGGTTTCTTGTCAGGCAGAAAGGTGACAGAATATCTGAACTTCTGGTTATTAGCGGAGGGCCAGGCAGTAATACCCTTATTTCAATAAGGGGTGACATCGATCTGAAAAGTCTCGCGCAGCTGTCGGATGATTTCGGGATAGAAGGGCTCGAAAATCTTGAAAAAATGGAGCAAGAGGGTGTTCCGAAGTAAGACCGGTTTGTCGATAATCCGGACCATTGAATTTATTTTGCCTGAAAAATTGCTTGAATCTGTCATAATTTGTAAGTTTCAGGAGTGAATGCATACTCCGGAAACTGACTATGACCGAATCTCAGAAAATCAAAAGTGCATACCATAATCTGCTTAAATCGGCAGGCAGCACACTGGGACCGGGTGACGCCGGAAAAATAAGGCGTGCCCTCGAGCTGGCAATTGAAGCATGCGCGGGCAAGTCAATTCTCACAGGAAAACCGGAAATTGAACATGCCCTGTCGGTGGCATCAATAGTTGCCGGTGAAATGGGCCTGGGAACCAATACTATCATAACAGCGCTCCTCCACGACTCCTACGGAAGATTGTCGCTAACACCCCAGGAACTTGAGAAAGAGTTCGGTATCAAGGTGGTTGAGATACTGCAGGGCTTTAACCGGATAACCGGCATTGATTCGACTCAGGCTTCTTACCAGTCGGAGAATTTCAGAAAACTTCTTCTCAGCCTTGCCGACGATGTCAGGGTGATACTTATCAAACTGGTGGAGAGGCTCGATTATATGAGAAATCTCGATAATGCCCCTGATAAGGATAAGCTTCCCATTGCCTCCGAAACCTATTTTCTATACGCACCGCTGGCTCACCGTCTGGGCTATTACAACATCAAGTCGGAGATGGAGGATCTGGCCGTCAAGTATCTCGAGCCGGAACAATTTAACTATGTTGAAGGAAGGCTCAGGCAGACAGCTGCCTCAAGAAATAAGCTTATCAGGGAGTTTTCAGCTCCCCTGAAGGATAAGCTCGACAGCCTGGGCTTCAGGTATCTTATCAAGGGCCGGACAAAATCGATCCATTCCATAATGCTTAAAATGAAAAAGCAGGGAGTGGAATTTGATGAGGTATACGACCTGTTTGCTGTCAGGATAATTATCGACAGTGAACAGGAGAATGAAAAAGCTGATTGCTGGAGGGTCTACTCAGTTGTGACAGATCTTTACCAGCCCAATCCCAGTCGTTTGCGTGACTGGATATCCGTTCCAAAATCAAACGGTTATGAATCACTTCACACAACGGTGGTGGGCCCCAGGGGTAAATGGGTCGAAGTGCAGATCAGGTCTTCGCGGATGGATGAGATAGCAGAGAAAGGTCTGGCAGCTCATTTCAAATACAAGGGCATCAAGGGAGAGGGAGGGCTCGATGTGTGGCTTGGCAGGATGCGTGAGATACTTGAATCGACTGAAAAGGAGGGGGATGCTTTTCTCGATCAGGTACGGCCTGGACTATATACCGACGAGGTCTTTGTCTTTACTCCCAAGGGCCACCTGCGTCAGCTTCCCGCGGGTTCAACCCTTTTGGATTTCGCATTCGATATCCACACGGACGTGGGCGCTTCATGCGTGGGAGGGAAGGTTAACGGACGCAATGTGACACTGAGGTACCGGCTTCAGAACGGGGATCATGTATCAGTAATCAGGTCAAAGAATCAGAAACCCAAGCAGGACTGGCTTTCCTTCGTGGTTACAGGCAAGGCCAAAACAAAGATCAGGCAGGCCCTGGGCGAGGAAAGAATAAAGTCGGCCGCGGAAGGCAAGGAGATACTTATGCGCAGGCTGAAGAACTGGAAGCTGAACTACAACGATCATGTAATTCAGAAACTTATTAATCATTATGAGTTCAAAAATGCACAGGACCTGTACTGCAGCATAGAATCAGGGAAACTCGACCTGCTTGAGATAAAGGAAGTCCTGCTCAGGGGAGAAAAGGAGGAAGCAGCTAACGTTATGCCACCGGTGCAGGCTGTTGAAAAGGATTCAAGGGAAACCGCTGCTTCCGCCTATTCCGATTTCCTGGTAATTGAAGAAAAAGTCGACGGACTCGGTTACAAGCTCGCGAAATGCTGCAACCCGGTTTTTGGAGACTCCATATTCGGTTTTGTAACAATATCGGAAGGAATTAAAATCCACAGAACCAGCTGCCCCAATGCCCATAACATGATGTCACGCTATCCTTACCGGGTAGTGACTGCAAGATGGACCAAGGCAAAGGGAGCTCCGACATTCAATGCCCTTATCAAGGTCTCAGGCATCGAGGACATAGGCATAGGAAACAAAATCGCCGATGTCATAGCAGGATACAATGTGACAGTGAGAAGCTTCAGTTACAAGGTCGAAGACGGCATGTCGGAAGGAATGTTCAGCATAATGGTGCCCAATAATGATGTTCTGTACGGGATAATCCGCAAGATTCAAGGCATCAAAGGCATCCTCAAAGTATCAAGACAAACAAGTGAATGAGCTTAACTTAAATCTCAAAGGCATGTTCAACAATCTCTTATTTATTTCACTTGCCCCCATCTTTATTATAGCCTTTTATATCTATAGCCGGGACATATATGAAAAAGAACCGCTTTCCTATTTATTAAAAGCCTTATCGATAGGAGCTATAATAGTATTACCTGTAGTATTTATTGAGAAGCAGCTTTCAGCACCCGCTGATAAGCTAGAAGGTATTTCCAATGCCGCCTGGATTGCTTTCATAGTGGCAGGTCTGACGGAAGAAGGAATGAAATATCTTGCCTTTCTGCTTTTCTTCTGGAAGAGCAGTAATTTCAATGAAAGGTTTGACGGCATTGTTTATGCTGTTTACATTTCGCTGGGATTTGCTGGAATCGAAAACATACTTTACGTTTTCTCCGGCGGATATTCCGTCGGCATTGTCAGGGCCCTGACGGCTGTTCCTGCTCATGCCCTGTTCGGAGTAGTGATGGGGTATTATTTCGGACTGGCAAAGTTTCATCAGAAGTTTCGCGGAGTTTATTTGATGCTGGCTTTCTTCCTGCCCTTTGTGTTTCATGGTCTGTACGATTTCCTGCTTATGGCCAACTCTCCGTTTTTCCTTTCCATATTTATTCCCCTCTTCATTTATTTCTGGATTATCGGTTTCAGGAAAATTTCAATTGCATCCGATGCTTCTGTCTTCAGAAAGAACTACCGGTATTGATATTGTTCCGGGGGAGGAATTTCAATAAGCTGAATCAGTATCTCTTGTCGGGTTTTACAGGAAGCTTTGCAAGTTTTTCCACTTCGAGTGAGGGGAATCCGAATTCTTCCACAACTTTTCCCAGAATAAGATAGGTTCCACTTCCCCTGAACGGATATTTGCTCAGCGACTGTGAGAAATGAGTCGTGTCGAAGAAGTTTCCTTCCGGATCGATAAAGCATCCGAAATTCATCCATTCCCCTTTTATTGTCTTGATATACTTGATTGTAACAAGGTGACCGACCATCCTGACTTTCCTGCCGCGATGGCTGAGCATGTCGTTAGCCATTATTTCACCCCTGAACGAGGTCCCGAGCATATCGAACCAGTTTAGAGTGACCGGGAATCCTATCAGTTCGATTTCATCATAGGCGTCATCCAGTTTGTCGTTAACCAGATCCGGCTCGGGAAGGGAAAAGTTTCGGACCGGCTGTGGGAAAAGTGACCGGATGTTCCTGTGCCTTATCCCATTGACAGACATATGTGCTTCCCACAGTAGTACGGTTTTCTTTTTTCCGGTAAAGCGGAATGCTCCCGTCCTGATAAGCAGGATGAGCTGTTCGAGGCCGGGACAAAGCCTGTCGATGAAATCATTCAGGCTTGTGAAGGGACCGCCTTCATCGCGGATCACTTCGACCGACCGGGCGAACTTCTCCTCAAGATTCTGGATATGAATGAAACCGATATAAATATCCGACCCGTATATTGTTGTCTTGTAAGTGCTTTTGTTGACACATGGAGGATGAATGGCTGCGCCGCACCTGCGGGCTTCATGAACATACACCCATGTCCTGTAGAAGCCCCCGAAATTATTAATCACGGCAACCATGAATTCGAGAGGGAAATGGGCCTTAAGGTAAAGGCTTTGAAAACTTTCGACCGCGTAGGATGCCGAGTGGGCTTTTGAAAATGAATATCCGGCGAACGATTCTATTTGCCGCCACACTTCTTTGATTATCTCCTCGCTATAGCCTTTCTCACGGCAATTCCGAAAGAAGCTTTCGACGATTTTCTGCATTTCCTGCTTCGACCTGAACTTTCCGCTCATTGCCCTCCTCAGCGTGTCGGCGTCGGAAAGATCGAGACCTGCAAAATGATGACAGACCTTTAGCACATCTTCCTGGTAAACCATCACGCCGAATGTCTCTTCCAGCTGTTCCTTCATCACGGGGTGGATATAGCTGAACTTGCCGGGGTTGTGGAACCTGTGAATATATTCCTTCATCATTCCCGAACGGGCAACACCCGGCCTGATTATCGAGCTTGCCGCCACCAGGGTGGGATAGTTGTCACACCGGAGTTTCCGGAGAAGTCCTCTCATCGCCGGGCTTTCTATATAAAAGCAACCTTTCGTATCGCCTCTTCTCAGGCAGTCTTTTACCTTCGGATCGTTTTTGAATTTCCCGACATCATGGATGTCAATATCTATTGCCCTGTTTCTGAGTATTATCCCGGTGCTTTCGCGTATGTGGCCGATCCCGCGCTGGCTCAGGATGTCGAGCTTTTCGAAGCCTATTTCCTCAGCGGTGTACATATCCCATTGAGTCACCGGAAATCCTTTGGGTGGCATGTCGAGCGCCGTGTAACAGCTTATTGGCTCCTCTGAGATCAGGATCCCTCCGGCATGGATGCTCCTCATATTCGGAAAATCGGCTATCCGGAGCCCTGTTGAAAAGATCAGTTCACTTATCTCATTCCTGTTTGCCTCCAAAGCCGGATTGTCGATCAGTTTATCGATCTCTTCCTTTGGAAGCCCGTGGATCTTTCCAAGCTCGCGCACTATCGACTTTCCCCTGAAGGTGTTTATGGTTCCGAGAAGGGCAGTATGCTTTCTCCCGTATCTCTTGAAAATATAATCGATGACCTCATCCCTTTCTTTCCAGGAATAGTCGATGTCGAAATCGGGAGGACTGCTTCTTTTGGGGTTTATGAACCTCTCAAAGTAGAGGTTTAGATCAATTGGATCAACATTGGTGATTTTCAGACAGTAAGCTACTATTGAATTTGCTCCGCTGCCACGCCCTACATGATAAAAACCCCTTGCCATGGAATACCTTACTATATCCCATGTTATAAGGAAATAGGCTGAGAATCCGAGCTTGTCGATGATGTCCAGTTCATGTCTTATCCTTTCTTCCACTTCCTTATTATGTCTGCCGTACCTGTATGCCATACCGTCCCAGGCCAGTTTCTCAAGCAGAAGTTTGTCGTCGTACCTGCTTGCAGAGAATACTTTCTTGTTTTTAGGTGTCTTGAGATCGAAGTTCAGCGAACAG
>Ga0116141_10002237_pt1 | contig 16634 bp, 14 predicted proteins | sample AD_UKC097_MetaG_FD_89744 | JGI IMG/M metagenome (GOLD analysis project Ga0116141, IMG submission 89744) | Active sludge microbial communities of municipal wastewater-treating anaerobic digesters from USA - AD_UKC097_MetaG | ecosystem: Engineered > Bioreactor > Anaerobic > Digestate | place: USA...
CTCGATCGTGGCCAGCGCCCGGTCGATCATGGTCGTGCGATATTCGTGCACCACGTCCCGAGCGAGGGCGGAGTAGCCGATGTCAAAATGGGTCTTGGAGACAATCACGAAATGCATCGGCCCGGCGGAGACATCGCGGTCGGCGGCCATGATGGGCGACAGGAAGGACAACGGCAGTACGAATGCCAGGACGACTCGATACCGTGTGTGCATTGTGCGGCCTCGATAATAGTGGTCAAGAACCTTACGTTTGCCAATCGGTGCAATTATACTGTGTGACATGGTGATTGAAGGAAAGAAATTGGCCCCAGGGGGATCGAGTTGCCGCGGGAGCGGACGATGGAGCGAACGATGGAGTACGGGAAGAGACTGCTGATCGTCGCAGTCGTGTGTGCTGCTGCGACAAGTTTTGCCGATGATTCAGCGACAAGCACGTGGCTGCCTCAGGGCAGTCAGCAAGGATCGATTGCACCTGCGGTCGATGCCTTTCTGAGACCATTGGACGACAGGATTCGCCTCCTGTCCTGCAAATACAATGGATCGAAGCGTGCAGTCGCAGGGACGTTCACAGAGGGCAGACTGTTGTCGGGAGAAAACACGTGGCAGAGCGCGGTTGATGCCCGACCGGCTGAAGATGACAGAGATGCCCTGGATCTGGTTGTTGTCAACATGACTTCGTCAAACAGGGCCTGACGACGGTCGGCTGTGGCGACATCCTCCCAAACGCCGACTCGGAGACGGCCGCAGGCTTCGTGACGGCATTGATGACGCTCTATGAGATCACGGGCGATGCGAACTGGACGGAGAAGTCCCGCAATCTCGCCAACCTCGTCGCGAGGTGGACGACCTCGTATGACTATGAACTGCCTGCCCATACGGAATTGGCGAAGCGCATCCTGCAGGCATATCGTGAAGGGGTGGACGGGCATTTCTCTGCGTACGCAGACTACATCCTGGGGATCGTCCACCGTGAATCGCTGCCGTAGACCCGGATAATGGCTCGACGGGCGGAAGCAATGAGAGCATTTGCGGACTGTGTCTTGCAGAACCGGCGTTGGAGGATGACAGGTATGTTCGATGGATTGGCACGAGGGGAGCGATGGTCTCGGCGAGTTGTCGCCGCGGTCGGTCTGGCCTTGACGGCTGCGGTTGGGGCCCGCGGGCAGGAAGCGATGGTGCAATCCGATCCCAAGCCGCAGGTGTGGCGCGGGGTCCACATCATGGCCTGGGGCCTGGCCGGGGGACCGGAGGGACTGGTTCCGCTGAAGCAGGCCGTGGCCAAGGTCCTGACGCCGTCGGGAGTGAATGTGGTGATCCTGGAAGTGGGCTATAACTTTGAGTTCAAGAGTCACCCGGAACTGATCCAGACCAAGTTCATCACCCAAGCCGATGCGCGAGAGTTCGTTCGATTCTGCCGGGAGTGTGGCGTACGCGTGATCCCTCAGTTCAACTGCCTCGGACATCAGTCGTGGCGGCATACGTTGTACCCGCTGCTGACTGAGTACCGGGACATGGAGGAGCCGCCGGACGATGCGCCCGACCAGCCTTGGGCGCAAACGCGGTCCTGGTGCCCGCTCCATCCCCGCGTCAATCAAATCGTCTTCGCACTGATGGATGAGCTGATCAACGCCTTCGAGGCGGACGCCTTCCATGTGGGGATGGATGAGGTCCTGGTCATCGGCAGCAAGAAATGCGAGCGGTGCAGAGACAAGAGCCCGGCGGAGCTGTTCGCCCACGCGGTCAACGCGTATCATCGGCACCTGGTGGTCGAGAAGAAGCTCACGATGCTCATGTGGGGCGACCGCCTTTTGGACGCCAGCGTGATGCACTACGGCCGGATGGCGTCCAGCAACAACGGCACTGCTTCGGCCATCGACCTGATCCCGAAGGACATCATCATCTGTGACTGGCACTACGACAGGCGGACCGACTATCCGTCCGTCCCGTACTTCCAGGAAAAGGGATTCCGCGTCTGGCCCGCCAGTTGGAACAACGTCGAGGCGACGAAGACGCTGATCGCGTTCGCCCGGCGGGATGCCACGGATCGCATGCTCGGGCACCTCTCGACCACGTGGACCCTGGAGCCGGGGGGTTTTGCCCGGGCCCTGCTGGGCGAGCGCGATCCGGCCCTGGTCTCTCAGCGCGCCATTGAGGCGGCGGCTGCCTTCCAGGCCGCAGCGGCGGAATCGCTCCGATAGACGCATGGGGAAACTCGCCGCCTGTGATCGGCCGACGGTCGGCAGTCCCATCTGAAACCGTGAGCCGCAAGCGAGGTCCACATGCTCGCGAGTCGTCTGTTGCTTTGCCTTTGCATGTCTGTGGGGGTCCTGCTCTCGAATGCGAGTGCCCCCGGAGCGATTCCCCACTTGGCCAGGACCGGGACTGCCACGCAACTGATCGTGGACGGCCGTCCGTTCGTCATGCTCGCCGGGGAGCTTCACAATTCCAGTGCATTGAGCTCGGCGTACATGGAGCCAATCCGGAACAAGCTCGCCGCGCTGAAACTCAACACGGTGCTCGGGACCGTCTCCTGCGAGCTGCTCGAGCCCCAGGAAGGGCAGGTCAACTTCACCCTGCTCGATGGTCTGGTTGAACAGGCCCGAGCCCACGACCTGAAGCTCGTGCTCCTGTGGCATGTCTCTGAGGATGCGCCGGCGGCTCGCGCTTGATTCTGGTCCGGAGCCTCCTGCAGAAAGCCTCTTGACACCGCTGCGCTCCCAAACCATCATCGTGGAGTGGACGCGGCTACCCGCCGCCGAGGACGGCGCCGGCGGGCGCCGTGTCGGATGCCTGGATAGAGCAGGCGGAGGTTCTCATGAGTGCAATGCGGGAAATGCAGGTAGTCCTTCCTTCACCGAGCAGGCTGTTCACTCCGGGCGCGACCGTTATCCTCGCGCTCTCGGTGGCCGGGTTTTTGCTGTTCGCCTTTGCGCCGGGCGCCGCTGCGGGTATTCTCGGACTGAGCGCCGGCGGTGTCCTGCGCGGCAGGGTCTGGCAACTTCTGACGTATCCCTTCGTCAACAACTCCGCGACGAATCTCGTCTTCGGCGGCCTGATGATTCTCTTCGTCGGCAGCGCCGTGGAGCGCGAGTGGCGAACCGCTTCCTTTCTATGGTTGTGGGCCGTCGTGTCGGTTGGCTGTGGGGTTCTCTGGGTCGTGGTCAGTGTGCTGATCGGCGGCAACCCCGTGGGGATGGGCTCGACCGCGTGCAGCTACGGCCTGATCGCCACCATGGGCTTGCTCTATCGGGGCAGGCGGTTCCTGGTCCTGTTCGCGACGGTCGAGGCACAGTACCTGGTGATCGGCCTGATCGTCATTGGGATCATCCTGAACCTGGGCAGTCCGATGACGCTGATCTGGATTGCCGGGGCGCCCGTCGCATACCTGTACGTCAAGGCGAAGTGGCGATACACCGCCGCCAAGCCGGTTGGACCGGGGCCGCAGGGGGGCTCGGGGCGCTTTATCGAGATCGACTGAAGAGGGTTCGATGTTCGCCAGCACCGAAGAGGCCGTTGAAATCGCCGCCCCCTATCTGCGGGAGTGCCGACTGTGCCCGCGAGATTGCCGGGTCAACCGGTCTGCGGGCCAGACCGGGTACTGCGGCCTGGACTCCCGGGCGCGTTATTTCCGCGAGATGCTGCACCCGCACGAGGAGGCCGAGCTTTCCCCCTCGCACCAGATCTACTTCGCGGGCTGCAATCTCCGCTGTGGGTTCTGCACCGTGCCGGAGTGGAACGCTGAGCCGATGGCGGTTGCGGAACTGGATGAGGACTGGCTGATCGGCCGGATCGAGTTGCGGAAGCGACAGGGGGCTCGGAACGTGAACCTCCTGGGCGGGGAGCCGACGGTCAGCCTGCCGGGCATCCTCCCGATGCTGGCACGGCTTGCGCCTTCAACTCCAGTTGTTCTCAACTCGAATATGTACTACAATGGTGACATAGACGCGCTCCTGGACCGGTGTATCGACATCTACCTTGCGGATCTCAAGTGCGGGAACCGCCGGTGCGCCGAAGTCCTGCTGGATGCGGCGGATTACGTGGATGTTGCCAGGTGGAATATCTTGAGAGCAAGCGGCCACGCCAACCTGATCGTAAGGCACCTCATGCTGCCAGGGCACAGGGACTGTTGCCTGCGACCGACCCTGCGATGGCTGGCCCGGGAGATCCCAAACGTGAAGCTCAGTCTGCGGACGGACTATGTGCCGCCGGCAGTGGCCGGCTCGGCGCCGACGGGGTACGCGGCACAGCAGGACATAATCTCAGCCAGGAATGAAGCCCGGGACCTGGGTCTGCGTCTGATAGAATGAGTGCCGAACCGTACAAGACGAAGCAGGGGGAGTTCGAGCTGCGCGTGCTGAAGGACGGGCGGCTGGTAATGGTCGCACCGGACGAAACGCTGCTGGAGATTGCCGCGGCGCTCGGCGAAGATGGTGGTCCGGGGGAAACCGTGTCGGGAGAGCAGAATGCAGAGACCGCAAACGCAAGGCGCCAACAGACAGCCGGCCCCGGAAGAGGCGAAACGCCCGATGGATGAGCTGGAAATCCTCATCCGGGCCCGCTACCCTCTCATCTACGTGATCAGTTGGGAGGAACAGCGGGTGCTGCACCGCGTGTCGCAGATCGCGTCGCGGCTCAACAAGAACGTCTTCGAGTGGTCGGTCAACACGGGCCTCGTGCCGGGCGGGACGAGTCTCCAGTCGCAGAAGAGCCGCGATTCGGCGACGCAGGACCCTCTGGTGGCCCTCGGGAACGTGATCGAGCACGTCGAGCCTGCCCTGTACGTATTCAAGGACTTTCATCCGTTCCTGAAGTGCCAGAACATGGCCGTGATCCGACGGATGCGAGAGGTGGCCTCGGCGCTGAAGAACACGTACAAGACCATTGTGATCGTCAGTCCGATGTTCGAGATGCCGGCGGAGCTGGAGAAGGACATCAGCATCATCGATTTCGAATTGTCCCGAGAGAACGATTTCGCCCTGCTTCTGGATCGAATCGTCGAGGAGGTCAAAGGCAATCCCAAGCTCAACATCAACATCAACGGCCCGATGCGCGAGCAGATCGTGCATTCGCTGCTGGGCCTGACGCTCTCGGAGGCGGAGAACGTCATCGCCAAGACGCTCGTCCAGCACCGGGGACTCGGCAAGCAGAGTCTGGAGGTGATCAACGCCGAGAAGAAGCAGATCATCCGCAAGAGCGGGCTGCTGGAATACTACGACGCCGAGGAGACGATGGAATCCGTGGGCGGCCTGGACTCTCTGAAGAGCTGGCTGGTCAAGCGGTCGGTCGTGTTCTCGGATCAGGCGCGCAGCTTCGGATTGCCCGCGCCCAAGGGCGTGCTGCTGCTGGGCGTGCAGGGCTGCGGCAAGAGCCTGATGGCCAAGACGATCAGCCGGATCTGGCAGTTGCCGCTGCTGCGGTTCGACGTGGGCCGCGTGTTCGGCAGCCTGGTCGGGTCATCGGAACAAAACGTCCGCCGGGCAATCCAGGTCGCCGAGTCCGTGGCGCCGGTCGTCTTCTGGATCGATGAAATCGACAAGGCCTTCCGGGGCTCGCGCGGCAGCGGGGCCTCGACTGATGCCGGCACGTCCTCCCGCGTCTTCAGCACGTTCCTGACGTGGCTGTCGGAGAAGAAGACGCCGGTCTTTGTCATCGCGACGGCCAACGATATCTCGGCACTGCCCCCGGAACTGCTCCGCAAGGGCAGATTCGATGAGATCTTCTTCGTGGATCTGCCTTCCTCCGCGGAACGGCGGGATATCTTCCGCGTTCATTTGGCCAAGCGGAAGATGGACCCGGCGACCTTCGACCTGGAAACGCTGGCCCGGACTTCGGAAGGCTACAGTGGGGCCGAAATCGAGGAGGCGATCATCAGTGCGATGTTCGACGCGTTCTACGACAAGCAGGAGTTGACGACCGACCGGCTGCTGAACAGTCTGCGTCAGACGGTGCCCCTGTCTCGCACGATGAAAGAGGACATCGACGAGCTACGCAAGTGGGCGGCCAGCCGGGCGCGACCGGCGACGAGCCCCGAAGCGGCCCAGGACGGCGAAAGCGGGCGGAAGCTGGAAATCTGACACCATCGAGATGGGAAACGAGGTGAGGGCGTGAGTACTGTGTTAGTCTTGGCTCCGGTCATTATCAGCAACTGGCCGGCGATCACGGTGGCGGTTGCCGGGGCGGCCTCGGCGCTGGGATTCACCATCAAACAGGCCGCCGAGGAGGCCCTCAAGCAGGGGCAACCGGGCGAGGCCGAGCAGAGCGTGGAGGTGGAACTGGCCGACAGTCAGGTTCTGGCTCAGGGACTGGCTACCGACCAGAAGGTCGTTCTGACGAAGGGCCCCGTGCAGATCGTCGTCCAGCGGGATGCTCGCGGGCGGTGCAAGGTCTGTGCGTCGGGCAAGGGCCAGAGCAAGGCCCAACTCAAGCAGGCCGCCGAGGAGTTCACACAGAAGCTCACCCAGTGTTTTATCTATGACAAGGTAATGAAGCAGCTCAAGAGCAAGAGCTTCCAGGTGGTCAATGAACAGATCATGCAGGACGAGAGCATTCGCATTCACGTGCGCAGATGGGTGGACTGACCGATGGCACAGCATGAAGTGGAGATTACCATTTCCAGGACCGGCGATGTGAGAGTGCACGTCAAGGGCGCGAAGGGCAAGGCCTGCATGGAGTATGCCAAGTGGCTGACCGAGGTCATCGGACGGGCCAAGGACCAGCAGCTCACGAGCGAGTACTACGAGCCGGAGACGAAATCCCGGATCGATCTGCATCAGGATCTGAAGGTAGAAGACGGTTCGTCATGAGATGCGCCAGGTGCCAGTTCGAGAACATTCCGGGGCAGGCCAGGTGCATTCGATGCGGCAGCGTTCTTGGAGCCGGGAGTATCGCCGTCGAGGTGCACCCGCCGCGGATGCCCGCCTGGCGCAGACCCTTCCGAAGCATGAGGAGGTGGTTTCGCGCCCACATGACGGCCCCGGACAGGGTACCCGGCGGTGCCGCGCGCCGACGATTGGGCGCTGTCCTTCCGGATAGCGCCAAGGGCATACTGTTCGGCGTGGTCCCAGGCCTGGCGCACGCCATGAAAGGCCGGTTCAAGGAAGTGCGTCTCTGGGTTGCCCTGTGGTGCCTTTGCATGGTGCTCGGCGTGTTCTTCTACAGCACCACGGCCGGCTCTCTGTTGATCGGGCTGGCCATCGGGCTTCACGCGTGGATTGCCGTTCAGTATGGGGCCTTCTGGAAGGTCACCGAATTCGCAACGAGGGCCGGGGTGGTCCTGATCGTCATGGCGTGTCTGACCGCGCTGTATTGGGCGGCGCCTCGCCTCGTCGTTGGCGGATTCACCGGGGGCTACACGACGTTCCCCATCCGGGCGATGCACATCCAGGCGGGCGATTACGTTCTGATTCGCGGCGTGTCGGATTCGGACCATCCGCTTGCTCGCGGGACCCTGGTGCAGATTCATCCTCCGAGCTTCGCCGCGGGCCGTCTGAACGCATGGTTGAATCGCCGTGATGCGGCGATCGGGCAGATCGCAGGGCTTCCAGGCGAGACGATTCGCGTGGCAGGCGGCGTGTACGTCGTCGGCGAACACAGTCTGGACCCGGCCCAGTTCCCGGTGCCGGGCTGGTTGCGCAGGTCCGAGGCGACGCCGACTGTCTCCATCCCACAGGATTCGTACTTCGTGAGCACCGAATACGTGGGCTACGGCAGGCTGACGCCTGAGATCCTGCGCCAGGCGTGCCTCGTCCCGGCGTCCGAGATTCGAGGCCGGGCCTTCATGCGGTGGTGGCCGGTGGCGACAAGAGGATTCATAGAGTAGCATCGATGGATAGATTCTCACGGCTGGAATATGGGGACGATACTTCGCCCCGGGGCGGCAAGTTGCCGGGTGAGCCCATCCGGGACGCCGAGTATTTCCACAGGGAAGCGGTGAAGTACTGGCTGGCCGCCAACTATGAGCTGGCCTTGCGACACTATGCTCGTGCGCTCGAGCAGAATCGCGCCTTGTTCGAGGCCTGGGCGGGCCAGGTGTTGATGCTGATCGAGCTGGGCGAGTATCCGGAGGCCCGCATGTGGGCGGACAAGGCGTTGGAACTGTTCCCGGAGCATCCGGAGCTTCTGGCCCTGAAGGCCACGGCCTGTGCCCGGGACGCCAAGATGGAGGAGGCCGTCGCCTATTCGGACAATGCCGTCGGCAAGGACAACCTGACGCCCCGCGTCTGGCTCGCTCGGGCCGAGCTGTTCCTGCGTCGCAAAGGCCCGATTGCGGAAGGCTGCATCAACAAGGCCCTGGCCTGTGCGGGCCAGCAATTGCCCGTCATCAAGCTCGAAGCCGGGAGGCTGCTGGCCCGGACGCGCAGCTACGTTCTGGCCACGCAGTATCTCAAGGACGCGGTGCAGGGCCTGCCTCGGTCCCCGCTGGCCTGGTATGAACTCGGGTGCTGCCAGTCGCGATTGGGGCTGGCGGAGGCGGTGCACAGTCTCGAACAGAGCCATGCCCTTCGTCCGGACTGGGACCTGCCCAAGAGGATGCTCCGCAAGGTCTCGAAACGAGGATTCTTCAGAGGATTATTCGGGAAGTGAGTCATGCCGGTGAACCGCGATATGCAGCAGATTCTCGCCCTCGCGAGACGGGAAAACGCGTCGGATATCCACATCGTCGCCGGCCTGCCACCCATGTTTCGGATCAACGGCGAGATCATCCTCTCCAACAAGCCGGCCCTCGCAAGGGAGGATACCGCCAAGCTCTGTTTCAGTGTTCTGAACGAGGAGCAGAAGAAGACCTTCGAGCGGGACTGGCAACTGTGTTGTTCGGTCCTGGATCCGCAGTTTGGACGATTCCGCGTTTCGATCTACTATCATGCGGGCAATCCGGAGATGGCCATTCGGCCCGTCATGGACCACATCAAGACCCGCGAGGAGCTTCGCCTGCCGCCGCAGATCGAGGATCTCTCGCGTCTGCCGGGCGGCCTGATCCTGCTGACCGGTCCCACCGGCAGCGGCAAGAGCACGACGCTCAACTACATGGTCGACCTGATCAACAGTGAGCGGCGGTGCAAGATCATCGCCATCGAGGACCCGGTGGAATACGTGCACAGGCAGAAGAGAGCCGTCATCGTCCAACAGGAACTGCACACGGATGTGAAGTCCTTCTCCAGTGCTCTGATCCACGTGTTGCGACAGAACCCCGACGTGATTTGCATCGGAGAGATGCGGGACCTGGAGACTACGGAGACCGCTCTTACCGCCGCCGAGACGGGGCATTTGGTCATCGCCACCTGTCACACACCGAACGCAACACAGACCATCGAGAGGATCGTATCGATCTTCCCGCAGGAGAAACAGCCGCAGGTCTTCAACGAGTTGGCGAGTTCGTTGCAGGCAATCCTGGCGCATCGTCTTGTTCCTTCGGTGAGCAAGAAGGAGAGGTTGCTGGCGACGGAGCTGCTCGTCATGACGCACGCCGCCCGCAGACACATCCGCGATCGGGAACTGCATATGCTCCCCAGTGTGATCCAGACGGGTGGCAAGCTGGGGATGCACCTGATGGATGATTCGCTGGTGGAGCTATACCAGGCCGGCGAAATCACGTACGACACGGCAATCTGCAGCTCGCTTGACCCCAAGAACCTGAGGGAACGAATCCACAGGGAGGCAACGCCGAACGGGCAGTAGCCACCGCAGGTGTCTCCGGGATCAGCGGGGTCCCCCGGCCGATACGATCTCTCGGAGAAGGGCGAACTCCAGGTCGAACACCGTCCGCAGGGTCTCGTCCGGGACGATATCACCGGTGACCCCCATGTGCGAATCGGCGAAGAGCGACGCGAAGCCGACAACGGTGACCGATCCCTGGCCGTGCCGGACCGTGGCGGCGATGGGCGAACCGTTCAACGAGATCACAGGCTGACCGCCGGCGATCGCGTACGCAGACTCGATCCGTATGGGCGGCCTCTCCTCCATCGCCTGCACGAACCCGGCCAGCTTCCGGCTGGAATCGAGGGCCACGCCGAAGGGATACAGCAGGCTGTTGGCCGTCGAAGCGGCGTTCTCGGGCGAGTCCAGCACGAGCACCCTTCCCCCTGATGCTACGTAGTCAGCAATGCTGTCGCGGAATTCCTGCGTGACCATGCGAGTGGGATAGGCGAATACGACAAGGTCTCCGGCGGTCACATCCGGCCCGCTTCGTCGCGAGGTGAAGTATCCGAGGCGAAGAATCCACCGCTCGAAGATCCCGAATCCGTTCGGCCTCCCATCGATGAAGCCGCTTCTCGACAGCGGCGTCTCACACACCGTGCGATCCATCACGACGTGCACGAAGGGCCGCACGGCGGCCGGCGCGGGCACGCCGTGTGAGTGGAGAGTCCGCACCGTCGCCGTCCCCGCGACCCAGCCGGACAGACCGACCGCCAGACCCAGAACGCAGGCGCCCGGCTGTCTTCCCATAACCGCCAGTCCGGCGGCCCCGGTCGCGGCCGCCAGCAACAGCAGCCAGGGACGCAGATCCAGAGCCGCCTCGCCGTGATTCAACCATTCGAGCATTCCGAGCATCAGTTCCGCCTTGCCCGGTTCGAAGGTTGAGAAGTTCGAGAAGATCGTGGAGTCCGCGAAGGCGACCACGCGCCCTGCGCCGGCTCGCGTGGCCCATAGTTGGACGAACGCGCCGTAGCGGGCGTATGCGTGGTCCTCCACTTGCGGATAGTAGTTGCTGACGTGGTAGTCGGCCGGGAGACTTCGAAGTCCGGTTGAGCGAATCACGGCCCGACCGCGACTGGCTCCGGGCTGGATCGAGCAGGAAACGGCCAAGTGCAGCGCGGGCACGTGCTGGACAATGGGGTGCGGCACGAGCGGCGGCCGCCACAACTGCTCGAAGACCGTATCGATGTCGAAGAGGCAGTCGTAGCGGAACGTGAAGCCGAACCGGCGAGCGATGTCATTCAAGTGTGTGCCGGTGTTGAAGACGTTCGTGTGCTCGGCCACCAGCAGCAGGCCGCCTCCTCGCTCGACGAAACGCTCGATGGCGTCCACCTCCTCGGGATTGTAGCGAGCCGTGGGGACCTTCACGATGAGCACGTCGCAATCCTGGAGCGTCCGGTCGTTCACGTCGTTCTCGAGCCGTCCCATTTGGTAGAAGCGCGAGCAGTAGTCGTAGATGCAGGCGTAGTTGTATCCGGATTCGTGCCCGTACCAGTTCTCGTCGAATGGACGATCCGTTCGCTCCCAGGTCGAGCGATGCTCATCCACGAGGACCCTGCCTGCCTTGCGTTTTCCGCTCGGGTCCCACAGTAACCCGAGGCAGAGGCCCAAGACGGCAGCGAAGACCATGACCGGGGCCAGGACACGCTGCTTCCGCGCAGCGTTGCTGTGCGGCTCCATTTTGAGTGGGGCGACCGCATCGGTGCGAACGAAGCGCAACGCCAGAAGAACGGGGACGACCAGCAGTACGCCGTGGACCCACGGATGCCAGAACGGGCCCATCAGCGTGAAGGGCGCGTCGTAGTCCGTGAAAAGGACGCGGTGCAGAAAGACCGCCGTGAGGATCGCAGCGCGAGCGGACAGCCAGAGAGCGATTGCCAGCGCGAAGGTTGCCGCTCTTCTCTTACGTCGATTCAGGTCGCTCCTCGCGCACAGTAGGACGATCCCGCCGACCAGGAAGCACAGTGTAGCCGGATCGACCAGCAGCTCCCAAGTTGCACCGAGTTCGTGCACCCTGCGAACGGAGTACATGGCCAGCCCGGAATCCCGAACGGCCGCATCAATCCCAAGCAGACGGAGTACCGCCAGGAGAGAAAACGCAACGGATCGCGGGAGTTCGTGCGATCTGGCCGTGACGCATTCATAGCCGAATACCGCCAGCCATTGCGCCGCCAGGATGAGGCCCGCGGTGAGGGCGGCGGCGCCGGCCGCCTTCGGCCAGCGGCGAGGGATCGGCGCGATAGACAGGGTGAGCCCCGCAAACAGTAGCAGCGTCACAACGCGGTGCGGCCAGGGAATGAACAACGCCGTGACAAGGAGCAAGACCGAGGCGATCACGGACTCGACCCGTTCCGGCGCCGCCGGGCGAATCTCGGCGAGCAACGCGGTCCCCGCGACGATCAGGACCGCCCAGACGAGCGGCCTCGCGTCTTCGAAGTAGCTCAGGCCGAAGAGCCACGAAGCGCTCAGCAACGCCAGTCCTATCCACGCTCGCCTCATGCGGCTCCCTCCGTAGCGGGGGGTTCTTCCTCGCCCGGTACGTCCTGCAAGGCAGGGGGGATCCAGGCGGGCTCATCGCGCAACACCGTGATGAACCATCGCCAGAAATCCGCGTTCTCTCGGAGCCCCTCGAAGGGTTGTCCGTCTTCTCGTTCCAGGTTGTCGTTCGCCGCGAAGTATGTGTCGCCGATGACGACGACCTTTCCCGCCCCGATGCGGCGCATGATGATGACCGGGAGATTCTCCTTTCCGTAGACGAGGACTCGCGCCTGTGGATCATCGCAGGTGATGGGCCAGGCGGCGTGGAAACGGACGAACACGCGTTTGTCGCCCGAGCGAAGGTAGGGGGATTTGAAGTGGCCCATTGGGACGGGTTCGTGGCTATCTCGGCTGTCGGCGGCGACGGCGAATCCGAAGTCCGAGAGCAGGTCGCGACTGGGCCCCGCGTCGTCATAGCCGGCCATGAGGATGAAGCTGCCTCCTCGATTCACGAAGTCGTGGACAGCGGCTCGCTCGGCCCGCGAGTACGCCCGGCGGGGGGCCATGGACACCAGCAATCCCGCACGCTGAAGCCTCTCACTGCTGAATTCGGGCAGAGACAGCGTGAGGTAGTCGTTTCGCATCAGGGTCAAAATGAGACCGCCGATGCCTTCGCCCCGCCAGGATTCGCCGCTGAACGCCTCCAGGTGCGACGTGTCGATGTATGCCAGGTTGTTGGGCGATTGGCTACGGCCGTCGGGCAGTACTTGCCAGGCTCGGTTGGTCGCCGCCGTTGCGGCGCTGAGCGATCCGGCCAGCCCCAGCGCGATGACCGCGAGCAATTGTGCGTTCGGACGCCGAATCGCAAGCATCCCGATCACGATCGCCAGGATCAGGCCGAAGATCTGACGCCAGAGGCTGTGCGCCCGCGTCTCGCCATCCGCAAGATAGGCGAACAGTCGGGACGTGAAGACATGGGAGCTGACGTTGATCCCGTTGGTCAGGCAGGAGGTGTCGCCGAAGAGCACGATCTTGCCCTTGCCGAGGCGCTGCTCGGCCGCCAGCAGGATGTCGCCGAGCCGCTCGCCGGGGTCGTATCGGTCGTTGCCCAGCATGGCCCGGCTGCTGCCCTCATCGCCCCAATCGGACCAGCCCCATCGGCCTATGAGAAGGGGCTGCCCGCGCCGACCCGCCTCGACCGACGCGCCGATCACGACGCCGAACTGATTGCGGTCGTCGGGAACGCCGATGGTCAACGGGTGAAACGTGGCCTCGTACGAATGCAGCCAGCCGCCGACGGCGAACGTCGCGGAGTCGAACGCGACGGACATTGTGGTCGGCATCACGGCCTCATTGAACCGGTTCGTGCCATCGGGCTCCCGCGTCGTGTGCTCGCCCATGACGAGCAGGGAGCCGCCGCGACGCACCAAGTCCCATATCCGCTCCAACTGACCCTCTCCCCAGGGTTCATCCGGGAACAGCAACACGACGGCGTCGGCATCCTGCAAGTCCTCCGGCGACAGCTCCGGAGAGATGACTGCCTCGGCGCCGAGGCCGTGGAGATACGTGGGCAGCATGCCGTACATTCCGCTGGACAGACGCCCGTAGCTGCCGTGCGCGGGCTTGAGCCAGTTGAGAAAGCCTCTTTCGTAGAAGACGATCTTCTTGCCCTGGAGGTCAGGGCGGACAGGGTACAGCGATGCAACGACCGGCAGGAGGACGGCGGCGGAAGAAGCGACGGCACAGAATGCCCATCCCGGGCGCGCGGGCCCGCCAATCGGGATGGGCACGGCGTCGCCTGCGGAGGACTCCCAGCGAGACCAGCGGAACATGGCCACCGCGGTGGGCAACTGGATCGCGCCCGCCAGCAGGGGCACATTCCAGGGCAGGGCGTTGCGGATCATAGCGGCCCACGACCACGCCGACGACTCCTGCGACGACGGAATCACCGCCAGCAGGTCCGGCACGTACGATAGAACGACGAGATAACACAGGTGGCCGCCCAGTATCGCCGCCAGCGCGTACAAGATGCAAACGGTGCGAGGCGGGCTCGTGTGCCTCGTCCAGACCCCGCACAAAGCGAGCATGGCGATGAGGAAGTCGAGCCCGGCGAACGTGGGTCCGACGTTCAACGGCCGTCCTGAGAGAGCCCCGGCGAGCCGACCGGCCCCTTGGCTAATGACCTCGGCGGCCAGCCACACGGGGGGAACCGCTGTGTACGCGAGCCGGTAGACCGCCAGGACGAGAGTGGCTGCGGACGCGGATGACAGCACGGCCCGGTCACGACCGGTCGAGCGCGAAGCGAGGACTGCCAGGAGCAGGCCGGACGCCGTGATATTCACGACTCGCTGAGGCGAGGCGACCAGCAGCGCGACCAGGATTCCAATCACTGCGCCCACGGCGACGTGTCGCTTTTTCCGCTCCGCGGGAATAGTCCAAATGACGACGGCCGCCGCCAATGTTGCGAAGGTCACCGCTCTCCGGAGTGGATGCGCCAACGAACCAACGGACCCTGCCGCTACCCAGGCTGCCGCAAGGCCGGCGGCAGCCGCGATGACGGCGAAGTCGCGGCTCAAGGCGGCTTGCGGAGGTCCCGCCTGAGAGAGATCGGCATTTGCTCGCGCGTTTGCGACCACGCGGTGATTATCACAGAAAGCGGCGCGCGACACAACACGAAAAGACACAGAGCCCCCGCCTCACCCGTACCGGCGGACGCATAGTCCTCCTGTACCGAGGAATCCCCGGTACGCGTCGCCACCCTAACGGCGAGCCGCCACGGCGATTCGTGCCGGTGGGCCCATCACCACGACGGATGGGCAGATGGCGTCAATCGCCGGACATGCCGCAATGCGCCGTAGGGGCGTCGGCAGCACCAGGCAACCCACACATTGCGTCTGCACAGGGGGGCATCTGGTCACAAAGACCGGACACTGTGTTTCTGCTGCGGGGCACTCCGTCGCCACCGTCGGACACTGTGTTTGCACCATCGGGCATTTGGTTTGCACTGACGGACACCGAGTCTCGAAGGCGGGGCACTGAGTCTGCACAACGGCGCATTCCGTCGGTGTCGGCGGGCACTTGGTGGATGTCGTGGGGCACTGCGTGTCGATTGGCGGGCAGCGGGTAGATTCGGCGGGGCACCGTGTATCGACGACCGGGCACTTGGTCGTTACCGGTGGGCATTTTGTCTCGGCCGGCGGGCACTCGGTCTCGACTGCCGGGCACTGGGTTTGAACGACCGCACACTCCGTCGGTGTCGGCGGGCACTTGGTGGATGTCGTGGGGCACTGCGTGTCGATTGGCGGACAGCGGGTATACACCCCAGGGCACCGCGTATCGACGGGCGGGCACTTGGTCGCTACGGCCGGACATTTCGTTTCCGCGAGCGGACATTTCGTCTCTGTCGGCGGGCATTTCGTCTCCACCGGCGGGCACTTCGTATCCGTCGCCGGGCATTTGGTTTCAATCGGCGGACACAGCGTCTGCAGTGGGGGACACTTCGTCTCGGCCGGTGGACACTGCGTCTCCACGGGCGGGCACTGGGTCTGAACAGCCACACACTCCGTGGGTGTAGGCGGGCACTTCGTCAGCACCGGCGGACACTTGGTCTCGACGGCCGGACACCGTGTGTCAACAGCCGGGCACACGGTTGGTGCGGGCGGGCACTTCGTGTCTATGGGTGGGCATTGCGTTTCGACCGGCGGGCACTTGGTTTCCACAGGGGGGCATTTCGTGTCCAGTGGCGGGCACTTCGTATCCGTCGCCGGGCATCGTGTCTGAACAACCGGGCACTTCGTCAGCACCGGCGGACACTTCGTTTCCACAGGTGGACATTCTGTTTCGACCGCCGGACACTGGGTCTGGACAACCGTGCATTCTGTTGCGGTGGGCGGGCATTTCGTCTGCACCGGCGGACACTTCGTTTCGGCGGCCGGGCACTTTGTCCGCACCGGGGGGCAACTCGTCTCAGTGACTGGGCAGCGCGTCTGCACCATGGGACATTTCGTCAACACAGCCGGACACCGCGTCGGTTCGGTTGGGCACTTCGTGAGCACGATTGGACAACTCGTCGCAACCATCGGGCACCGTGTCGCGGTCGCCGGGCATTTGGTGCGGACCATCGGGCACCGCGTATCCACGCCCGGGCATTCCGTTTCCACAGGTGGACAGCGCGTTTCGATCACCGGGCACTGCGTTTCGACGGCCGGGCATTGTGTCACGCTGCCGGGCCTCATTGTGGGGTACTCGACGACTTCGGCCGTGTAGCCCAGTTGGAACGCCATGTCAATCGAGTTTCTGTCCGACGCGTAGTAGGGGTGGCCTTTGGGATATCGAAGCTCCTCCATTCCTGCGGCGCCTTTGTCCCAGACGGCGTCGTCCATGTAGTGTTGGGGCCATCGGCGTGTTTTCCAACCGAACTGACCCTCCGACGTTTCGAACACGACTTTGAGCCAGTAGATGAC
>Ga0116141_10002238_pt1 | contig 16633 bp, 13 predicted proteins | sample AD_UKC097_MetaG_FD_89744 | JGI IMG/M metagenome (GOLD analysis project Ga0116141, IMG submission 89744) | Active sludge microbial communities of municipal wastewater-treating anaerobic digesters from USA - AD_UKC097_MetaG | ecosystem: Engineered > Bioreactor > Anaerobic > Digestate | place: USA...
ACATCGTTCTGATATCCGAATCTTCCTGCAGCATTTGCTCGGCGCGCCCGATCAGTGCCTGTGTCAGCTTGAAGCTGATCACGGCCGCATCGAACCAGTCGAAATCCGTTCGCTTGTCCTTTACCTGGTCGATCAGGGCGTCGAGCAACTCATCTTCCCGCCCTTGTTCATACCGGAAGATGTACCGTTCGGCACCCTTATTGAGCACGAGTTGTCTCTGCGGTCTTCTCATGATTACGCCTTACCGAGTGACGCTCCCCGCCGGATACGCCGGGCTATAGGGCCTTCATGCGGTTCACACAACGTCCGCCTTGGGGTTGCCTTGGTCCCGGCGAAACGTTACAACGCTTTTATCGGCCAATGGAACGTGCGGCTTTACAAAAACTGGACTCCTGCACCGTTCATTTATGCGGTCCTTCCGTGCAGAATGTCACTGCGTGCGGTCTGTGGCCCTGGGAAAACACAGGCGAGGACAGTCGTTACAGTGTGTCCGGCCGGATGTGAAAATAGGTAACATCCCCCCGATGCTCAGAGCAGACCATCCCCATCCTCTGTAGATGACCAACATGCTTGGCGGCCTCGTGCGGGCTCATCCCCAGCCCGGCACAGATATCCTGAACAGTGCAGGGCCGCCGTTTCAGTACAGAAATCACTTCCGCCTCGGCCCGCGTCTCGTGGCGATCGCTGAGGCCGGCCGGCGCCTCGCCAATCACCTCGCAGTCCCCACCGATCTGCCGTGCGATCCGGTCGAGCACCTCGCGAGGTACAGCCAGAACATCCGGCTCAGCCGCCGGACGTACCGCGGTATTCAAATGGACTTTGTCCGGTCGAATCCGCTGAATCAATCGCTTGATTTTCTCGATCTGCTCGGCGTCCGTGTTCACGCCCGCGATCAGGAAGACCTCCAGCCAAATCGCGCCGTGAAACTCCCTGCGGAACTGCTCCAGACCGGAAACCAGTTTCTCAATGGTGATATCCGGGTTCGGCCGGTTCACCGCTTGGAACACGGCCGCGTCGCCCGCATCCAGGGACGGTGCCACGACATCCGCCTTCGCACACTCGACGCGGACATCGTCCCGATAAAACAGGGTTCCATTGGTGAGGATCGCCACGGGGATATTCGTCAGCCGGCGGATGCCGTCGATCAGCTCTCCCAGCCGCGAGTTCAGCGTCGGCTCACCCGATCCGCCGAGAGTGATGTAGTTGGCCTCGAGCCCGGCTTTCAACTTCGCCTCGATCTCCGCGAGGACCGCCGTGATATCCACGAAGTCCCCCCGCGTGGTACTGCTGCTGGTCGTTCGTCCAAGCTGGCAGTACACGCAGTCCAGCGTGCAGATCTTCGGCGGCACGATGTCCACGCCAAGGCTCAGACCCAGCCGGCGGGATGGCACCGGACCGTACGTATAGGAGGTGAGTCTCTTCTTCTCAGCCATGGACAATCTCGAAGATCGCTTTGCAGGTTCGGAGCACGCGCTCAAGCCAATCCAACGGCAGCATGGACGCCGCATCCGAAAGCGCCTTGTCAGGCTCGGGATGGACCTCAAGGAACAAGCCGCTGGCGCCGGAGGCCACAGCCGCTCTTGCCAGCAGAGGGGCCATCTCTCGCCGGCCGCCGCTGGCGGCGCCGAGCCCGCCGGGCTGCTGCGTACTGTGCGTCGCATCGAAAACCACCGGGCACCCAAACTGCTGCATGATCGCGATGCCCGTCATATCGTTCACGAGGCGGTTGTAGCCGAAGAAGGTCCCTCGCTCCGTGAGGATCACTTTGTCGTTCTTACAGGCTCGGATCTTATCGACGACGTTGCCCATCTCGGCGGGAGAGAGGAATTGCCCTTTCTTGACACTGATAGGTCGGCCTGTCTCGGCACAGGCACAGAGCAGGTCGGTCTGCCGGCACAGGAACGCCGGAACTTGCAGGCAATCGACTGTCTCGGCCGCCTCGGCGGCCTGGGCCGGCTCGTGGATATCCGTCATTACAGGCAGCCCGCTCGCGGCTCGAACCCTGGCGAGAATCCTCATGCCCTCGACCAGCCCCGGACCACGAAAGCTCGAGAAGCTGCTGCGGTTGGCCTTATCGAAGCTGGCCTTGAAAACCACCCGAACCCCCGTCCGCTCAGAGATCTGAATCAGCCGCTCGGCGATCCGAAGACAGCCGTCCTCACTCTCGATGACGCACGGACCCGCCATCAGAAACAGCGGCCCGTCCAGCCCGACATCCACGTTGCCAATCTGAAAACGCATCCTTGCCGTCACGAATGCCTACTCACTTTCTGCCCCGATTCCCCTGCTCCAGATACACCTCGCGAGCGCCGGACCCCACTTCCGACAGCTCCCGGCCGATCAGGCACGCGTAGCTATCCATGATGTGCGGGACCGCCTCCAGCTCCAGCATCGCCTGAACCGTCGCGATAGCCCGCGAGTCAGGCCCTTCGATCTCGACGAATGCCCCCAGCAACGGCAATTCATCGAGCGCCACCTCGCACCCGTGCAACCGCCACAGGCGGCGTCGCTTGTTGAAGGCGAGTGCCTTGACGTATCCCAACGCCTCCAGGAACAATTCCGTAGCGCCCGCGTCGCTCACCTCGATCTCGATCTCGACCCGTTTCTTGTAGTCGTCCTGCTCCTTCGGGCCCTTGTAGGCCAGGATCAGTCGCTCGCGTCCGTCCTTGCGGTCGCTCCGCAGACGAAGGCACTTGTCCGTCCGAGTCAGCTCGCGGCCGGCTGTGTCATAGTAGCGATCCGTCTGGATCGTCTCGCGCAGAAACGACCCGCCGCACGCGACGAGCCGATGCTCGACCGCCTGCAACGAATCCACCTTCAGCTTGGCTTCGATCTCCGTCATCAGACGACGATATTCACCAATCTGGACTTGATCACGATCACCTTCCTGGGGGCCTTGCCCGTCAGAGCGGCGACCACTCTTTCGTTGGCCAATGCGGTCGCCTTGATCGATTCCTCATCGGCCTCGGCGTCCACCACGATACGGTCCTTCACCTTCCCGTTGACCTGCACCGCCAGCTCGACTTGTCTTTCTCTGGCGAGATTCTCATCGTACCGCGGCCAGGGCTCATGGGCCAGGCTGCTGCCGTGGCCGAGCCGCTGCCACAGCTCCTCCGCGACGTGCGGAGCAAAGGGGGCCAGAACCAGGACGAAGGGCTCGACCACCGACCGGGGTCTGACTTGCTGCCGGGCCAGGTGGTTCACGAAGATCATCATGGCGCTGATGGCCGTGTTGAAGCCGAACGTCTCGATATCGCCACCCACTTTGCGAATGGTCTGGTGCAGCAATCGCAGGGTCTCCTCGTCCGCCTGGGCCTGGCGCACCGCCGGATCGAGATCGCCTGTCTCTTCGTTCACAATCGTCCGCCAGGTCTTCTGGAGGAATCGATACACGCCCTGCACACCCTGCATGCTCCAGGGTTTCATCGCCTCCAACGGACCCATGAACATTTCGTAGAGCCGCATCGAGTCCGCGCCGTAATCGTGGATGACCTGGTCGGGGTTCACCACGTTGCCGCGAGACTTGCTCATCTTCTGGCCGTCCTCGCCGAGGATCATGCCCTGGTTGATGAGCTTCTGGAAGGGTTCCTTCGTACTGACGTACCCCAGATCGTACAGGAACTTGTGCCAGAATCGTGAGTAGAGCAGGTGCAGCACGGCGTGCTCGGCCCCGCCGATATAGAGGTCTACAGGCATCCAGTATCGTTCCTTCGCCGGTTCCCAACCCTGTTGTGAATTTTTCGGGTCGATGTATCGCAGGTAGTACCAGCAACTGCCGGCCCACTGCGGCATCGTGTTCGTCTCCCGCTTGGCCGGACCGCCGCACCGGGGACAGGTCGTCGCCAACCATTCGGTCGCCTTCGCCAGAGGCGGTTCCCCTGTCGCGGGAGGCGTGTAGTCGGTCACCTCCGGCAGGATCAGCGGCAGCGCCGTCTCGGGAAGCGGCACGACGCCGCAGGTCTCGCAATGGACAACCGGGATCGGCTCGCCCCAGTACCGCTGGCGGCTGAACAGCCAGTCCCGCAGTTTGTAGTTGACCGCCTTGTTGCCCACACCCTGCTGCGCAAGCCACGCGGTGATCTTGTTCTTGGCCTCGGCGGTGGGCAGGCCCGTGATGGAAACATCCGGGCCGGAGGAGTTCACCGAGACGCCGTCCCCTACGAAGCCCTGCCAATCCGTCCCCGGGTCCGGCGGCTGGACGACCTGAATAATAGGCAGGTCGAACTTCCTGGCAAACTCGAAGTCCCGCGTGTCATGAGCCGGCACGGCCATGATCGCGCCTGTGCCGTAGCTAGCCAGCACGTAGTCCGCGATCCAGATCGGAATCCGATCTCGATTGACCGGGTTGATGGCACAGTTGCCGGTGAAGACGCCGGTCTTCTCCTTGTCCAGCGAGGTCCGCTCCAGCTCGCTCTTGCGGGCCGCCTCCGAACGATAGGTCTGAACGACCCGGCGCTGCTGCTCCGTCGTGATCTGCTCGACCAATGGATGCTCCGGCGAGAGCACCATGTAGGTGGCGCCGAAGAGCGTATCGGGGCGGGTCGTGAACACACGCAGCTTCCGGCCGGCCGCCGGGCCATCGGCGATCTCGAAGTCCACTTCCGCGCCTTCGCTGCGACCGATCCAGTTGCGCTGCATCTCCTTGATCGACTCCGACCACGCGACCTGCTTCAAATCGTCGAGCAGCCGGTCCGCATAAGCCGTGATTCGCAGCAGCCATTGCCGCATCGGCCGGCGCACCACGTTCTCGTGACCCTTGCGGTCGCACTTGCCGTCCTTCACCTCTTCGTTGGCGAGCACCGCGCTGCAACCTTCACACCACCAGACGGGCACCCAATCCTCGTAGGCCAGGCGAAGATGCGACACGATCTGCTCAACGAGCGTCTGCCTCCGACCGGGATCCTCCGAGGCCCCCTGAGCGACATCGGCGGCCAATGTTCCCGCAAACGGAGCGGCCTGTATATCCCAGGGCCAGCCCCGGGTGGCATTATGCCACGACATCAGGAAGGCACTGCTGTGCCACTCGGGTTTGCGTTTGGGCTCCTGCGCCAGTGCGTCCTGCAAGAGCTCGATGTCGGCCGCCTTGGCCCACGAGGGGTCGTAGTAGCTATTGAACAGCTTCAGGAACACCCACTGAGTCCACTCGAAGTAGCCCGGGTCGGTGGTGTCCACCTCGCGGTCCCAATCATACGAAAAACCGAGCATCTTGATCTGACGCCGGAACGTATCGATGTTCTTTCTCGTCGTGACCGCCGGATGGGTGCCCGTGTCGATTGCGTATTGCTCCGCCGGCAGACCGAAGGCGTCCCAGCCCATCGGGTGCAGCACGTTGAAGCCCTTCATCCGCTTGTACCGCGCGACGATGTCGCTGGCCGTGTATCCCTCCGGGTGCCCCACGTGCAGACCCTGGCCGCTCGGATAGGGAAACATGTCCAGCACGTAGTACTTCGGACGGGAGACATCGCAATCGGCCGCCTTGAAAGTTCGGTTCTGCTCCCAGTACTTCTGCCACTTGGGCTCGATCGGACCAAAGTCGTATGAACCAGCCTTCTCACTCATGCTCTCAGACACCTCATTTGGAACCCATCGTGCCACACTCCGGCCTTCGCGCATCACACGATCCGCTGACCCATGCGCCGGCGCACCCGGGGCCTTCCCTTTCCACATGCACCCGGCCCGGTCCAATACGACGGGCCACAAATGCATCGGGAGGGCTACTATACCCGATTTGCCGCAGGGGTTGTAGGGAAAGTTCTCGCTGGGTTCCCGGTCTGCCCGTCGAGAGGCAACGTAACGCGGTCCCGCTGGCGAGCTGAACGCCGAGTGGCAGTATCAGGACCGTTGCGCCCCGATACGGCCACCCGGACACTCAAATGGATTGGCCACGCTCGACCGGCTGACTCAGTTCAGCCTGGTCGAAGCCAGGAGGGTGATATCGAAGAAGCTCATCACATCGACCGCCATGAGACTGCCCACGATCGTGAAGGAGGCGTCGCTCACATCGTGGACGGCAGGGCGCGTCGTGCTCGCCACGCGGACGAGGGCCTGGGGGGCATCGACGAGCGGAACCAGCCACGTGTAGGTGCCCGTGTTGCCGACGTTCGGCGGGAACACCTCGGCCCACGAGTAGCCGTTGTCGAGCGAGAACTCGACGCAGACGGCCTCGCCGACGCCCTCGCTATCCCACGTGATGTCAACCATATCGCCCATAGCGACCGTCTCTCCGCCGTTCGGGGCAGTCACGGTGAGGGTCGCCGCAGGCGCCGTGAGAACAGGGCGCAGCTTGCTGAAACTCTGGGAACCCCAGCGATTCGGCGAACCGAATGTGCTGAAATCATCCCCGTCATCGTAGTCGGTGGAATTCGCGGGAACAGTATCACTCGGATTGTCCTCCAGGCGGAAGACCTCGTCGCCGCCGATTCCGCTGACGGGACTGATGCCTTCGCCGGCAGGTCCGAACACAACCTGTCCCGCCACGTTGCGAATCCGCAGCCGCCAGCCCGAGGCGCTGACCGGGAAGGAAGACTTCTCGATGTACAGGCCGTCGCCATGGTCGTTCGCCTGTACGTTGATCCACCAGTCGCCGGTGTTGGGATCGTAGCTGACATCGCTGGGCACGTCCTCCGAGACCGTGATGATCGTGCCGGCCCGCAGGTCCTGCCAGATCGGGTTGGAGGTCAGGATGAGGGTTTCGTCCAGGATCCCGTCCTCATAGATGTCGAACTGCCAGCCGCGAATGTCCAGATGATCCTTGATGACCACCAACTCGAACCAGTCACCGCCATTGCCTCGGACCCGGCCGAAGTAGCTGTCCGAAGCCCGCCCGCCGCTCTCATCTGCTGAGGCATTGCCACCGCCCAGGAAGTCGTTGGCGTCGACCGCGTTGTACTCATTGAGAATGATGTCCGCCGCCCATGCGTTGACCGACAGCAGGGCCAGCACAATAAGGATACTCGTTATCCTGTTCACGCACATGAATCTACCCTTTCCTTCTCTAACAATTCAGACATTCACAAAGCGCCGTGTCCGCCGGGCCACGGTCGCCTTTGTATGTTCATTCACTGCAGCGTTCGCTGCTCCGGGAGCGTCAGTCTATCCCCGGGGGCTCTGGTTTGAGCCAGCGAGGGGGCAGTTGGCTCGACTTCCCACATACCGTCCGGCCGGATCTGAAGGACCTCCGTATCGCGATAGAAATTCAGCGTGGCAATCGCGTAGTCCGTCAACGCGTCCGCCGCTTCGTTCCTCGAGTCGCGCCAATGCTCCAGCGCCGTCAGCACGCGCCGGCTGCTCACCCTCGCATAGGACAGCAACTCGAACGTGTTCTCGACTCGCTTCTGCGCAAGGGCCACCCCTTCGGACAAGACTCGATACCGTTCCGCGGCCTCCAGCAGTTTGCGATGGGCCTCGCGAACCTCCATCCTGACCGTATCGGCGGTCAAGCCGTACTCGCGCTCCCGCTGATTCAGCATGACCAGGGCCCTGGCGTATACGTCCTGTTCCGCCACCCGGTCCAACGGCAAATCCAACGTTGCCCCGATGGACACATTCCTGTCGCCATCTGTCCGGGCGTCCCCGTTGGCAAATACGTTGAGCCCAGTGCGAAGTCCGTCGGCCGCAACGTACACCGCCCGCTGGGCATCGATCACCATGTCCGCGTTGTTCGTCAGGTCCAGACGATGAATCAGGGCGGTTTCAATCGCTTCATCGAGCGAGAAATCGGGGTAGGGAATCCCCTTGGCCTTCAGGGATTCGAAAACCTGGTAATCCAGGCCGAATTCCAGAGCGGGAGAGACACCCAGCGTGATTTTGAGCAAGTCGAGGAATCGGTCGTACTCTTTCGCGGCCAGGATGTAAGAATCCCGGGCCCGCAGGGTCTCCTGGCGGACCTGGTCCAATTCCTCCTGGGGCAGGCGCGCGCCTTCGACCATCTTCGCGACGCGATCCTCCAACGTCTCGAGGTAGGCGATTCGGGCCTGCTCGGTCTTCGCAACGTCCTGCAACTCCAAGGTCTCGTAGTACTGAGTCAGAGCCGTCACGACCCAGAGTTTCCGGGACCGGCAGACTGTCCGGATCTGGTACAGTGCGTTGCGCTCCGCCTGGGTCAGGGGCTCGCGAACGACACGCGGATTACTGCCTCGCAACAGGGGCTGCACTATGCTGGCGCCGAGAACGCCGGACCAGCCGTGTTGACCGGTGCCCATCATGATATCCGCCCACCGGGCGCCGATCGTGGTCCCGACGGCCGCCCCGGTCGCCAGGAGACGATTGAAGCCGAGATTCGGCTCCACGACCACGCGTTCGTTCAGGCCGTCATTGGAGTACAGAGCGGTGCCGCCGCCGAAGAACTGCATTTCATAGGTGTGACGGATCAGCCGCATGTCGAGCGTGGTCGTGTACAGTAGCTCTTTCGCAAGCTGGTAGTCGCGATTGCAGGCCAGCGCGATCATCGCGGCCTGCGGAACCGTGAGGACTCCCGTCTCCGAGACGATTTTCTCCACGCGGGCCACCTGTTCGACGTCGATGTCGTTCGGCGTCGCGGGCGCCCCCGTAATCCGATAGTTCGCCCGTGGGCCGAACTCGGGCTCCCACTTGCTGTCGACGAATTTGTAGACCTGCTCATCCGCATCGTGCTTGTAGCTCTTGGGGCCGCAGCCTGCCAGCAGAACGATACCGCCAAGGAGCAGCAGGCTCCGGCCGGTCGATCTCCAATTGCAGGACGCATTCTTCATCGGTTTTCCCTCGCTCCTGTGACTCGGCGAAGCGACGAAAGCCACCACTCGTTACAGCCCCCGGACTCCCACCAGTTCCCCGGGGACAAGACTGAATCCCGGCGGGATATCTATCACCATCGGCCTACCCCATTGCGGGATCGTCGGACTGCGCCACAATCGCTGAGGCAACAGTTCTATGGTGGGGCCAATCGACAGGACGCGGGCCTGTGCGATCTGCGCCGGATACCTGATCTTGACCAGCTCGACGGCCATATCGCCTTCGATGTACCCCACTTGCTGCTCATTGGCGTAGGCGACGATTTCGGTCGGTTCCATCTGGGCAACGGCAAGGATCGGATCGCCGGCGGCAACGACCTCCCCCGCCCGGCGGATCGTCTCTTCGCCCTGCCTCTTCTGAAGCACTTCGTTGGCTTGTCCGGAGATCGGGATGACCACGCCGTCAATCGGCGACTTGAGCTCGACGGCGCCTCGCGTCTTGAACGCCGCGATCTGGGCCCGCAGGCCCTTGATCAGCTCCTCCTGCACCTTCGCCTCTTTGCGGATCGCCTCCAGGGCCTCATCGACAGAAGCCTTCGGCACCTGCTGGCGGGAGAACTCGTCGCGGCGGCGTTCGGCCTCCGCCTGATCCGCCTGAGCCTGCTCCAACTCGGCCTGATAGTCCTCTATCGTCTTGACCGTGCTCTCGTACTGGATCTTCATCTTCTCCAGTTCGAACGGCACGACGACCTTATCCTCGACGAGCTTCTCGGTGGCCCGGATCTCGACAGCCAGCGTATTCAATAGGATTTCCTGGGCGGCGATCTCCGTCTGAACCTGGAGGGCGTGCAGCCGGGCGTTCTCCGTATCCACCGCAAATCGCCGTGCATTGTCGGCATGGCTGATCTGAAGGTCGGCCTCGTCGCGAAGCAGTTGCTCCTGGGTGGGAATCAGCGATGCCATCAACCGCTCGATCTCGGCCGCCGCCGTCGCCACCTGGCCCTGAAGCTCCGCCTCGGTGGTCAGTTCAACGGCCGGCACGGTATCCAGGACGGCTAACGTCTGTCCGGCTGTCACAGGCTGGAACAACTCGACCGAGACATCCACAATCCGGGCCGTACAGTCTGAAGCCACCTGGCGGACTTGGCTCTGGGCGATGCCGACCATTTGAAAGCTCTCGGAACGCTGGTAGAACAGCCATCCCACCACCCCCACGGAACACAGCCAGACAGCCATCGGCATCAGATGACGCAGATAGGAGCGCTTGACCGCGTGATTCTTCTTGGGTCGTTTCTCTGTCATAGGGGTCGCTCAAACCTCGAGCAGCTTCTCCTGCATCGTCAGGCTGATGTTCTCCATTCCATCGACTTTCTCCAGCTCCGAGATGAATTCCTCGTTCTTGGAGACATTTCGTATCATGATCTGATAGGCGTACTCGGCGGGCCCGCCGAAGCCGCTGTCCTGCGCAGAGATCAAGGTGAAGTTGCCGCAGAACCGCCGCAGAATGCCGGGTATGGGATGGTCCGGCCCGATCGAGCCACGCAGGCTGAACCGGAGAAACCCGTTGTGGGGCTCATGCGACCCGAAGTCCGTGAGGAACAGGTAGATGGCGATTGCGCTCAGAACCAGGGTCCCCAGGATGGCCGTCATGTAGCGGTGAGAGCCGCAGGCCATTCCGATCACCAGCGACGAGAAGATGAACACGATGTCCCGCGTGTCCTTGACCACGTTGCGGAATCGAACGATTGCCAGGGCCCCCATCAGCCCCACCGCCGTGATGATATTGTTGCCGATCACCGCCATCACCATCGAGACGACGACCGTGATCAGGATCAGCGACTGCACGTAGGAGCGGGAATAGGACAACCCGCTGTGCGTGCAGTAATACACCCAGGCGACAACCTGCCCGAGCACGAACGCCAGCAGAAGTGACAGGAGGATCGCCTGCGGGCCGAAGGCCGTGCCGGTCAGCGGCGTATCCTCGATCAGTTGCCACCATCTATCCATTCCACAAGCTCCTCATGGCCGGCCCGCAGAAGCCGAGCCGGTCTGATTGCTCCATCGACGTGGCGAACTTGGAGATTGAGCAGGCCTCCAGATCGAAGTGCCGCACCAACCGTGAGAGCCACTCCGGATAGCAGCCGGTAAACTTGATCTCCAGGATCGCATGGCCCACCGTCAAGTCGTTGTATTGCCAGCCGGAGCCCCCCAGACGAACAACGGGCTCGGCGGTCACTTTGTAGCACAACTCCCGGTCAAATGTGACTCTCACCCGGTTCGCCGACGGGCTTTCGAACGCCTCCCTCATGTACCGGACCAGAACCATGGGGCCGCCGTGAATCGCCGCGGCGTAGAGCTGAAACTGGTTCAGCGCCGCCTCATCGGTTGTATACCCCTGCGGTGGGAGATACTTGCCCCTCAGCAGACTGACCACATCCTGATCCATCACCCGGGCGCGGCTCTTGAGAATCACACGGTTGATTCGCCGCTTGATCTCGAAAAATCGCGGATATTCCGGCTCATCCGTGTAGCTGCGAATTCGAAGTTTGAACCGGTTCTTCAGCCCGAACAGGCTCTCCCGGCACAACTGCAGATCCGGGGAATCCAGGTACAGACTGACAATCGGATACATCCCACCCCGCTGCAGTTTCGAGTACTTGTCGTACTCGAGAAACGGACGCACGTAGCGAGAAATCGCAGCCGCGGCACTCTCCTTCACAAGGTACTTCATCTCATAACGGCACGCCAGCATCCCATCGGCTTTGAACTTCTTCGGCTGCTGGGACGGGCTCGACTTCTGCCCACCCTTCAACTCCAGTCCGGCACCGCCGGCCGGACGCTCAGATCGAGCCGCAGAGGTGACGGCGTGTTGCACGGGACCGCCCCATGCAGCATGGTCCGAAACTTCCGCGCGCGTATCAGTCCTGCTGCTATCCACCTTGCTCTATTTCCTTCTGCAAACCCGCTGGAGAGGCCGCATCCCGCCTGAATCAGGTGTTCCGCCGACACCCTCTCCTGCCAAAGACGGAGTCGGTTCTGACCCCATTCTCTTGTCTATTTTAACACAGAGAGCGCCTTGCAGTCAAGCAATCTGTCAGACTTCTGTTAGACGGGCGACGACGCCGTTTTCTTCGCGCAAAAACCGCCTTTCACTCAGCGCGCCGGCAACGCCGGTCACGGCCGCCCCGCACAGTCAGTCCCCCTGCGAAACCATCGGCTCGGCATTCCGTCCCAGGGGTGTCGGCACGGACGAGATCCCCATGAGACCCATGCCGTCCGGGTACCGTCCGTAGGATTGATCTCCGCTCAACGCCTCAATCGTAGCTGAATCCAGGAGTGCATGGCCGTTTTCGATCGTGTCGAACAGCCAGATGGTCTCCCCTTTGGCTGAGAGCTTGAAGTTGGCGTGCAGCCCAGGCTCGTCCTGCGTGTCCCCGTCGGCCCAGACCAGGATGTACTCCCCCGGCCCGACCTCGGTCCCCTCGGGGAACCGCCACTTGAGGGGATTATCCGGACTATCGCTCAGGTACATCCTGGCCAAGCTGATGGTCTGCTCACTGACGTTCTTCAACTCGATCCAGTCGTCGTACTGGCCCTGGGGATCTGCGATGACCGCCACATTCTTGGCCATGAACTCGTTGAAGACGATGCCGGAGTAAGCCGCGTGAGGATAGGCGAGAACATGACTGTACACTTCGTGTTCGGCCCCCCCAGGGTCGAAAGCCACGGTGCCCACCCCGTCGGCGGCCGTCGCCTGCACATAATAGCGGACCACGGTGCCGGCCGGATAGGCGGGCAGCGCCACCGTGAACACCCGCTCCGATGCCCCTTCGGTGGTTTGCAGACCCTGGTCAATCATGGAGATGGGCGCAAAGAGGGCGAAGGGACCCGGCGCAACGTACACTTCGACGCCGGCAAGGGCCACTGCGTCATGGAGTCGAGCCGTGATCAGCAGGCTCTGCCCGGACCCCGTCTCAACCACCTCCTGCTCGACCGCCGCGATCTGAGGCGATTCCCGGTTCACTTCGGCGTTGGCCAGCAGGGTATTCCGCCGACTGGTAATAAAGCTCTTCAAGGTCGCGACACCGCCTGTAAACGCCTGATAGGTGTATAGCTTCTTGGTGTCGGCCTGGACCTCCGCGTCGATCAGGGCGCGATACGCTTCGATCTTGGGAAAGAGGGCATCCTCCGTGAAGAGATCGTTCAGAATCGTGCGGACGTGCGCGAGATACCGCTGGCGATACTTGGAAATGGCCATCAGCCGGTACATGATGGGCACCACCGAATCATCGGACCGGTGGAAGAGCGCCCACTGCCCCATTCCCATCGACTCGTTGCCGTCATACTGGATGAGGTGCATCTGGCCGCTTTCGGGCTCGTAGTAGAGACCGTAATCGCTACCCCGCTTGTTGACGTACCCATCGTCGTCCTGGAAGATGATCTCGAAGGCGCAGATCCACAGCGCCCCATCCACATCCAGCACGGCTTCGATCACATCGGGCAGTTCCGCCAGCGACGTGTTGTTGAGGACATCGCATGTATGGATCAAGCTGGTCCAGGGGTCCGTCTGGTGGGTGCTCTTCAACTCATACGCCGTCATATACGGCGCCGTGGAGGCGCCCAGCCAGGTCAATGCCGCACTGCCGGCGGTGACGCCCCCACCGCCCTCGGCAATGCCGATCCTGACGGCGTCAGCATCGTCGAGGCCCCCGGCGATACCGACGTCGCCGGTCGAGCGTCGAACGGGTCCCCCACCGCCGCCGGTGCCGCCCCCGGCCCCACCCCCGATAGTCCCTCCACCCGTCATGCCATCCCCGCGCCACTGCGTTCCATCGTTGCTCGGGAACCAATCGTTGAGAAACTGGGCGTTGAGCTGCTGGATATTGGCGTAAACGCCCCAGTTCTCTCCGTTGATCTCCAGCCTCACGAAATTCGCCTTGGCGCTGGGGGCGAGCCGACGGCAGGCATTCGAGTAGAGGACCTCGCGCATGAAGGTCGGATCGCTCGCGCAGTTGATCAGGTTGAGCGTCTTGTACCCCATCAGACGCTGGTTCTCGAGGGTATAGTCGATCGAGATGTTGAACGGCTTCTTCTGCGAATTCGCCATCTGGTAGGACGTGTTGCCACGGAAACGCACCCCCACCCCTTCGTACACCACGCCGTCAACGGTCAACGTGGCCGCAAGGTCCGTCTTGCTCGCGTAGTTATTCGTCAGCAGGGTGTACCAATTCGACTGAGAAAACCGCAATTGCAGGACTGGCAGAACGTTTTCGTCGTAGAGATCCGCCCCGGAGGCCGCGCACACCCCCCACACTACTGCCCCGATGGACAGCACAACCAGCGCCTTCGTCTTCATGTTGTACCTCCTCATGGCAATGGTGCCATTTCACACCATAAGTGTACACGCGGACAAAGTGGTTACGGAAAAGCCCGGTTTGGGGGCGGTCATTCGATCTCCCGGCGTGAGAGAAACGCCGAGAGCCCAACCGCATGGCGACGGAAGTCCGCCGCGGAGAGCGTCACGGTACGCCACCTTGGACTGCGCCTCTTCATGCATCGGGCATAGTCGCCCAGTCCAACACAGAAAAACACGTAGCGATCCAAGCCGACGGCGAGTGCCTCGTGTCCATCGAGGTCCACATCCGCCTGAATCACTCTGTACACAAAGACAAAAGCCGCCTCGTGGTCCGGCCCCAGTGCCTGCCGCCACACCCGAAGGCTCTCCACATCATCCACGGTAACCCAGCACTCGAGGCCGCGCAGGTTCGCAAGGCTCGCGCCAGCGAACGTCCGCCCCTTGACTTCCACGATCACCCTACCGCCGGACGGAGGGCACAGCAGAAAATCGAAGTTCTTGACGGAACCGGAGGAAGGCCCAAGGCGTCGCTGCTCATCGCAATGGGCATACGGAATACGGTGATCTAATAACCAATTCTCGAACGCCCGCTCGTAGTGATTTGGAGAGAGACTCCGCATCGGTCCGCGCTCCCGAGGGTCGGTCGTGGTTGCGGCGATCCGGGCTACAACTGGGCCAGAAAACGGTCCAGTGCCACTGTTTCCTGGTCGCCGCCGGCCATGTTCTTAACAACCAACTGGTGGTTTTGTGCGTACTCCTGGCCGAGAATCACGCATTTTTCCGCGTTCTGGCCCGCCGCCTCCTTGAGCTGCTTCGAGAGACCGCCCTGCTTATAGCTGAAGTTCGCCGAACGCCCCTTCGAGCGAATCTGGGCCACGACTCCGTACATAGCGTCCACGAACTGCCGGTCTGCGACGGCCACGAAGTACTCGATTGCCCGTTTGGGGACCTGCGCATCCAGCAATCCACGCTGTTCCAGCAGGATTTCCAGGACGCAGTCGCCCATTCCCATGCCCGTCGCCGCGATGGCCGGGCCGCCGAAGTCGCGCAGCAGGTTATCGTAGCGACCGCCGCCGCAGATGGCCCTCAACTCGCCGGCGATGTCGTGTACCTCGAACACGACGCCCGTGTAGTACGCCAGGCCGCGGACGATGCCGGGATCGAACGCGCAGTACTCCCCCACGCCCATAGCGTCCAGGACGCCAAGAGCGCCGCGAAGCTCATCGATCGCCTTGCTCAGAGTCTCATTCGCCTCGACAACCGCCCCAATGTCCTCCACGGAATCGAGAGCCATGAAATCAAGGATCTTCCTTGCCTGGGCCTTGTCCGGCACCTGCTCGGCCAGCAGCGCTTCGAACGTCTCGGCCGGCAGCTTGGGTTTCTTGTCCAGGACCGCGTAGATCGGCTCCAACCGTTCGGCGGGGACCCCGATGCTTGTCAGAACCGCGGCCAGAAGCCGCCGGCTCGAAATCTTGGCTCGCACGTCTTTTGCAGTCAGGCCCGCCGCGCGGAGGTAATCCAGTGTCGTGAGGATGATCTCCGCATCCGCTTCGGCCCGGTCCTCGCCGATGATATCCACATTCCACTGGAAGAACTCGCGCAACCGACCCTTCTGAGGCCGTTCCGCCCGGCACAATCGCGGGACCGAAAACCATTTGATCGGGCGAGGCAACGCGTTGATCTGCTGGTTCACCATGCGAGCCAGCGTCGGGGTAATCTCCGGCCGGATCGCCAGGTCCCGCCCGCCACGATCCTGGAAGGAGAAGAGCTGCTCGACGATCTCGTCGCCGCTCTTGATCTGGTACATCTGGAGATGCTCGAAGATCGGGCCGTCGTACTCCTCGAACCCGTTCCGCTGCGAGACCCTCTTCCAGCCGTCGATGATCCAGTTGCGGCGAGCCATCAGCGGCGGATAGAAATCTCTCGTCCCTTTGACCGGGGGGATCTTCATGCCCTGCACCTCCCCGACTTCTTGGCCTTGGGTTTCTCCTTGACGTTGTTGTCGAATCTCACCCGGATGTATTCCTCCATCTCCCTGTCGTTGGTGAAATGCAGCTCGTAGTCGTACTCGCCCTGCGTGAAATCACAATCCGCGTGTTCGTACTCGCGGCAGATCGTCGGCCTCCGGTCGTAGATGAGGCACTTGTGGCCCCTCTCGGACAGGTGCCGGCACTTGTTCTTGATGTTGAGATACCAGTCGCCTTTCTCGACGAAAACGGTGATATCCTCATGGCAGAGGTACCATCGGATATCGTCGTAGTCCTCCCGCGTCTCGGGCGATTCGATCGGCAGCGCGAAGTATCGACAGCACAGCCCCGTGCACTTCTGACATTGACTCTTTGCGGCCATCTCCATACATCCTTGAAAGGGCCCCAGCCGTCGCTGACGCCGGAAAGCAGTAGACTATATGCCTCCAGCGGCGCGCCGTCAAGGCACGGGGTCCGCAGCCAGCGATTCCGCAGGGGTGAGTGTTAGAGGTTGCGTCCGCTGGATTTACGGTCTTTGCGAGGAGAGAGCAGCTTCGTCTTGGCTTGAAAGCCTCCTCGGCGCAGGGATCCGGTGCGTCGGC
>Ga0116141_10002240_pt1 | contig 16628 bp, 11 predicted proteins | sample AD_UKC097_MetaG_FD_89744 | JGI IMG/M metagenome (GOLD analysis project Ga0116141, IMG submission 89744) | Active sludge microbial communities of municipal wastewater-treating anaerobic digesters from USA - AD_UKC097_MetaG | ecosystem: Engineered > Bioreactor > Anaerobic > Digestate | place: USA...
CTTATCGGACTCGACGTGACGGACCAGCAGGCCATCGATCGGCGGATGATCGAGCTCGACGGCACAGACAACAAGTCCCACCTCGGGGCCAACGCCATCCTGGCCGTCTCCATCGCCTGTCTCCGCGCGGGCGCCCTGGTCCGGCGAATCCCCTTCTTCGAGTACACCGCCGAGGCGTTCGGCAAGCCGACGGATGCCCCTTTCATCATGCCGATTCCACTGATCAACGTCCTCAACGGGGGCAAGCACGCCGTCGGCTCCTCCGACTTCCAGGAGTACATGATCGTGCTGGTCGGGGCGCCGACCTTCGCCGAGACCGTCCGCTGGGCGGCCGAAGTGTTCCAATGCCTCAAGACCGTCGTCCACGACCGCGGCTGGCCCACCACCGTGGGCGACGAAGGCGGCTACGCCCCGCCCGTCGGCTCGAACGAGGAGCCACTCAAGCTGATCATGCAGGCGCTGGAGAAGGCCGACTACATGCCCGGCGTGGAGTTCATGATCGCCCTGGACCCCGCCGCCTCGGAACTCTATCGCGACGGCAAGTACCACCTGGAGAAAGACGGCTTGGAGCTCACCTCCGCAGAGATGGTGGATCTATTCGTCGATTGGACTCGGCGATACCCCATCGTCTCCATCGAGGACGGACTCGACCAGGAGGACTGGGAGGGATTCGCCCTGCTCAAGAAAAAGACGCAGAACACGGTTCAGATTGTCGGCGACGATCTGTTCGTCACGAATCCCGAGCGGGTCCGGCTCGGCGCCGAGCGGGACGCCGCCAATTGCGTCCTGATCAAGGCCAACCAGATCGGGACAATCACCGAGACGTTCGCCACGATCAACCTGGCCCGCAAGTATGGCATGACGACGATCATCTCGCACCGTTCCGGCGAGACGGAACTGCCGTTCGAGGCCGACTTCGCCGTCGGGACCGGCGCCGGTCAGGTCAAGATCGGCTCGATCTCGCGCTCCGAGCGGATCGCCGAGTACAACGAGCTGATGCGGATCGAGCGCCGGCTCGGCGACAAAGCCGTCATCGCCAACTTCCCGTTCGTCCGACGCGCGAAGGCACAATCGTAGTCGGCTCGGTCGGCCCGAGGAGGACATCGCCCCCTTCGATCACAAGCTGAAGTCCAGGACCTTGGGATGGGCGAGTCTCTGGTAGTCCGCCATGCTGATCCGGATGGCTTCCTCGTGCGTACCCGCCTGAAACAGGACATGGTCGTCCTTCTCCAGCGTCTTGTCCATCACGGTGGGCAGCTTGTAGAGGTTGCCGAAGGGCGGCTCCGCTCCCACATCGCAATCGGGGAACAGTTCCGCGATCTCGCTCTCCTGCGCCAACTCCACGAACCCGGCCGCCAACTGCGATTTCAGCTTCTCCAGGTCCACGTGACGCGACGCCGGCAGCACGCACATCACGAAGCGACCGTCGGCCTTGACGATGACGGGCTTGGCCACATACCGCCCCGACTCGTGCTCGACCTGGGCCATCTTCTGTGAGCTGAAGACCGGCACATGCTTCGAGGTCTCATACTCCACGCCCGACTTCTTCAGGAATTCCTTCACTTCCATCGTGGACCTCCTTAAACAGGCTCAAAGTGCGTGACGCAGGTGCAGGCAATCGCCTATCGCCGGCTGTACTTTCCCATCAACTGCCCTTCCGCGAGGATGTGCCCTTTCATCGCCTTGACCAGGTCGGCTTTCCTCGTGCCGTTGGGCAGATCGAGCATCGCATCCAGCGCGTAGACCTTGAAGTAGTAACGGTGCGTGCCGCCGGGGGGGCACGGCCCGCCGTAGCCCGGACGCCCGAAGTCGGAGACGCCCTGCCGGGAACCGTCCGGCAATTGCGCCTTCGGAGGCACGCCCTCGGCCAGTTCCCGAGCCGTCGGCGGGAGATTCCACATCACCCAGTGGACCCACGTCCCCACCGGGGCGTCGGGATCGTCCGAGATCAGTGCGATGCTCTTCGTCCCTTCCGGCACGCCCGTCCACTTCAACGGCGGCGACAAGTCGTTTCCGTCGCAGGTGTACTTCGCCGGTATCATGCCCCCTTCCTGGAATGCTGAGCTGCTAACCGAAATCGCCATATCCCGGCTCCTTTCCTCGCTGAGTTCCCCAGATTCGTTGTCTCTCTCACAGCCGCAGATCGTGATGGCCAGTGCGGCCATGGCCGAAAGAACTCTCGACATACGTCGTCCTCCCAATTGTCCATCGCCCGCTGCACTGCCCATAGGATACGCATCGGCGCCCGCCGCGGCAATCAGGAAACTGCTTTAACCGCCTGCACCCAGACCGCCGGTCCGAATCTCCGAGCCCCACATCTGCACGCTCTTGCTCCACCACACGCCCTTGTACCGCGACCGGCCGTTGCGATAGCGGACCCGATTGAGATTGTTCTGGGCCACCGTGCAGTTCCGCAGGTTCTCTTTGCGATTGTCGAGCCCGTTGTGATTGATGTTGCCCGGATCCTGCTATTTCTGCCAGCGTGTAGGAGACTCAGGTGGACTGTTCCGCCGCCCTCGGCCTCGAGCGCCCTCGCGACGTTCGTCAGATCAATCTCGGTCTTCTCGGATGTCCGCGAAGCCTGGCTCGTTTGTAGTGACGCCGTAAGCGTTATCTTATGCCCTACGGGCACACGACAAACGACCTCGCCGCCGGTCGTGATGATCCCGGCGCAACACAGTCATCGATTCTCACGGCCCTACGGGTAGAGACAAATGTCGTCAAAGTACAGTGTGCCTGCGGCCCCGGAGCCCTCGATGCCGACCGTCAACGAGCGAACACTGCTGGCGTTGCCGACCGTGGACAGATCGATGTTCCACGGCTGCCAGGTCTCTAACGCCAGATCCGATGCGTTTCCATCGTACGCCACCTTGGTGTCGTTGATCTTCACGTAGAGTTGCCCGCCGTTGTCGGCAGTGCCCCTGAAGTAGAGCGAGAGGCTCTTGACGCCGCGAGCGGTCCAGTCCTGTACGTCGTCAAAGGTCCGTGTGGCCTCGGCATGCGTGGCCTCGCCGGTGTTGCTGTAGAAGAACGGCATGGATTGACGGCCGCCGTGGACGATGCTCGTCTCACAGAAGGTGCCGTTGAGGGCGGGGTCGATCCCGACGATCGAGCCATTGGTCGTGTCGTCGTAGCCATCGATCCACGTCTGGAAGACAGCTTCTTCGGCGTCCATGTCATCCGTGTAGCTTTCGAAATCATCGACGATCACGAAGTCTTCGGTGGTGAAGCTCCAGACATCGCCCGCATAGGTGCCGGCGTCGGCCACTTCATCCACCTTCCAGAAGTATTCCGTCGCGAGCAGGAGACCCTCGGGGCTGTAGCTGTGGTCGGTCACCGCGTGACCGGAGACGGCGCCCGCGGCGACCTCGCTACTGTCGGTGCCGATGTACAAGACGTGTGACGTGGCGTCGCGGCCGGGGCGCCAGTCCAGATCAGGCTCGACGCTGACGCCTGTGGCCCCGTCCGCCGGATCGGGCCGGAACGCCTGCAACGGGATGTAGAAGAACCGCACCTCGCTGAGACTGGCGATCCCAGTCGAGCCCCACGTGGCGTTGATGGTCAGTCTGACGTACCTGGCGATGATCCCGCCGAAACTGACGACCGTGTCCGCCGTGCAGGTCGCCGTGCCGGTCCCCTGCGAGAATTCCGGCACATTCTCCAACTGGGTCCAGGTCTCGCCGTCGGTGGAGTGCTCGATCACAACCTCCTTGGCCCCGAAGCCCATGAACGACTCGAGTTCCGAGTTGCCGTTCCAGACCCACAGTTCGTGCAGCTTGTATTCCTTGTCGAACGTGTACTGGATCCACACCGGCAGATCGCCCGGCGTGGCCCACATGGTCTTCAAATCGACGCCGTGCTGATCGAACTGGTCAAGTCCGGAACCATCGACCGTCCTGCTCGCGGGCGAGGCGGACTGCTCGCTCGCAGCCTCGGCCGTAATGCCGGTGATCGGAAAGGTATACGGCTCGGTCGTGAAACTCCAGACGTTACCCTTGAAGACCGTGTTGTCCGGGGCGGCGTTGACCTCGTCGATCCGCCAGTAATAGGTCTGGCCGTATTCGAGCATGCCTTCCAGATCATATGTGTCATCCGCCTGATCCAGACTGACGAGCACGCCCCTCGGATCGGACCGGCTTGCGTCGTTGACGTCGTCGAAGACCACGCCGAGGTAGACATCGTGCGCGACGGCGTACTCTCCGGCCCTCCAGCCGAGGACCGGGTCAATCCGAACGTCCGTCTCCATGGGGGCCGGGTCCGGCCTGCGGGCGGCAACCGGGACCTCGATCTCGGGCGGTGGCACTGTGTCGAACCAGACCCTGTCGATATTGAGATCGATGTCGCTCTGATTCAGGTTGAAGTAGAGATCGATGTCATCGTTGAAATTCCCGGTGCCCCCCACCGTGGGTCCGGTGTGCGTGTACTCGAACGTGAAGGTCTGCACCTGGGTCGTCAGCTCGATGCTCGGGGCGAGCCAATACTGGGCCCAGTTGTGGGTCGTTCGACCCAGCAGCATCGACGAGATCGTCCTCGGCGCATCGGCTCGGGCCATGAAACTAATGTAATACGTTTCGCCCTGCACGAGTTCCAGATACGACTGAATGAGTTGCAGAGAACCGGCCGCTCCATCCGGGATGACGATACGCAGCGACATGTCCCCGGACATGGTCGTATCCGGCACGGGCTCCACGCGTTCGAAATCCGTGGTCTCCCAGAGCCACCAGTTGTCCGCGGCGAGGGGCTCATCAAACTCCCAGTTGCGAAGCTGGTTGTCGGCGTGGGTGATGGCTCCGGCCATGCCGAGAGCCGCGACGAAGACAGGCAGGAACACACATCTCTTCCACATGGCAGTCCTCCTTCAGAGAACAAGTACACGACCTCGCTCCAGTTTCCTCCACTTGCCCATCGTTTCGGAGGCTTGCCACGCTCCTGGCGAACGCTCCGATCACAGTTCGATTGTACCCCATCCTCGCGAGGAACACCAACGATTACTCCCATCGCGGACAAGAAATCGCCCTGGCGAACACGAGCCATCCGGCCCGCGATGGGGCCCCAGTATCCCGTAGGGTGGGTTCTTGACCTACGCGTTCGGTCCGAGCAGAGTCCACCGAGGCAACCGGGACGAATCCCCCACAGAGATCGGTCTCTCCGGATCCGCTATGTCTCTGTGGTGCAACTCAATCCTCGCAAATCGGCGGACATCCTGATTCCTAAACCCGGGGGTGCCCCCCTCTCTCCGGCCCCTCCTCCGGGAAGTTCAGACTGGCGAACTCCCCGTGCAGCCGCCGGGCCGCGGCGTCGTAGGCCCGAGCCGCCTGTACCTCGTGCACGAAATAGCCGAGGAATTCCGCGTCACCGCCAGCCTGAATCTCCGAGCCCCACATCTGCACGCTCTTGCTCCACCAGACGCCCTTGTACCGCGACCGGCCGTTGCGATACCGGACCCGATTGAGGTTGTTCTGGGCCATCGTGCAGTTCCGCAGATTGACCTTGCGATTGTCGAGCCCGTTGTGGTTGATATGGTCGCAGACGAGCCCGCCCGGCGTGCCCATGATCTCGCGGTGCATCCAGACCTTGCGGCTCCGACCCCCGCAATAGCTCGACCGCACCGCGTAAAACGTCCGGCTCGTCCGCACGTAATGCCAGCGGAACTGCGACAGCCAGCAGTAGTCCTCCGGATCGACCTTCGCATACATCCGCCGCGTCAGCGGGATCCGGCAGTACTCGCCCGCCTCGTCGATGTAGATCGGAACCATCCCGCGCAACCTGCGGTCGATCCGGGTCTCGCCCGTCCGGCGGTCGCTTCGTCCGATGGCCCGTTTCTCGAACATCCGGCACAACCTTTCGGAGGCGCCGAAAAAAACACGCGCCTCTATAAATGCCCGATGTTGCACGAATTTGTCGAAAAATCGGGGTCCGCCCGACCCCTGAAATCGGCCTAAACCGTTACGCCGCAAAGAATAAAAAAAATCTTCACGAAACCCGTTTTAGGGTCCCGGAGTGTTGCACGAATTTTGCTATTCCCGGTTGTTCGGTGGGGATTCCGGAGGGCTGTTCCGGCGTCCACGGGACTGACTGGACGACATGGACGGGGTGGACTCCGTGGACGTCGTGGACGGTCGAAAGGAGGTGGCTCGGCGGCTCTGGGTACGGACGCGATACAGTCGCTCGGAGAATCCACCCTCGGCTTCGAACGCCTTCGCCTGCGAGGCCAGTTGCCGATCGAGAAAACTGCAAGCCACAGCAATCAGCACCAGCGCGCCATTGGCCGAGATCTCGGCATAGGTGGCTCCCCTCCCAGCTTGTCCACGCCGTCCACCGAGTCCGCAGCGTCCACCACATCCACCATGTTCCTGATGCCCTCCGCGATATTCTGTGCCCCCGACCTCGCCGCCTGCACCATCTGATCGCGTGTCCGGCTCCGCTTCTCGGTCTCAAAGCAAGCGCCAACTCGCGCAGAGACGTGGCGACACAGAGACAGGACTGGGGGACCACGGGCTCCGCCCGCCGCTCGTCCACGCAGATTCACATGGCCCCTCAACCGACAACTGACTACCGGCAACTGACAACTTTCGCTCTTCAGACCGGCTCAATCTGCGCAAATCGGCGAAATCGGTGGATGTCCTCCTCTTGGTCCCTAGTGACAGGGCAATCAGTCTGAACCTGAGACCGGCGAGATATGCCGAAGGCAAGGCCCGATCACCAAAGTCCCCTTGGCGGGGGAATCCGAACACCTATGTCCAAAGCCTGACCCCTTCTTCTGTAGCATAGCAAGCAAGGGAGCCAAGACAATCCGCGGAGTGATTCGGTACATGCATCCAGCGCGAGCTACAGCGAAAGCATAAGCGTTCGCGGAGGAAGAGGGGGCCGGAGGGTGTTCCATGCCTCATTACGGTTGCTGGTTTTCTCTTGCTGCAAACGGTAAGGCTGGCTATCATGCGCACGTTCGCCTGAAGAAGGTGGCGCTGGAGGCCAATCAGGAATGGAGCTGTTTCCCTGGTGCGGGATGTAGAGAGGGACGATTATGACTCAGCGGTATGAGTTGAAACGGATTCCCCCAGAAGAGATCGACTACGCGGACTTCAACCCGAGAGGTGAGAAAGAAGCTGAGATTGAAGCGGATCCGGCTTTTGAGCAATTGAAGGAATCCGTGTGGAAGTACGGGGTGTTGGTGCCTGTAGTCGTTCACCGACAGAACTCGGGCAAACCGTACCGTCTTGTAGACGGGGAGCGACGACTTCGAGCGTCGTTGGCGACGGGGGTCAAACGTATTCCCGCTCACATCGCGACTAATGAGACCGACCTCGATGACCTTGTCCAGGCATTCCACATTCACATGCTACGGAAGCAATGGAAAGCCGTAGCGCAGGCGAAGGCGCTTAAGAGAATCATTGAGGGACTCAAGTCGCAGGGGAAGCCCATTGCAGCAGGGGACCTGTTGGAGGAATTGCGCGTGGCGACAGGGTGCAGTGAGACCCGTCTGAAGGCTCTACGCCGCGCGATTCAATTTCCGGAAGCTGTTCTGGAAGCCGTCGAAGCTGGCAAGCTCAACTTCAGTCACTTGGTCCAGATTGAGGAGAGCTTCATAGAGGCAGTCAAGGGCAAGTTCCCTGAATTGCTGAGCGAAATTGGCGAAAAGCGTGCGAGGCAGGTCCTCGTGGCCAAAGCTCGTCGGAAAACACTCACGAGTACACGCGCCTTAATGGAGAACGTGTTGCCCGTTATCACGCGTGCTAATACCGATGCGGAGAAAGCCTGTGCCAGGGAGCTACTGAGACAATTCATCGAACGGCCGGATATGGAAGCCAAGGCAGTCCTCCAACAGTACGAGAAGAGGTACCCTCAATCTGGGAGGAACTGGTCCGAACTGGGCAGGGATGTCCTTGAGTTCACTGACTGCCTGAGCGAACTGCTCGACGGCGTGAGTACCGACATGTTGAGGAGTTATCCGCAGCTGACGAAGGAAGTGCAGCAGCACCTTCAGTCCTTGCGGGCACAACTCGGTACGGTCATCCGTCGCATCAACCAGATAGCGGAGTGAACAGTGAAAGAAATGAATGCACTCAAAAAGGGTGTTCTCAAGCAACTCCGAGGCAAGTACAAGGGTATCGGTCCGCTGCAGCCACCTTCATGGCTGAAACGCTCTCGATGGAAACCGACTTTCTGCATGTCCCTATCGAATGACACGCGAGTCATCGCGATTGATTTGATACCAAGCGCAAACATCCCAAGGTTGATCTACCGTGAGGAAGTACGCTCGCTGAAAGGGAAACACGGCCGATTGCGAGTTATCGTATGCGTCCTTGACGACAGGTTGGGTGATTTTCCGGGAACCAGAGCTTTTTGTGAAGAAATTGGCTGTGGTCTTCAAGCCTTCATCCCGGAGGTGGGCCTTCAGACTATCGTCACTACCGATCTGGACAGGACGGACGAGATTCAGGCTACTATCGAGCCCGGGTGGTTCCCGAAGCACATCCTGGACAGCGCAGCGAATTTGACCAATCTCTCATTCCATCAGACAATCAACGAGTTTTGCCAGAAAGTTGTTCCCCTTGCTGATGACGAGGAGGCTGTCACTACCCTTGTGTATGGAACGGTGGACCGCCTTCTTCAGCATTACCCGGCGTGCCATGCCAACGTCGGTGGCTTCATGAAACTTGCACATTTCGAGTCGATGTTACGGCAGGCCGTACCGAATGCGACTGAACACGTTCTTCACTCATTCCGAGTATTCTTGGCGGGTTGTCCCGTGATCAGCCGTTTCTACACAGGTATCGAGGATGCACACGCTCGTTTCTGTCTAGGCAACAAGAAGAAGCTAAGTGTCGAGTATTGCTGGTTGCTCACAGCTGTCTTCCATGACATCGGTCGCCCCCAGGAAGGTGCACGGCGCATGCTTGAGGTAGAGCTGGACGACGAAGACATAGACATATCAATCGTCGGCAAGGAGACACGTTGGGTTAAAGAGAAATACAACCACGCACGACGGATTCTTGCGTCCCTTGCAGTGTTTGCCGCGTGCAGCCCCGTGGGCGACAGCGAGTGGGACGCCGGAGCCGTTCCAGATGAACAGGAGAATGCGCTGGCAGCCGAATGGACGAATCTCTACGACCAGATGAGTAGTCACGCCGTCATTAGTGCGTTCGATATGCTGGCAAGCATTGTGGAACAAGCGAGGGCGGTCGACGAGCGAAAGAACCGACCATTTGTTGTGACCCACGCCACACCGGCTGCCCTTGCGATACTGCTTCACGATTGGAGGATCTGGGATAACGCCAAGAAGTGGAAGCTGCTACCTGTTGATTCCAACGTTATCCCGATGGCGGCACTGCTGATCTTCATCGACACTTGGGATGATTTCAAACGCAAAGGTATATTGTCACCGATCAGTATTGAGTCGTTCACTGTCAACGACAAGGGCGTGAGCGTCACCGTGAGATGGCTGAAGGCTGAGGAATACGAGAAGGAGAAGATCAAGTATGCTGCATTCAGGAAGGCCCTAAGGAACAAGAGATTTGATATGGACATCAATGTGAAGGTCGCCAACGCATCATGAATATTCTCCTCGTTGAACCGCAATTCCCGTTACCTGACAAGAGCCGGAATCACTCCCACTTCCTGCCTATCGGTTTGCTCAAGATAGGCACACTGCACAGACAGTGCAACGACAGGGTGAGACTCGTTCGAGGACTGCGTCCGGCGCATATGATTCCGGATCGAATCTTGATTACGTCTCTTTTCACGTACTGGTCCCAAGAGGTTCATGCCGCCGCACGCTACTACCACGAGCGGTATCCGCGGGCGGGGATTGAGATCGGCGGTATCTATGCGTCGCTGATGCCAGAGCATTGTCAGGAGGCTTTGCCTTTTGCTCATGTCAGGCGGGGTCTCTATCAGGATGGAGCGGCTGAGAATGTCCGCATCGATTTTTCGTTGTTGCGCGAGGACCTCGACTACCAGATCATCCATACAACGCGCGGTTGCACGCGCCACTGCACCTTCTGCGGCACGTGGAGAATTGAGCCCGAATTCACATTCAAGCAGTCCGTCCGCGGGGAGATTCAGAAGCCGCGCGTCGTGTTTTACGACAACAACTTCCTGGCAAACCCTCACGTGGATGATATTCTCTGCGAACTGGCCGATTTTCGGCTTGATCGAGGCAGGCGACTCTCATGTGAGAGCCAAAGCGGCTTTGACCTTCGCCTTTTGACGGCCGGCCGAGCGAAATTGCTCCGCGAGGCGAGGTTCCGGTACCCAAGGATTGCATGGGATGGTCCGTACAAGGATTGGCCGAAGGTCAGAGAATGTGTCAACATTCTGAAGGAGGTCGGGTATGGCAGGAAAGACATCTTCGTCTTCATGATCTATAACCACCGTCTGTCCTATGCCGAGATGAAGGAGAAGCTCGACGCGTGTCGGCGATGGAAGGTGCGCGTCATTGATTGCCGGTATCGCCCTTTGGACCAGACTTTCGACAACTATATCCCAGGGCCAAAGACGCAGACGAGTGCCGACTATTACATTCATCCTATGTGGACCGATGCCCAGGTGCGTCGTTTCCGGCGAGCCGTAAGGCACCAAAACATCGCCGTCTTGCTGGATTTGCCCAATGGTAGGTATGTCCACGGCTGTGAAGCACGAAAGGTCTGATCCGTAGGAGTAGATAGGAGACGAAAAGGTGTCGGGTCCTCGTCTTCAGTGTCAAGCGTCCCTTCGCGGCGTCCCCACGAGGGCGAGATCACAGATGTCGGCGGCGGTTGTCGAAGATGTGGACGCGAGGAGGCATAGAGGCGCTTCGAGCGACATTCTCGACCGGTGGGCCGAAGACGGGGCCGTGATTCGTAAGCCGTAGCCCACGGGCTTTGGCCCGTGACCTGTGCGCCGTGATCTTTATGGGGGACCTGGATCCCTCTCGCTCACAGAGACGGAGGGGTGTGCGGAGCCCACGCTGCCGTTGACGTCGGTGGCGTATATGACCCCGCTTCCGCACTTTTGCGCTTCATCGCTTCCACTGTCCAGCCGAGCCTACCGGTGGTATAATCGCGGCTGTCGGCTGCTCGTGGATCGTGGGGCGGCAGGACGAAGAAGGTAAGAACGTAAGAAGGTGGGACGGTGAGAACCTGCCTTCTGGCTTTTTGGACTTCGATTCCGGCCGAGCGGCCGGTTTGGATAAGGGACAGCATGGACAAGCTCTCTGCCGAGAGGCACCTCTGGTGGCAGACGTGTGTCGTGTATCAGATCTACCCGCTCTCATTCATGGACAGCAATGGGGATGGGTACGGCGATCTGGCCGGGATTTCGAGCAAGCTCGACTACGTCAAGGAGTTGGGCGTCGATGCGATCTGGCTTTCGCCGATCTATCCTTCGCCTCTGGCCGATTGGGGGTACGACGTCAGCGACTATGTCGGGATTCATCCGCTGTGCGGGACGATGGCGGACTTCGATACGCTGCTGGCGAACTGTCACAAGCGTGGGATGAAGCTCATTCTCGACTTCGTGCCGAACCATACGTCCAATCAGCATCCGTGGTTCGTCGAGTCGCGGTCGTCGCGGGACAATCCGAAGCGCAACTGGTACCTGTGGAAGGACGCGGGTCGCGACGGCGGTCCGCCGAACAACTGGCTGAGCGTCTTTGGCGGGCCGGCGTGGACGCTGGACGAGGCGACCGGACAGTACTACCTGCACAGCTTCCTGGCCGAGCAGCCGGACCTGAACTGGCGGAACCCCGAGGTGCAGGCGGCCATGCTCGACGTGATGCACTTCTGGCTCGATAAGGGCGTGGACGGGTTCCGGATCGATGCGCTGTGGCACGTGATGAAAGACGCACAGTATCGGGACAACCCGTTGAATCCGGAGTACGTTGAGGGAGAAATGCCGTCGTACGAGCGGCTGGCGCCGGCGTATTCGGGTGGGCAGCCGGAGTTGCACGAGATCGTCGGGCTGATGCGGCATGTGACGGACCAGTACGAGGATCGCGTGCTGATCGGCGAGATGTACCTGCCGGTCGAGCAGTTGATGATGTACTATGGGCGGCAGCGGGACGCCGGGCTGCACCTGCCGTACAACTTCCAGTTGATCGTGTTGCCGTGGAAGGCGGCGGAGATCTTCGCGGGGGTGAACCGATATGAGGCGTCGCTGCCGGGGTTTGCGTGGCCGAACTGGGTGCTGGGCAACCACGACAAGCCGCGGGTCGCGACGCGGGTGGGGATCGAGCAGGCAAAGGTGGCGGCCATGCTGCTGCTGACGCTGCGCGGGACGCCGACGATCTACGCCGGGGATGAGATCGGGATGCAGGATGTGCCGGTGCCGGCGGAGCGGCAGCGCGACCCGGCGGGCAAACTGCTGGGCTCGGACAAATTCGGGCGGGACCCGCAGCGAACACCGATGCAGTGGACGGGCGGGGCCGGGGCCGGGTTCACCACAGGCGAGCCGTGGCTTCCGGTGGCGGCGGATTGCGGCAAGGTGAATGTCGAGGGGCAGCGAGAGGATGGGGACTCGATGCTGGCGTTCTACCGGCGGTTGCTGGAATTGCGGCGGGCGGAGCCGGCGTTGCAGATCGGCGGCTATGTGCCGGCCGGGCAGAAAGCAGATCTGTTCGCGTTTTTGCGGGACCTGGGGGACAAGTGCTTCCTGATCGCGGTGAACTTGGGCTCGACGCGGGCCCGGCTGGCGATCCCGCGGCACCTGGATGTGACGGGCGAGGTCGTGCTCGGCACGGAGCCGCAGCGGGTGGGCCGCACGATCAGCCAGTACATCAACCTCGGCCCGAACGAGGGGCTCGTCGCCCGGATCAAGCCGTCCGACTGACCTCGCCGCATCGGGCAGACCCTGCCGAGGAGCAATCAGGTTGATTCCCCCGTCCTTCCCAAGACCCGCTGCACTATGCCGCCATGCATGGCATACGGCACCATTCCGCCAATTTGGTCGTTGACATCCCCATCGGTATTGTCAATAATCACCAGCCGGCAACCGATTCCAAAGCCGAAGTGGCGGAACTGGCAGACGCGCAGGATTCAAAATCCTGTCCCCGCAAGGGGGTGAGGGTTCGATTCCCTCCTTCGGCATTTTCACATCGCTCGATTTGGACTTGTCACGCAACCTGGAGCGGGATATAGTGACGCCCATGAAGAAGCACATGCAGTTCCTCATCCTCGTCGTTTCGACTCTGATTGCCCCGCTGTGGGCGCAGCAACTGGAGCCGCTGCCCTCCGACCCCTATTTCGGCACGTACAAGCCGCTCAAGGCCCCCGCGACGCAGACGCTACTGCTCAAGACCGGCGACCGCCTCGCCATCTGCGGCGACTCGATCACCGAGCAGAAAATGTACTCCCGCATCATCGAGACCTATCTGACCGTCTGCGTCCCGCAGTTGCAGATCACGATCCGCCAGTTCGGCTGGAGCGGCGAACGGGCCCCCGGCTTGCTCGCCCGCATGGACAACGACGTCCTGCGCTTCGGCCCGACCATCGCGACCACCTGCTACGGCATGAACGACCACCGCTACCAGCCCTACGAGGACGCCTGGGGCCAGGAATACCGCGACGCCTCGCGCACCATCATCCGCAAGTTCAAAGATCGCGGCGTCCGCGTCATCCAGGGCTCCGCCGGCCCCGTCGGCAAGATGCCCGCCTGGGTCCGCCAGGCACGCGGCACCGTCGAAGACCTCAATCGCAGCCTGACCGAGTTCCGCAATATCGACGTCGCCCTGGCCACCGAGGAGCAGGTCGCCTTCGCCGACGTCTTCTGCCCCATGCTGGTCGGCGGATTCGAGGCCAGGCAGCGCTTCGGCGACGACTACATGATCGCCGGCAAAGACGGCGTCCACCCCGGCTGGGCCGGCCACCTCGTCATGGCCTACGCCTTCCTCCGCGCGATGGGCCTCGACGGCAACATCGGCACCATCACCGTAAACCTCGCCGACGGCAAGGCCACTGCTTCCGAAGGGCACCGCGTCCTGGCCTCGCAACCGGGCCGGATCGAAATCGAGAGCTGCCGCTACCCCTTCTGCGCCGCCGGCCCCATCGACAACGACGGCAGCATCCGCTCGGGCATGGCGCTCGTCCCCTTCAACGCCGAGCTGAACCGGTTCATGCTCGTCGTGCCCAACGCCCCCGCCGGCTCCTACCGCGTCACCTGGGGCGCAACTTCCAAGACGTACACGGCCGAACAACTGGCCGCCGGCGTGAACTTAGCCGCGGACTTCGAGACGAATCCCTTCAGCGAGACCTTCAAGCACGTCGACGACGCCGTGGCCAAGAAGCAGGCCTACGAGACCCGGCAGGTCAAGGACCTCTTCCACGGCCCCGAAGGACAGACCGACATGGCGATGACCACCGCACTGACGGAGAAGGTCCGCGAGCCGCTGGCGAACGCGATCAGCACGGCCTTCGTCCCGGTCCGCCACACGATCACCATCACGTCCGAGCCCACGCGTTGACCACCGCCGCTGAACCGAGCAGCACCACGGAGTCTCTGACGCCGCGAGAATTGCCCTCCGACGCAATACGCATACCGCGCGACGCACGCCGAATCATCAGCCGCAGAGATACCCAAGGATCGCAGAGGCAAAAAAACGAGCGACGCGATACGAGACACAGGCCGCGTAGTCACCCGCTGCGTGTCCGGCCTGTGATCCGCTTCCACGCCTCGGCCCATCTGCGCTCCCGAGTGGGCGCATATTTCCCTTGACATGTGGTTCCATTTCTGGCATGTTATGTACGGTTTGGTGTTGCGGACATGGGTTACGGGGCATTTGTTGCCCACAGGAACATGGCTGGAGTACCCAGCCCTCGCTGTAATTCTTCAAGGATGCCTGGTCTCAATGTACGTCTGGACAGGACTGCTCCTGTCGGATGTGAACGAAATGACGAACCATGCTGTAGGAGAGCAACGATGAAACGATTAGCCTTGGTCTTAGCGGCGACTCTGCTGGCGGTCCTCGGCGGAGTGGCCCAGGCAGCGCCACTGATCTACACCACCTACTCCGATCAGGCCTCCTTCCTGGCGGCGGCCGGCGGCGCGAGTCTTGCGTTTGAGGATTTCGAAGGCTTTGGCGAGGAGATCCTGCAAACGCTGGATACGACGACGAGCCAGGGCCCCATCTCGCCAGGCGACATCCCACCGGGTGTGGTTTTCAGCTCAACGGGCGGATCCACAGACGATTTGTACATCGCACCGGCTGGTTATTCGCCCGCGATCATCACTGACTCGCTGTTCGCGAACTACTTTTACACGCCGCTGATCGCGGACTTCGCCCCCGGCGTCACGGCGGTGGGTTCCGACGTGATTTCGTGGGACGCCGGCGGAATGATCACGATCACAATTTGGGACAGCACCGGCGCAAGCTACGAGGAGACAACCACGCCGGGTGACACCTCGCCAAGCTACTTCGGCTTGGTCGCGACATCCGGTCAGGTCGTCCGACTCGAGTATGCACCGAGCATCTTGACCGCCGGAATCGACAACATTCACTTTGGACAAGCCGGCCCGGCGGTCCCGGCCCCCGGCGCCCTCCTGCTCGGGACGATGGGGGCGAGTCTGGTCGGCTGGATGCGCAGACGCAGAACGCTTTAGTCCGTGCGAACATCGTTTCATCCTGGGGCTGCGGCGCTCGCTCGCAGCCCCCTTTTTCATTTCCCGAACCGACAAGCCGGCTCCGCATTTCGATAGACCCTACTGCACACCATCATCCGCACCATCCAGGGAATCGCCGGCTCTGACGCAGAATCGCGGAGTGCTCAATTCCCTTCACCTCCGGCCTGCCTTCTGACATATCGCTAATCACTGATCACCGCCGGATCTACGATCCGGCTTGACTTCCCCCGTCCCACCCACCACAATCAAGCCAGAAGGGAACCGGGCCAGCGGGTCCTCTCCATTATGCTCTTGCATCGTCAATAATCCACCGGACGTACCCCCATGTCGCCATGTTCTTCCGCCTGCTGAAGACTCCAGATCGGTCCCTGCGCAGTATGTGACAGAATCCCGTTGTTCCCAAAGCTCTGTCGGCTCCGGCGGCAAAGAGACTCCGCCTTTCACGTTGGCTACCGCCAGGCGGGCTTCGGCATGCTCAAGACTCCAGCAAATCGAGGAGGGCGTCGCGGAATACTTGAAAACTCCTCGACGTGTTAACCCGCGGATTCATCTGGCGTCCGATCATCCTCGCGGCTTCGATCTTGGGCAGCCCCCCTTTGAAGTAGCCAGCTCGCTGGAGAATCCTCTCGAATGCCTCCCAGGTGCCTCCTCGAACGGAGTCCGGATCACGGTACTGAGCTTTCTGAGGTATCTCTTCCGGGACCCGAGGGTAGGCTTTCCGAACCGCCGACCAGTCTCCGAAATACCACGCCTCCAATTCCTCGATCGCAAGGCGGTTGATAACCTTGCCCTCTGCGCGAGCAGACGTACTGCGTGTAGGGAGGCCAGCAGCATTCGCCGCCTCATCAAGTTGAGCCTTCAACTCTCTGCAGTCAGCATCATCACGGTCCACAATGACTAGAATGCGCCAGCCCGTGGGAAGCCACCGCGAATAACCTCGCAGCCTCTCACGGAGATGCTTGAGCAGATCCTGCTTCCCCTGATAGGGGTGAACATCATAGGAGACATTCCTCAAAATACTGGGCAGCACCTCC